>Ga0208789_1000028_pt1 | contig 297501 bp, 254 predicted proteins | sample Methanotroph_Enr_FD_187368 | JGI IMG/M metagenome (GOLD analysis project Ga0208789, IMG submission 187368) | Enriched soil microbial communities from Old Woman Creek wetland in Ohio, USA - Methanotroph_Enrichment_5 (SPAdes) (version 2) | ecosystem: Environmental > Terrestrial > Soil > Wetlands... | reverse complement strand
GGGGTGAGCCTTGAAGACTTGAACTTCGACCAGTTGCTGCGCATCTTCAAATCTTCAAGGCCTGACCCTATTGCATTTCCACAATTCACTTTGTCAAGAGTGTAGGTCTGACACCTTTATGCTTTTTCGGACGTCACAACAAACCACATTGGTGCAAATCGCGCCAAGCGAACACGAGCATTGCGTGCTAAGTGGGCAATTATGAACCCTTCCGCCGCTAGGAATATCGGGACCAGAAACAAGGGGACTGCATTAAACGGCACCGGATTTGCGAATGCGGGAGTGGGAAAGACCAATATGTATGTTGTTGCCCAAAAAAAATATTGTTGCCGAGTTTGCAATGAATCTCCTTTTTTGCCTTTTTGGGGGCTAACGCCACAAGCCTGACCGGCCAAGAAAGTCTGTGGGGGTGAGCCTTGAAGACTTGAACTTCGACCAGTTGCTGCGCATCTTCAAATCTTCAAGGCCTGACCCTATTGCATTTCCACAATTCACTTTGTCAAGAGTGTAGGTCTGACACCTTTATGCTTTTTTTATCTTCAGACTTGCGTATGAGGGTCCCTTTGACTTTTGTTTCTTCCAGCAAAAGGCTCTCAACGGAGAACAATAAACAGATCGCACCCATGGACAGTGTGAAGTAGATTGGTTTTGATTGTATGTAATAGATGGATATGCCGCCGAAACCGATTAGTATTTCTGTCAGTTGAAATACAAATCCAATTATTTTTCGGTGGTTATTGATGTTCATATCATTATCCATGTTATTGCTCAACGCCATAAGCCTGACCGGCCCGCTTTATGGACCGGTCTTGGCGCTAGTTAGTGCCTACGGAAAAATCTTTGTAAGATTATCGTGCTGAAATTTCAATGTTGCAAACTCAGCCGAAGAGCATACTGTCATATCAATTATTGGTGATTGTCCTTTTAAGTGGTTCCTTATTGCTTCCTCTGCCTTCACTACATCTTCTTTCGCTAAAGGATTCGCGTAGACAGCCATAATATCTATATCTCGATACATACTCCTTCTGATATACGACCCGAAAAGATAAAAACTTAATCCGTGGGGCAAGATAGCTTTTTTTAGCGCATTTTTGACAGATTGGATCCTCGCCTCTTTTTCTGATCGTAAAAGGTAGTTCACAAAGTCTTCACCAGTTTTTCGTACCGCACCCATGAACTCATTCAACATGAATAAACCAATGTCATTCTCAATGCATAGCCACTTTGCTCCTCCAGAATATGTTCCCGCGGGGCATGAGCAGATAATAGCGTCTACCTCTGGATCAACTGCAATAACCTTGTCAAATGTGTACTCAGTAAAAAAGTAAGTGTTAGTGACAAATACCCGTAGCGTTCTGCCGTCGGCAAGTTTTACTAGCAATGTTGCAACATTGATTTCTTCCATATGTTCAATGAAAGAATGATTTGCCAGAAATCTATTGATATAGTTGGCAATCTGGTTCGTTCGAAATTCTAGTTCCTCATCAGTTCGGACTTCTAGCGGTGGAACATTGATTCCAATTTTTGTTTTCACGAAATGATCAAAATCTAAAGGAAATGTCTTGTAGTCATTCACTTTAAGGCCGACAAGGCAATTGTCTTTAAACGCATCAACATGCAACTTGTATCCGAGCATCTGACGATAAACATCCCAAGGGTATGGAAAATTTCTCTTATTCTTTTCAATTAAATCAACAATCCTTTGATTGTTAGGAAGTATTGTGTCCAGACAGCGTTTGCGCCATATTTTGATGGCGTCTCCTGATTCACCCATCACTACATTAGGTGAGTAAGGACCATACTCTTTAAAAATAGAGCCATTCTCGTCTAGCAAGTCGTTTACTAGAATCAGGAGTTCGCGTTCATCTGCAATATTTGGAATATCAAAAAGTCCCTTGATTCTCTGTTCGTGATCTGCTTTCCATGCTCTCATCTGTTCAACATTAAACTTTATTTCCAGTTCATCCACGATCTTATGACAAAACAAACAGAGCATGATCAAATTCGAGATTCCATCTACCTCGATGTACTCAGCAAGCTCATGCTCGGTTCTAGGTCCGCTATTTCCATGTCCAATGATATGTGCAACATTTGCGAGACTGACTACATCTTCATCAACAGATGCAAAGAGACTGCGGTTACAGCTGGGATTCTGGCAAAATCCTCCGCATTGAGACCAAAGCTGCCTAGCTACGTTTAGTGGAATAGATTTTCTCTTCATTTGCACTTTAAATCCTTGAACTGAACTCATTTGACCAACTCGTTATTGAATCGCCCCTTTTTTACTAGACACTCGAATTCTGCTTCACCCTGCCGCACCCAGAAGACAAAAAAACCCCGAATTCCGTAACCGGAACACGGGGCCTTCACACCATAACACCACCTGTTGACTCACAATCACGCATAACATCCCTCCGAAGAGACGGCATCACAAACACATGTGCTTGGACCACCAAAAACCCGGCTGAATGTCAACAGAACAGATGGGCTTAACTATTCAATTTAACGTCAATTTTCCGAAAAACTTTCATTAGGTTTAATAAACAATCACTCCCCCCGCTTCATCTTCAACCGTTTGCAGAGCGCCGGCTGGGAGATGCCGAGCATGCGGGCCGCCATGGTCTGGTTGTTCTTGCTGCGCCGCATGGTCTCGGTTACCAGCAGGTCGATGGCCTCGCCCAGGGAGGGGAGCTCATCGCAGACCGCAAAGGGGTTGAAGCCGGGGGCCGTCTCCTGGCCCACCTCTTGCTGTTCCTGGGCCGGCGCACCCATGGCCTGGATAAAGGTGTTCATGGAGAGCATGCGGGACGTGTGGACGCTGACCGCATCGTAGACCATGGACTTCAGCTCGCGCAGGTTGCCGGGAAAGCTGTAGGTGGAGAGGAGCGTCACCAGCTCCTTGGCATAGGTCGGCCGCTTCTTGCCCAGTTCACGGGACGCCTCGTCCAGGTAGTGGTCGAGCAGCAAGCCCAGGTCGTCCCGCCGTTCGCGCAATGGCGGGATGTGCACATGGTGGGCGCGCAGCCGGTAAAAGAGGTCGGTGCGGAAAAGGCCGTTTTTCTGCTTCGCCGCCAGGTCGCGGTGGGTGGCGACCACGATGCGGGAGCGCATCTTCCGGGGGGTGTCGCTCCCCAGGGGGTAATACTCCCCCTCCTGGATCAGGCGGAGCAGCTTGACCTGGGAGGTGAGGCTCAGATCGCCGATCTCGTCCAGAAACAGCGTGCCGTCGCCCGCCTGCTCGATCATCCCCCGGCGCGCCTCGTCGGCACCGGTGAAGGCGCCCCGCAGGTGGCCGAACAGGGTGTCGGCAAACACATTGTCGTCCAGCCCGGCAACGTTCACGGCGACGAGCGGTCCCTGTACCCGGCTCAACCCGTGAACGGCCCGGGCAATCAACTCCTTGCCGACCCCGCTCTCGCCGGTGATCAGGATCGGCTGGCTGCTGGGGGCCACCGCCTCGATGTACTTGAAGATCGCCAGCATCGCCTTGTTCCCTGTGACGATGCCGGAAAACGCCTCGGGGTGCTCCAGCCGGTCGTCCAGCAGGCGGCTGCGCATCTCCCGGTTCTCGACCCGCAACTCCTGCACCATGACGGCGCGGCGCACCGCGTCCAGTATCCGTTCCTCGTCAACGGTCTTGACCAGGTAGTCGAAGGCGCCCAGCCGCATGCAGCGGACCGCGGTCTCCAACTGGTTCATGCCCGAGAGCACGATCACCGTCACATCCGGGTACTGCTCCAGGATGCGGGTCAGCAGCTCCTCGCCCGAGATGTGGGGCATGGTCAGGTCCAGCAGTACCAGGCCGATCTCGCGCTGGCCGAGCAGCGGCAGCACCTCGCGGCTGTCCTGGCAGGTAACTATGTTGGTGATGCCTCCGGGGCCTTCGATGGTCATGGACAGGGAGCGGAGCCAGGGGGCTTCGTCGTCCACCAGCAGCACGCCGAATGCGGGCACGAGTCTGTCGGTCACAGGGTCACTCCTCCTTTGCGGGCGGCAGGGTCAGGGTGGCGATGGTACCCCTGGTCGGGCCGGGGGCAAAGGTCAGGGTGCCGCCATGCTCCTTGACGATCCCGGCCGAAACCCAGAGGCCGAGTCCGGTCCCGCCATGCTCCCGTTTGGTGGTGAAAAAGGGGTCCATCAGGTGCGGCAGGTGCTCGGGGGGGATGCCCCGCCCCTCGTCCTCCACCGTGAGCACGACCTGGCCGCTGTCGTTGACTCCGGTGGCCGCTGCGATGCGCCCGTCGCTCTCGTCCAGCGCCTGGCAGGCATTCAGCAGCAGGTTGACCACCACCTGCTCGATGCGTTGGGCATTGCCCCGTATCAGGGGGAGGTTATCGGCGCAGGTAAGGGAAAATCGCCGGGTCGTCTTCCTGATGGTGTTGTCCACCAGCCGTGCCGCGGCCCGCATCACGGTGTTCAGTTCAAAGGTCTCGCTGCTGCCGCTGTCGTCCCGCCGGGCAAAGTCCTTGAGATCGTCCACGATCCGCCTGATCTGGCGGGCGCCGTTCAGGGTCTCCTCGAACATGGGGGGGAGTTCCTCCCGCATGCGCGAGTACGCGAGGCAGCCGAGCATGAAATCGCCATGTTCGCGGTAATACGCCTCCAGGATCGGTTCGGCTGCCTGAAACGCCTCCATGAAGCGCGGCATGTTGAGCAGGATCAGGGCGTCGGGATTGTTGATCTCGTGGGCCACGCCGGAGAGCAGGGTGCCCAGGGACGCCATCTTGTCGGCCTGGATGAGCTTGTCCTGGTGCAGGCGCAGGTCCTCCAGGGCGCGCTCCTTCTCCAGCACCTCCCGGCCCAGTTCCTCGGTGCGCTGCTCCACCCGCCGCTGCAAGGTGCGCGACCAGACGACGGTTCCGCCGAGGATGAGCAGGAGCGGCACGGCCACCATGGCCACGTAGCGGGCGATCCGCTCCCAGGAGATGGGCTGGGGTTCCAGGACCCCGAGCCATTTGTTGTGGATCACTTGGTACCGGCCCGAACGCTTGAGGATGGCAAGCCCTTCGCTGAACCGCCCCAGGATCTCGGTGTTCCCCTTTTTTACCGCATAGCCGTACCGCTGGGCGATGATGGGCTTGGCCAGGGGGACGATGTTCGTCAACCCCAGCTCCTTTGCCAGGTACAGGCCGGGGAGCTTGGCCACCAGGGCCGCGTCGTGCTTGCCGGCGGAGAGGAGCCGGAGCGCGTCCGCCAGGGAGTCCACCTGGACATAGGCCGCGTCCACGTTGTGTTGCAGCATGAAGTCGTGCATGACGCTCTGCCGCATGACAATGACCTCTTTGCCGCGCAGTTGCTCGATGGATTTGACCTCCTCCCCCTTCCTGGTCCAGATCGTCTGGTAGACGATGGCATGGGGAGGGGAGAAGTCCACCTCGCGGGTGCGCTCCTCCGAGAAGGCCATGCCCTGAAGGATGTCAACGCCGCCATCGTTGAGGGCCTTGCGCATGTCGCCCCAGGGGCCGAGGCGGATCTCCACGTTCATCCCCATCACCTCGGCAATGGCACGGGTCAACTCCACGTTGTATCCGGCCGGCTTGCCGTTTTTGTCCAGAAACTCATACGGGGGGTAGTTGGAATCTCCGCCCACAATGATGGTCTCGTTCTTTTCAGCCACGGTCGGTAAGGCCGCATTGCCCGGAGAACAGGCGAGCACCAGCAGGAGCACCAGCAGGAGAGGGAGGGTCAGCTTTGCCGCACTCGCAAAAAGCCTTTCCGGGAGAGGGAACCGGTTTTTGAAGATGTTGCGGGGAATCATCCCTTTTTCCGTGCGAGTTCCGCCTCGGACGGACGGATGTAGACGGGAAGGAGTAGGGCCGGATCGCAGGCCTTGCCGGAGCGGAAGGCGTCCAGGGCCAGCAGCGCGCCGTTGCCGCTATGGCCGGCGTTGTGGGGAAAGGGGGCGAATACGGCCCGGTCGCCCATGCGGCCGGCAATCTGCTCGCGGTAGCGAACCGCCCCCTCTCCGGCAAAGATGACCGGTTTATCGGTGGCAACGCAGACCTGGTCGAGCAGCAGTTCCGGCGTCAGGACACAGTCGTTGATGATGGGGGAGGGGATGGGTGCGGAACAGTCGTACAGCGCGGCGTAGACCTCGCTCTTGCGGGCGTCCAGCAGGGGGCAGACCGGCAGAGAGGCCAGGGGGAGGTTCATGGCCAGCATGGCCAGGGTGGAGAAGCCGACGCACGGCGTGGCCGTTGCCAGGGCCAGCCCCTGTACCGTTGCCACGCCGCAGCGGACGCTGGTGAACGAGCCGGGGCCAACGGCTGCCGCGAACAGGTCCACATCGCCATAGCCGAGCCCGGTCATGGCGAGCAGGTGCTCGATCTCCGGCATGAGGCGGCTGGAAAGGGTCCGGTCGCAGGTGAAGAGGGATTCGGCAACGATGCGTTCTTCCACGCTAAGGGCAATGCCGGCCATGGAACTGGAGGTGTCGATACTGAGGATGCGCATTAAGCCAACTTACCTTGAACACTATGGAAAATCAAGCGCATCCGGTGTTGCTTCATTAAATTTTCGGCAACGGGGTTGAGTATTCAAAAATCCAAGTATAATTAGATAAAAGCTTGATGCAGATCGAATCACGGGGAGGAAACCACAATGGCTGCCCAACAAAACCTGATTGAACATATCGGCGCCGTGAAAACGGGGGAACGGGTCTTTGAGAACGCCTTCCAGTCGGTGGCGCGGATGATCCTGGGGGCCGGCTTCGAAAAGGTGGTGGTGAATGGCAGGACCACCTATGACTTCAAGATCTTCCGCACCGGCAAAAAGCACACCATCGGCATGTACGACGAGATCAACAGCTTTGTCTCGTACGTGAAGGATGCCGCCGAAGGGGGGTCCAGCAAGGAGATGGCCTTTGTCCTGGTGGGCGAGCCGGGCAATGGCAAGACCTTTTTCGTGGAATTCCTCTGCGCCCAGTACCGGGCGTTCCTGTCCGAGGCGAAAAACCGCCGCTACACCTACCGCTACGCCGGTCTCGAGCAGCTCGGGCATTACGGCAGGATCAACGTCATCGACTCCCAGACCTATGAAGACCCGATGATCCTGGCCATGAACCTGTTCGAGGACCCGGCCGACAGCCGTCGCTACCTGGCCGACAAGGGGGGCTTCAACGAGGCGGAACTGACAACGCTCTACGAAAACTACCGGCCGCTGGGCGCATGCAGCGGCTACATCTGGAACGATATCCGCACCTTCTGCGACAACGACCTGGAGCGGATGCTCGGGTTCGTGCAGGTGGTGCCGGTGCCCATGAGCGAGAGCCTGGGCACCGTTACCGGCAAGTATCCGGCCAAGGACAAGATCACCTCGTCGTCCGTGGACCTGCTGGGAGAGGAGTCGATCCAGCGCCTGCTGCACATCACCGACACCAATAACCCCTACCGCTTTGACCTCAGGCGCGGCGCCCTGGCCAGGGTCGCGGGGGGCGGCATCCACTTTTCCGACGAGATCTTCAAGAACAAGAAGGACCTGGTGCAGGTCTACCTGGGGGTAATCCAGAACCGGGCCATCGAGATCGACGGCTACAAGTGGCCCATCGATTCCCTGATCATCGCCACCAGCAACAATTCGGAGTTCAACCGGTTCCTGGCCGAAAAGGAAGAGGCGCCCATCGTGGACCGCTGCCGGATCTGCTACGTCTCCCACAACACCAACTACCGGCTCCAGCAGGGGTTGACCTCCTATGCCATCGGCAGCGAATCCAAGACCACCCTCACCAAGGAGTCCCTGCACCAGGACCCGAACCTGAATTACGCCACCTCGGTCGGCGTTGTCCTGACCCGGTTGCCCCGTTCGGAGAAGTTGACCCCGATCGAGACCCTGAAACTGGCGGCGGGCGAGATCGCGGGAGAGAAGAGCATCAAGGCGCTGGCCGAGGTGATCGATACCCTGAGCCAGGACCCGGATATCACCAAACGGTTCGGGCAGCGGGGCATGGGGCATCGCAGCCTGGGGCGGGCCATCCAGCTGCTGGTGGAGAATTCCGAGACCAACGAGGGTCGCTGCATGGTGGCCTACGACATCTTCAAGACCCTTGAGCGGGTGGTGCTGGACTACGTGGTGGATACCAACGACCGGGCCAAGTACCTGGAGGACCTGAAGATCGGCAAGGGGCTCTACCGCGAGCGGATCATGACCGAGATGTTCAACGCCTACATGGACGAGCCCTACGCCATCCGCAAGGACGTGATGAATTACGTGAACATGATCATCGGCATCGACGCCGAGAACCTGGGGCCGGACAGGATGTGGAAGTACAAGGACCCCCAGAGCGGCGAACTGCGGGCCTTGAAGATTGATGAGCGCTACGTGAAGAGCGTGGAGGAGCGGATAGGGCTCAAGACCGAGGAACAGCGCGACTCGTTCCGCACCTCGATCCGCAAGATCTACGGCCAGAAGATCTCCATGGACCCCAATTACGACTTCATGGACAACCTGGAACTGGTCAAGGCGGTCACGGATGTGCGCCTGAAGAGCGATATCGCCGGTGCCGGCTCCCTGATCGGGGCCCTGGCCAACCGGACCAACGAGGAGAACCAGAAGCTGTACGACCGGATGATCACCACCATGCTGAACAAGCTGGGGTATTGCCGGACCTGCGCGCAGAAGACGATAGAGTATTTCTGCACGCAAGAAGATGAAAATTAAAATGTTCACCGCAGAGGACGCAGAGGGTCGCGGAGGAAAAAGAGAGGGGAAATGCCAAAAACGATGGATTCTTTTGTTTCCCCCAAATCTTTTGAATTTTGATTTTGACTTTCCTCTGCGTCCTCCGCGTCCTCTGCGGTGAAAGATGTGAATCAAATGCGAGACGACCTGAACACATACCTGGAAGAACTGCGGGAGCGCGGCCTGACCCCCGAGCGTGAGGCGCGGCTTGTGGCTGAGATGGAGACCGCAGGGGCCGGGCATGGCCTGTCGCCGGCTGCTGCGTCGGACGGCCAATTGGCCGGGTTCGGCCGCAGCCTCTATTCCTTCTCCGACCTGCTGGTGCTCCGCCAGGCAGTGAATCCCCACTACAGCGCCGCCTCCCTGATGAAGTCCCTGGACGAACTCCTGGAGCGCGACAGGCAGCGGGAACAGGACGGTTTTCCCCGCAAGATCCGGGTGGGCAAGCTGGCCAAGCCGGGACGCGGGGGCAAGGGCAAGGTAGTGGTGGTGCCGACCACGGTGGAGGAGAAGCTGTTCCATGACCCGACCGTCCGTCCTCCAGGCGAAGAGGGGCAGGCGGGGGGTACGGGCGAAGGCGAGGAGGGCGAGGTCATCGGCGAACAGCCGGTCCGCGAGGAGGGAGAAGGGTCGGGCGCCGGTCCGGGACAGGGCGAGGGGGAGGCACACGAACTGGAATCATCCGCCTATGAGCTGGGCCGGACCCTGACCGAGAAGTTCCAGTTGCCGAACCTGAAGGATAAGGGGAAGAAACGCTCCTTTACCCGCTACACCTACGACCTGACCGACAAACATCGCGGATTCGGCCAGATCTTGGACAAGAAGGCGACCCTGCGCAAGATCGTGGAGACGAACATCGCCCTGGGCAATATCCCGGACGTGGCGGATATCGACCCGACCAGGTTCCTGATCGCCCCGTCCGACAAGATCTACCGGGTCCTTTCCCAGGAGAAGGATTACGAACCCCAGGCCATGGTCTTTTTCCTGCGCGATTACTCCGGCTCCATGGCCGGCAAGGTGACCGAGCTGGTCGTCAGCCAACATGTACTCATCTACAGTTGGCTGCTTTACCAGTATGCCGGCCAGGTTGAATCCCGGTTCATCCTCCATGACACCGAGGCCAGGGAGGTGCCGGACTTCTATACCTACTACAATTCCCGCGTTGCCGGCGGAACCGAGGTTGCCTGCGCCTTCCGCATGGTCAACGAGATCGTTGCCAGGGAAAACCTGGCCAACGATTACAATATCTATGTCTTCCACGGGACCGACGGCGACGACTGGGACACGGGCGGGGCAAAGGCCATCCCGGAACTGGAACGGATGCTTACCTATGCCAGCCGGGTGGGGGTAACCATTGCCGAGCACGGTCAGGGGGAATACGGCGGGACCGAGGTTTCGCGGTACCTGAACGGCTCGGGGCTGCTAAAGAGCAAGCCGGACCTGGTGAGGATGGACATCATGACGGAGGACGCGGATGAGCCGCGGCTTATAGAGGGGATAAAGCGGCTGATCTCGTGACTTTGTCAGACTTGTCCGACTAGTCAGACTGGTCTGACAGCAATGTCAAAAAGGCGCGTTTCCATATGGAACTGATAAATCAACATACCAAGAAAATCATGGAGGGGTGCAAGGAGCGGGCGCGGGCCGCGGGCCTCTCCTTTACCGACGAGTCCCTGGAGTACATCGTCACCAACCGTGACCTGCTGGAGCTCTCCCCCAAGGTGATGATCCCGACCCTGTACGATTACTGGGTCCACGATGTGGAGGTGCTCAGGGAGAAGGGGAAGTACGAGCTCTATCCCCATAACCCGTACGAGACGGTCATCAATACCCGTCCGCCCATATCCTTTTACAACGACAACAACCCGGACTGGCTGAACGTGATGATCTTCTATCACGTGCTGGCGCATATCGATTTTTTCCAGAACAACCTCTACTTCCGCCATACCTGGGACTATGACTTTACCGGCGAGGCGCTGTCCGACAAGCGGGTGATCGCCAAGCTGCGAGCCGAGAAGGGGCGCTGGGTCGATTACGCGATCGAGTTTGCCCGGGGGATCGACAACCTGGTGGATTATCATGGCGAGCTGGCGGATCTGTTCCGTTCCCCCGAGGCGGAGTGCTCCGCCCGTCTCAACTACTATTTCGACCATTTTCTCCAGCACGACAGGAAGGTCTCCATAGCCGAGTACGTGAAGGAGATCAACCGCTATAACGAGTGCCTGAGGAACGACAGCGATCAAGGGGAGAAGGCCTTCTTTACCGAGGCCGAGCACCGTTATCCGGAACTGGAGGCCCATTTTGCCAGGGAAGGGGAGGCGAGGCCCGCAACCCGCCGCGACCTGCTCCGTTTTCTGCTGGACAATTCGGAGTTCCTGGACAGGGATGAGAACGAATGGATGAAGTCGGTCCTGGAGATCGTCCGCAAGACATCCATCTTCTTCCAACCCCAGATCCGGACCAAGATCATGAACGAGGGATGGGCCAGCTATTGGCACGAAAACCTCTTTCTGCAAGACGACCGGATCAGGGGGCACGAGGTCGATTTCGCCCGTGTCCATGCGGGCGTGACCGCAATGCCGCGGGTCGGCACAAACCCCTATGCCCTGGGGATGCGTCTCTTCAGTTTTATCGAGGAGCAGGCCGACAAAGGGCGGATTTCCTTTGCGTTCCAGCGGCTGATCGACAGCGATGCCCGCAAGCATTACGATACGGACGTTGCCACGGGACGGGAGTTTATCTTCAAGGTTCGTGAAAACCTCTGCGATTACCTGTTTCTCAAGAACAACCTGGACCAGGACTTTGTTGACCTGCACAAGCTCTTCGTGGTCGGCAAGCGGCTCGACCAGCAGCGCATGGTCTGGCAGTACTACGTGAAAAGCCGCAAGGCGGCGGATTACCGGCAGATGATAATGGACTCGCTCTACCATCCGCCGATCATATCCGTGGATATGACCAAGGGAATCGACGGCTCGCTCTACCTGGTGCACACCTTCGAGGGGAAGCAACTGGTGCGGGAGTACATCGCCAACACATTGATGGGGATCGAATACCTGTGGGGCGGCCCGGTGCATCTGGAGACCAGCGAGGCCCAGGTTGTGGCGCCGGGATACACGGCGGCGAAGAGAGAGGAAGGGGCGCCGCAGGGTGAGATCCGCTGGGAGCGGGTGCTCTATACCATGAATCAGAAGGTGCTGTCGAAAAAGACGCTCTGAGGTTTCAAGTTGAAAGTGTGCATTAAGTTTCAAGTTGAAAGTTTAAAGTTTCATGTTTAAAACCACAACTTGTAACTTGAAACATGAAACATGAAACATGAAACATGAAACAGGTGTCCCATGACCAACATCGATAAGGCCCTCAAACACCTCAATCGCAAGATCACCGAGCGGGAGCACGGACAGGTCATTACGTTCGACGACTTCCTGAAGATCTTGTCGGCCCGGCCGGGGGCGGTGGTGCGCAATGTCTTCCAGACATTCCACGACATGATCCGGAGTTCTGTCGGTGATGGGGAAGACGAGTATCCCGATGACCCGGAATCGATCAACTACGTCAACTACGATTGCAGCCGCCTCTTTGTGGAGAATACCGACCGCCCCTTTTTTGCCGACCGGCTCTTCGCCAACCGCCTGATCAATCACGTGGACGCCATGAAGGGGAGCGCCCGGCAGAACAAGATCTATATCTTCGAGGGCCCCCCGGGCTCCGGCAAGAGCACCTTTCTCAACAACCTGCTGCTGAAGTTCGAGGAATACGCCAACAGCGAGGCGGGTACGCGCTACGAGGTGGTCTGGAGGCTCGACCGGCGCGTGCTGGCCAAGATCAACGAGAGTCAGATCAAGTCGTTCATGGACCGGCTCTCGACCTTGCTGGACGAGTATGAACTGGGACAGACCGAACTGAACGACATGAAGGACGCCCTGTACCGGACCGGCGACTTCGTGGAGATCCCCTGTCCCTCCCACGACAACCCGCTGCTCATGATCCCCAAGCAGGACCGCCGCACCTTTTTCGACGACCTGTTCAAGAACGACGAGTTCAAGTGGAAGCTCTTCACGGACAAGGCGTACGAATGGGTCTTCCGCGAGACCCCGTGCACCATTTGCAGTTCGCTCTTCGACGCCCTGGTGCAGCGTCTTCCCAACTCACTGGACATCTACCAGATGATCCACGCCCGGCCCTACCGCTTCAACCGGCGATTGGGGGAGGGGATCACGGTGTTCAACCCCGGCGACAAGCCGATGAAGCAGAACATGATGACCAACGAGCTGTTGCAGCGCAAGATCGACATGCTGCTGGGAGACAGCAACGAGGTCAAGTACCTCTACTCCAGTTTCGCCAAGACCAATAACGGGATCTACGCCCTCATGGACGTGAAGTCGCACAATGCGGAGCGCCTGCTGGAGCTGCACAACATCATCAGCGAGGGGATTCACAAGGTCGAGGAGCTGGAGGAGAACGTCAAGTCCCTGTTCATCGCCCTCATGAACCCCGAGGACGAGAAGGCCACGGAGGGGTTCCAGTCCTTTGCCGACCGGATAGAGTTCATCAACATCCCCTATGTCATGGACCTGCATACCGAGGTGGACATCTACCGCAACATCTTTGGCCGGCACATCGACGAAAACTTTCTGCCGCGCGTACTGCACAACTTTGCCCGGGTGATCATCTCCACCCGCATGGCCCGGCGCTCGGAGGCGCTTCTGGAGTGGATCGGCGATCCTGCCAAATATCGGCTGTATTGCGATGAAAACCTGCAACTCCTGAAGATGGAGATCTACACCGGCCATATCCCCTCATGGCTGACCGAGGAGGACCGCAAGCGCCTCACGGCCAAGCGGCGGCGCCGGATCATCGCGGAATCGGAAACGGAAGGGGTGACCGGATTTTCCGGCCGCGACTCCATCAAGATCTTCAGCGACTTTTATGCGGCCTATGCCCGCAAGGACAAGATGATCACCATGTCCAACCTGATCACCTTTTTCACCAAGTGGCACGAGGAGCTCAGCGACCAGGTGCCCGAAGGGTTCATGGACTCGCTGGTGAGGCACTACGATTACTGGGTGCTCCAGGAGGTCAAGGAGTCGCTCTACTACTACAACGAGCAGCAGATCAGCCGCGACATCCTCAACTACATGTTTGCGGTCAACTTCGAGGCTGGCGCCGTGGAGGTCTGCCGCTTCACCAACGAGCGGCTGGAGATCGATGAGGAGTTTCTGAGCGCCATCGAGGGGAGACTGCTGGGGGCCTCGGCCGAGGAGGGGGTGCGCCGCCTGTTCCGCAACGAGACCCAGAAGGAATATACGGCCAGGACCCTTACCCAGGACATCCTCGTGGAAGGGAAAGATCCGCGCGATACGCACCTTTACCAATCGCTCCACGAGCGCTACGTCCACAACCTGAAGGAAAAGGTCCTGGAGCCGTTCCTGGACAACGCCAACTTCCGCCGCGCCATCAAGGACTACGACACCGAGGCGTTCAAAACCTACGACAAGCGCATCCGCGACGATGTCACGTTCCTGATCAACAATCTCTGCGAAGGCAGATTCAACTACACCAAGCAGAGCGCCAAGGAGGTCTGTGTGTACGTGATCGACAACGACCTGGCGCGCAAGTATTCGGCGTGAACACCCATTAAAGATGCTCTCACAGAGCTCACAGAGACACAGAGAAAAAACAGATTTGCTTACTAAAATGGTTCAACCAAAAGATACAAAGGGGCGGCCCGCATGGACCGCCCCTTTGTTGTGGAAAGAATTGCTGTATGTCGTTGCTACAGGTTACCCCTGGCGGCTGACGAAATAACGGATGATATCGTTGTAGAACGCCAGCAGCATCAGGCCCAGGAGCAGCATCAGCCCGACCTGCTGGGCGTATTCCCTGGCCTTCTGGCTGATGGGGCGGCGGAAGACCAACTCCCAGAAAAAGAAAAACAGGTGCCCGCCGTCAAGCACCGGTACCGGCAGCAGGTTGAGGACCCCCAGGTTGATGGAGAGGAGCGCCATGAAGGCCAGAAAGCTGGCGCCGCCTGCCGAGGCCTGCTCACCGGCCATCTTGGCGATCATGATCGGCCCGCCGATGGAGTCCATGGGCACGACGCGCTGCACCATCTTGACCAGGGACATGAAGGTGAGATCGATCACCTTCCAGGTTTGGGCACTCCCCTGGATCACCGCCTGGAAGGGGTTGTACCGTACGGTGACAACCTCGCCGGCCGAGGCCACGCCGATGGCAAAGCCGTTGACCTTTTCGCCGAACAGGTTCTTGGCGATGCGCGGTTCGGGAGTGATGGTGAACGGTATCTGCTCGTTCCCTCGTTTCACGAGCAGGTTTACCGGTTGCCCCTTGCCTGCGGCGATCTGGGCGGCAACCTCATCCCACTGGGAGATCTGTTTGCCGTTTATGGAGGTAATGACATCGTCCTTCTGGATACCGGCCCTGGCAGCCGGTTTGTCCTTGAGCACCTCCCCAACCTTGCTGGTAACGGTCGGGACGCCGAGCATGCAGAGCACAATGAAGATCAGCCAGGCAAAAAGCAGGTTGAACACCGGGCCAGCCATGACGATGGCGATGCGGGCCAGGGGCGGCTTGTGGGCAAAGGAGCGGGCCTTTTCCTCGTCGGTCAGCTCCCGGGGTGCTTCAACCGCCCCCGCATCCGGAGAACCCTTCTCCGCTTCCGCCGGGAGAGGCGTGTCGCCACCCTCGATGGCGCCGCCTTCGCCGAACATCTTGACATAGCCACCCAGGGGGAAGGCCGAGATGAGGTATTCGGTTTCGCCGATCTTTTTGCCGACCAGCTTGGGGCCAAAGCCGAGGGAAAACTTCTCGACACTGACGCCCAGCAATTTGGCCAGCAGGAAATGGCCCAGTTCGTGGACAAAGATCAGCACACCCAGGACGATTATGGCGTAGACGACCGTCATGTCAGTGCACCATTCCCCGGCAGATATCCCTGGCAGTGTCACGTCCCCAGCGGTCGGCCTGTAGTACCTCTTCGATGGATTTCAGGTTGTGGGCGTTGTGGGCGTTCATGGTGCTTTCGATCACCCGGGCGATCTGCATGAAGCCGATCCGCCCTTCCAGAAACGCCTCCACCGCAATCTCGTTGGCGGCGTTCATCACAGCCGGCATGCTTTCTCCCGCCTTGATTGCAGCATAGGCCAGCCCCAGGCAGGGGAACTTCTCCCTGTCGGGATTGAAGAAGGTCAGGCCGGAAAAGGTCGTCAGATCGAGCGGCTTGACGCCGGTGGAAACCCGTTCCGGGTAGGAGAGGGCATAGGCGATGGGCGCCTTCATGTCCGGCGTGCCCAACTGGGCGATGACACAGCCATCGACGTATTCCACCATGGAGTGGATGATGCTCTGGGGATGGATGTTGACCGCGATCTTGTCCACCGGCGCGTCGAACAGCCAGCGGGCCTCCAGCACCTCCAGCCCCTTGTTCATCATGGTGGCCGAGTCGATGGTGATCTTTCTGCCCATGCTCCAGTTGGGGTGGTTAAGGGCATCGGCTATCGTGACGCGCTCCAGTCGCTCGGCCGGCGTGTTCAGGAACGGCCCGCCCGAGGCGGTCAGGATGATCCTGCTGATGTCCTCGCTCCGGTGACCCTCGATGGACTGGAACACGGCACTGTGTTCGCTGTCCACCGGGAAGAGGCGGACGCCGTACTCGGCCACCATCTCCATGAACAGGTGGCCTGCGGTTACCAGGGTCTCCTTGTTGGCCAGGGCGATATCCTTTTTGGCGCGGATGGCCGCTGCCGTGGGCACCAGTCCGGCCGCGCCGACAATGGCGGCCACAACCATCTCCGCTTCGGTTGCGGTGGCGGCTGTGATCAGCCCCTCTACCCCGCCCAGGATCTCCACGTCCAGGCCGGAGCACATCTCTTTCAGCCGGGGCACATCCTCCTGCGAGGCGACGGCGGCGATACGGGGGGCGAACTGTCTGATCTGGCGGCTGAACAGCTCCAGGTTGCGGCCTGCGGTCATGGCAACGACGCGGAAACGGTCGGGATGGGCAGCTACGATCTCAAGGGTGCTGACGCCGATGGAACCGGTTGAACCGAGGATGGAAAGGTGTTTCATGTTATGACCTCGAAGTAAAAGCATGAAGACTAAAATTTGCCACAGAGACACAGGGACTCAGGGACTCAGAGAAAATCTTTTACATGGTTGAAATCCAAACCAGTGTGGAGACAAACGCACTTAGGTCATGGCGTTTCCGCTCAGGTCTAATCTCTGTGAACCTTTGTGTCTCCGTGTCTCTGTGGCGGATGGCGCTTTTATGGGTTATCAAAACCTTCCGAATACATACACCGCATAATAATACGCGGCCGGGGCTGCGAAGATGATGCTGTCCAACCGGTCCAGCACGCCGCCGTGACCGGGAAAGATGGTGCCGGAATCCTTGACCCCGAAGCTCCGTTTGAGCAGCGACTCGAACAGGTCTCCGGTCTGGCCGAGGATGCCGATGAAGATGGCGGTCAACAGGGCATCGGTCAGACTTAGTTGCGGGAAAAAGGTATACCGGGCCAGCAGGGTGCCGGCGATGCTGCCAGCCAGACCGCCCAGGGCCCCCTCGATACTCTTTTTGGGGCTGACCAGCGGGTAGAGCCGGTGTTTTCCGAAGTTGCAGCCGGTGTAGTAGGCGGCCGTATCATTGGTCATGACGATCAGCATGATCACGAGCAGCCACTGCACGCCGTAAACGGTCTGGTGCAGCATGACCAGGTGCATGAGCAGAACCGGGATATAGAGAAACCCCAGCATGGCGCAGGCTACCTCGTGGGCGGCGGTGGCGATCTCACGGATATGAAACAGGAAGTGCAGGCTAAAGGCCAGGAACAGCAGGACAATGCCGGCCAGGGCAAGGCGTTCGCCCCCGAAGAGCGGGACAAAGATAAGGGCCGCGCCGCAGGCGGCTGCCAGCCATGCCTCCTGTTTCCTGTCCGGCATGGCCATGCGATAGAACTCGATCATGCCGATGAAGGCGAAAATGGCCAGCAAGGAGGCGAAAAGCAGGGGGCCACCCTTGATGATGGTCATGAGGACGACCGGCAGGAGGATGAGCGCGGTGATCAGGCGTTTAATGGATCGTTCCTCTTGGCGATCTGGTCGCCGGTCTTGCCGAAGCGCCGCTCGCGGGCCTGGAAGTCGGCCAGGGCCTTGTGCAACTCGTTGATGGTGAAATCGGGCCAGTTGATCTCGGTGAAATACAACTCAGTATAGGCCAATTGCCACAACAGGAAGTTGCTGATGCGCATCTCGCCGCTGGTGCGGATCAGAAAGTCCGGGTCGGGCAGGCCGCCGGTATCCAGGTAGGAACCGAAGATATCCACGGTCACGTCATCGGCCTTCAGTCTGCCGCTAGCCACGTCACGCGCCAAGCGTGCGGCGGCATGGCTTATCTCCTGGCGTCCGCCATAGGAAAGCGCCAGGGTCAGAACCATGCCGGTGTTGCCTGCCGTCTCGGCAATGGCATCAGTCAGCGCCTGATTGACATCATCGGGCAGGTCATCGCGGTTGCCGATAACGTTGTAGCGGATGTTCTTGCGCATCATGCGCGCGGTTTCAGCGCGGATGTACTTCTTGAGCAGGGTCATGAGCGCCCGCACCTCAATGGCGGGGCGGGACCAGTTCTCCGAGGAAAAGGCAAACAGGGTCAGGTGCTTGATACCCAGCAGGTGGGCCTGTTCCACCACCATCTTGACCGTTTCCGCACCCCGTTGGTGGCCGACGATACGGCGGAGCATGCGCTGCTGCGCCCAACGGCCGTTGCCGTCCATGATGATGGCAAGATGGCCGGGGAGCTTGTCGGCGTCGAGCGGCTCCATCAGACTTCCATGACCTCTTTTTCCTTGTGGGCCACAGCCTCGTCGATCTTGGCTTCGTAACCCTTGGTGATGTCCTGAACCTCTTTTTCGTATTTCTTCAGATCATCCTCGGTAATGGCCTTGTCCTTTTCCAGCTTCTTCAACTTGTCCATGGCGTCACGGCGGATATTGCGCAGGGCGACCTTGTCGTCCTCGGCCTTTTTTTTCAACTCCTTGACGATCTCCTTGCGACGTTCCTCGGTCAAGGGGGGAAGGTTCAGGCGGATAGCCTTGCCGTCGTTCCCCGGGGTCAGCCCGATGTTGGCATTGAGAATCGCCTTTTCAATGGGGCCGATCATCTTGGCTTCCCAGGGGGTGATGGTGATGGTGCGCGGTTCGGGAATCGCCAGGGTCGCCACCTGGCTGATGGCGGAAGGATTGCCGTAGTAATCGACCTTGACGCTATCCAGCATGCCGGTCGTGGCGCGTCCGGTGCGGATCTTCTGGAACTCGTTCTTGAGCACGCCCAGGGTCTTTTCCATATGGGACTTCATGTCGGCAAGCACGGTCTTTGGCATGACGTTTATTCTCCTTGTACGATGGTGCCGATCTCTTCACCAGCGATGACCCTCTTGATATTCCCTTCGGTGGTCAGGTCAAACACAATGATCGGCAGGTTGTTGTCCATGCAGAGGGAGGTGGCGGTGGCATCCATTACCTGCAATCCCTTTTTGAGCACATCGATGTAGGTCAGTTTCGGCAGCTTGACCGCGTTGGGGTCCTTTTTGGGGTCTGCGGAGTAGACGCCGTCAACCTTGGTCCCCTTGAGAATCACCTGGGCGCCGATCTCCATGGCCCGCAGGCTGGCGGCGGTATCGGTGGTGAAATACGGGTTGCCGGTGCCTGCCCCGAAGATGACTACCCTGCCTTTTTCCAGGTGGCGCATGGCGCGCCGGCGGATATAGGGCTCGGCCACCTCCTGCATGGCGATCGCCGACTGGACACGGGTGGCCACGCCGACCTTTTCAAGGGCATCCTGCATGGCCAAGGAGTTGATCATGGTGGCCAGCATGCCCATGTAGTCGGCGCTGGACCGGTCCATCCCCTTGGATGAAGCAGCCAGGCCGCGAAAGATGTTGCCCCCGCCGATAACCAGCGCCAGGTGGACACCCTGATCGACGACCTCGCGGATTTCGCGGGCAATGGCATTGATGGTCTGGGGGTCGATGCCGTACCCTTGTTCACCCGCAAGCGATTCGCCGGACAGTTTCAGAAGTACCCTGGTGAATGACGGTCTGCTCATTGAATCTCTCCCGTTTGAAAGTGTATAAAAAAAGCCGGCCACGTGGTGGCCGGCTTCGGCGTTCTACAGGCCGGCCGCTGCCGCCACCTCGGCGGCAAAGTCCGATTCCTTCTTTTCCAGCCCTTCACCGAGGACATACTTGGTGAAGCGGCGGATGGACATGTTTTCTCCGATCTTGGAGATAGTCTCGTTCAGGTACTGCAGGATGGTCTTGTCCGGGTCCTTGACATAGGCCTGCTCCAGCAGGCAGATGTCGGCGTAGAACTTGTTGATCTGACCTTCGATGATCTTCTCGATGATATTGTCCGGCTTGCCGGTTTCGCGGGCCTTGGCGCGGTAGATTTCCTTTTCGCGCTCAAGCACGTCAACGGGCACTTCCTCGCGGCGTACGAACTGCGGCGACGCAGCGGCGATGTGCATGGCGATGTCCTTGACAAAGGTCTGAAAATTGTCGGTCTTGGCCACGAAATCGGTTTCGCAGTTGATCTCTACCATGACGCCGATCTTGCCGCCTGCATGGATGTAGGTGCCCACGGCGCCTTCGGTGGCGACCCGGCCGGCCTTCTTGGCGGCTGCTGCCAGTCCCTTTTTACGCAGAAAGTCGACGGCCTTCTCGAAATCGCCGGCGGTTTCTTCCAGCGCCTTTTTGCAGTCGAGCATACCGGCGCCGGTGGATTTTCTCAATTCATTGATCTGTGCGGCTGTTACGGCCATTCTATCCTCCTGCCCCGCTTGGCGGGGATGATATTGTTCTGTGGTGCTTATTCCGCGGGTGCTTCCTCGGTCGCTTCGACGGCAAACTCCTCGGCGCCCTCGGTGTCTGCCTGCAGGGCGGCATTGCGTGCCTGGACGCCCTCGATGACCGCATCGGCGATCTTGGAGGAGAGCAGGCGAATGGCCCTGATGGCGTCGTCGTTGCCGGGGATGACGTGGTCAATGGGATCGGGGTCGCAGTTGGTGTCGACGATGGCTACCACCGGGATGCCGAGCTTGTTGGCTTCCTGAACGGCGATTTCCTCGTTCTTGGGGTCGATGACGAACACGAGGCTGGGGAGTTTGCCCATGCCCTTGATACCGCCCAAGGTCTTCTGCAGTTTTTCCTGCTCCTTGGCGAGCTGCAGAGCCTCCTTCTTGGGGTAGGCCTCGATGGTGCCGTCCTCGAACATGGCGTCGATGCGCTTCAAGCGGTCGATGCTCTGCTTGACGGTGGCGAAGTTGGTCAGCATGCCGCCCAGCCAGCGCTGGTTGACATAGTACATGCCGCAGCGGGAAGCCTCTTCGGCTACCGAGTCCTGGGCCTGTTTCTTGGTGCCGACGAACAGCACGGTGCTGCCGTCCTGAACCGATTCCTTGACAAAGTTGTAGGCTGATTTGAAATAACGGACGGTCTTCTGCAGGTCGATGATGTAGATCCCGTTACGGGCCCCGAAGATGTAGGGTTTCATCTTGGGGTTCCAACGCTTGGTCTGGTGGCCGAAATGGACGCCGGCTTCCAGCAGTTCCTTCATGCTGATACTTGACATACGCTCTTCTCCTTTGGTTTTCCTCCGCCCCGGAAAATCCCTGCTGCGACACAAGGGACACCGCCGGTTCTGATCGGGGCGTGCGAATTTAAAAGCGTTATTTTATATCACAACAGCGTCGGGGAAGGCAAGGGTAAAAATCAGAGGGCAATCGCACCGACCGGGCAGCCTTCCACGCAGAGCCCGCAACGGTCGCACCGCTCCGGTCGGCCCAGTTCGGCGACCTTGCGATACCCCCGCACTTCGAGGGTGATGAGACGTACCGGGCAGGCGGCAACGCATCTGCCGCACCCGGTACAGCGCTCGGCGTCGATTGCGGGTGGGTTTGCACGGGGCGCGTTCAGAGTCCCAGGTCCATCTGCTTCCAGGTGAATACGGGCTTTTGCTTGCCCGGGTTGCGCTTGAAGGGGTAGTAGCGGGGGCAGGAGGCGACAACCGCGTTTGCGGCCTGCTTGCACGTGCGGCGGCAGGATGTGCAGAGCTTGTTGGGGGTGAGGCTGATGTCGGTCTTTTTCTTTGCCATGGTCCATCCGTAGGGGCAACCCCGTGTGGTTGCCCGCCTTGCGGTTGACGGTAAGGGCGGCCACACGAGGCCGCCCTTACGTGTCTTCTATCCCACAAACCTGACCCAACCGAAGTCGTCCTTCAGTTTGCCGGTCTGGATGCCGGTCAGGGTGTCGTACAACCTCTGGGTGATCTGGCCCACCTTGCCGCCGGTCAGTTGGAGGGTTTCGCCCTTGTAACCCAGCTTGCCCACCGGTGTGATTACGGCCGCGGTGCCGCTGCCGAATGCCTCGGTGATCTTGCCGGCCCTGATGTCGTTGAACAGGTCATTCACGTCGATCTGCCGTTCCTCCACCCGGTAGCCCATGGCCGGTGCCAGTTTCAGGACCGAATCGCGGGTCACGCCCGACAGGATCGAGCCGGTCAGAGGGGCGGTGACGATCGTGTCGCCGTAGGCAAAGAACATGTTCATGGCACCCACCTCTTCGATAAAGCGCCGTTCCCTGCCGTCCAGCCAGAGCACCTGGTCAAAGCCCTTCTTGTTGGCTTCCTGGCCGGCCTTGAGTGAGCTGGCATAGTTGCCGCCGGTCTTGGCCTCGCCGGTGCCGCCCGGCACGGCGCGCACGTAGTGATCCTCCACCAGGATGCTGACCGGGTTGAAACCGGCGGCATAGTAGGCGCCGACCGGGGAGAGAATTACGAAGAAGTAGTAGTGGTTCGAGGGGTGGACCCCCAGAACCGGCTCCACCGCGATCATGGTGGGGCGGATATAGAGCGAGGTGCCTACTGTGGTGGGAATCCACTCCCGTTCCAGGGAAACCAGTTGTTCGATCCCTTTGACAAAGAGTTCCTCGGGGATTTCCGGCATGCACATGCGGTCGGCCGACTGGTTGAAGCGGCGTGCGTTCATTTCGGGGCGGAACAGGGTGATGCGGCCGTCTGACCACTTATAGGCCTTGAGCCCCTCGAATATCTCCTGGGCGTAGTGAAATACCGTGCAGGCCGGATCAAGCACGAACGGTTCGTACGGCTTGATGCGGGCGTCGCACCACCCCTGTCCGGCCTTCCATTCAACCAGCAGCATGCGGTCGGTAAAATGCTTGCCGAAGCCGAGTTTGGATTGGTCGGCGATCTTGGTTTTCATCTTCTCGGCGGGAAGGGGGAGAACGGCGATGTCCATGGTATGTGGGCCTCCGGAAATTTTTCGTATGACTTAACTTATACGTAAAATGCCGGTAATCTTCAAGGGAAAAACTCACGTAAAGGGGAGGAGGGCGTCAAGCAGTTTCTCCTATGTATTATGCACGGAAAAGAGTACGCTGGTAAAAATGAAACACTATTTCACATGTGCAGGTGATACGTATGGCCTTGGCCAAAACACTGCAGGAACTGGCCGACCATCTGGGCGGCCGGGTAACGGGAGAACCCCTGACGAGCATCATGGGGCTGGGAACGCTGGATAGCGCAGTGGAGGGACAGATCACCTTTCTGGCCAACCCCAAATATGCCGCGAAGGTGGAAACAACCCGCGCTTCGGCGATCGTTATGTCCCCCACGGCCGAAGGGTTCGGACGCAACGGGATCGTGGTGGCAAACCCCTATCTGGCCTTTGCCAAGTTACTTACCTTGTTCACCAGCCGTCTCAGGGTTGCCAAGGGGGTCATGGCAGGGGCATTTGTCGGAGAAGGGGTTACCATGGGGGCGGAGGCGACGGTCTGCCCCGGCGCGTATATCGGCGATAATGTGCGCATTGGCGACCGGGTGACGATCCATCCCAATGTCACCCTCTATGAAGGCGTTGTACTGGGAAACGATGTTACGTTGCATGCCGGGGTGTCGGTGCGGGAAGGGTGCCGGATCGGCAATCGCGTCATTATTCAGAATGGCGCTGTCATCGGCGGCGATGGGTTTGGCTATGCACCGGACGGGGATGGCTGGTTCAAGATTCCCCAGATCGGTATCGTCATTATCGAAGATGACGTGGAGATAGGCGCCAACACCACCGTTGACCGGGCAGCCCTGGAAACGACGTGCATCGGACGCGGCAGCAAGATCGACAACCTGGTGCAGGTGGCCCACAACTGCCAGATCGGCGAGAACTGCATCATCGTTGCCCAGGCCGGTATTGCCGGGAGCACCAGGCTGGGGAAACACGTTACCCTCGGCGGCCAGGTGGCGATTGCGGGACATCTGGTGATTGGGGATAACGCCATGGTCTCCGGGCAGTCCGGAGTGTTCAACAACATCGCGGCAGGCGCGGTGATGAGCGGCACACCTGCCATCACCCATCAAGCGAGGCTTAAATCCGCCGCGGTCTTTCCCCATCTGCCCGAGATGCGCAAGACCCTCTCCCGGTTGGGAACCCGGATGGCAAAAATGGAAGAGCGGCTGGAACCGCCAAAGACCGAACCGTCTCCATAAGGAGGCTAGCAACAATAACATGAACATCTTGCATCTCATCTTCCGGTCATCTTTGCCCGCGGCTCAATCACAAAATCCTCGACGTAGCCCTGCTACGCCTGCGGTTTTGTTCAATCGCCACGGCCAAATCTGACCAAAATCTGAGCGCAATTTTGTTCAACTTATTATTGCTATCCTCCCAAGTCCCCAAGCTCAAACAAGAAGACCTCCGAAGTTGGGAAACTCCGGAGGTCTTTGATCATGCGGGCCGCAGGCGGTCACCCCGCACAGCAGCACCCGCCCCGCCCCGGTCTCGGGGCGCCAGGCCGTAGTGACAGACGCTGCACGCAGGCCGTCACGGGAACGTTGCCCCGGGATGACACTCGCTGCACGGCGGACCGCTCAGGGTGACACCCTGCAGATTCGTCCCGTGGCATGCCGCATTCCGGCAGGAGGCTGTCCCGCTGGTTCCCACGTATTGGGAGTGCTGGGGCAACCTCCCCGTGCTGAAGTCGTTGAAGGTCGTCCATGGATGGACCGCGCTCGACCCGCCAATGTGACAACTGGAACAGGAGGGGCCGCTGGAGGCGACACCGGTGAGATTGGCCCCGTGACAGTAGATGTTGGCGCAGGCCGAGGTCCCGTTCTGACTGACATAGCTTGGATGACGGGCATAGGCCAGATCGCCCCAGGTGAGGGGATGGACATCCTGCTGATCGCCCAGGTGGCATTTGGTGCAGGCGACCTGGGAGATGCCGCCGTTGAAGTCGCTGCCATGGCACTCGGTGCAGGAATCGATGTTGGCCGTTGCCGCCGCCCTGTGGCCGCCCGGCAGCCAGCCGGCCACGTGCGCTCCGCCGCTGTCGGCCGAATAGACGCTCTGCCCGTTCTTATTCCCGCAACCGGCGAGCGCAAGCATGAACAGCGCGGGCAGCCCTATCCGCTGGATAACAGTTCTTATCGATGACATGCTTTACACCCCTCGTTGTTTTGTCTGCCGTGGCACCTGGCGCAGGGAGCCGGGTTGACTTTCCCGTCGATCATGTGCTGGCTCAGGTAGTCGCCACGGTGCGGCAGGTTGCGCTCGGGAGAATCGGCGTACTTGTCGCTCGGCTTGATCTCTTCCTTGTGGGCATGGCAGTCGATGCAGAATGACTGTTCATGACAGGCGGCACAAGCCAGCGGTTGCTGCTGGGCGTAAAAACGGTGCTTCCCGAAAAAACCGGCCGCCTGGTGATTGAACGCCGCCCTGGCATCGCTGTGGCATTCGGTGCAATCAGGCATCCCCGTGACTTTCTCGGGGTGCGTCCTGACAATGCTGGTGGTGTTGGCGCACGCATAGAGCATGCTCACGGTCAGCGGAATCGCCAGAATGATCATAATCTTCTTTTTCACTTCGACCTCCCTTCGGCGCCACGCCGGATATCGAATGCGTAGCTAAGCTTGACGAGCCCCGCCACCTCGTCGGTGAACGTGGGGTTCTTGGAATAATCCACATCAGCCCCGATCTTGAGGCCGGGCATGAGTTCGTAGGCAGCGGCCCCGACCACGGTGTAGGAATTACGCACCCCGTCGATGCGACTGTCGTAGCCCGCCATGATGAAATCGGCGGTGAGGTCGAGGTGCTGCATCTTTTTCGATGCAAAGGCGCGGTACTCGTTGTAGCGCAGCTTGTCCGTGCTGCCGTTCATGCGGTGCACGGCAAGGCCTGCCACAAAGGCATCGGGCAGCGTAAAGCTCGCCTTGCCGCCGTAGTAGTTGGCGGTCCCGGCGATTTTATACGTGTAGTTCTTGTAATCGGCAGTGATGGTCAACGACTTGATGGGGGTATAGGCGATGTTCCCCCCCAGGCTCCGCATCTGCTCGTTGGGATCGATTATCCCGGTCGGATTGGAGGGGCTGATCAGGCTGAAGACGTTGGTGGTCATGTGAAAAAAGTAGTCCTGATAGTTGATGTTTGAGTAGTCGGCATTGATGCTGAGACGGTCCAGGGGGGTGAGGGTCAGCGTATAGGCGTGCTCCATCCACCCGTTGGTAATCGAGTTGTAGGATGACCGGCCGACCGCCTCGACCTGGCTCAGCGGGTGGAGCCAGATATCGACCCCTTCCTCTTCCCGGTAGCGGTTGCCGCTGAGGTCGGCCTTGAGGGCACTCGCGCCGACGGTGTAATACTGCGGCATACCCTGGGTGATGCGCCCTCCGTAGATCAGGTCGCCTCCCTTGCTGTTCGGCTCGGTGACCACGGGCGCTCCGGCGAAAACGGCGCCGCCGAAGCCGGCGGCGAAATCCGAGCGCAGATACAACCCGTCCACCTTCTCCGCGGCAACCCCTTCGGCGATGAACTGGCGGCCCATGTTGGCCATAAGGTTGTTCCTGGGGGAGCGATAGCTTAGGTAGCCGTACCGGAGGTCGCCGTCCTGGTATGTGTCGCTGCTCCTGGACCCCAGATCTGTGCGGCCCCAGCCGCCGAAGTAAAAGGAAAGCCTGCCGTCCTTGTCCAGGTTCGTGGCCGAGAGGGTCAGGTACTCGTAGGCGGGCGCCAGCAGGGTCTTGTTGTCTATCATGCTCTCCCTGGTGCGGAAGATGGTCGTGGACTGCCCGGAGACCAGGGTGCCATCCGCCATGACCGGCCCTGCGGATAACAGCGAGCATGTCGTCGCAACACCGGCAAGGGACAGGGCAATGCGTGCTATTCTCCTCTGATTTTTTTGCAAAATGGTTCCTCCTTTCATGGCTACATATACCTTATTTCCGCGTTTTTCTTCAGGCCGGCAACGTACTGATTGTAGGTTTCAATGATCTTCAGATCCCTGAGGCGGTTCAAGACGCTCGTCCCCACGGTGGTGAAATCGGTTTTCCCGGAGGTCGGCCGGCTGCCGTACACCTTGATGATCTGGAATCCTCCCTGGAGCGAGCCGAGCACGTTGCTCACCTCCCCCGGCTTCATGCGGTAGAGGGTGTCCACGAAATCAATGGGTATGGCCTTCCATTTCAGATAGCCCAGGTCCCAGGTGGGTTGTGCCCCGTTCGTCCCCGTCCCCGGCTTTTTCTTGCCTTCTTCGGCTCCCGCCTTGTCCCCCTTTCCCGCGGCACGCGCCACCGCCTCGAAGGATTCGCCGCCGCGAATCATTTTCAGGGCCGCCTCGGCCTCTTCCCTGGTGTCGTATTTCAACAGGCCGAGATGCAGATCGGTAGCAATCGTCGCCTTGTTTTTTTCGTAGTAGGCCTTGGCCTCCGCAAACGGCACGTCAACCTTGGCGGCAATCTGGGAGTTGAAGATCCGCCGCGCCATCTCCTCACGCATGGCGTTCGCCAGGTAGTGCTTGAATTGGGGGCTGTTCGCGGCACTGCCGTGCCCTTTGCTTTCCAGTTCCTTTATCTGCTTCTGGTAGCTCGGGTCACGGTCCATTCCCAGCGTGACCCCTTGCTGATAAAACAGTTCCTCGGTGATGATGTAGTCGAGCCCGGTCTTCCGTTCCTCCTGCCCGTGGCCGGTCGGTTGGCTGCCGAGCGTCAGGTCCAGTTCGGTGATGGGCGTGCCATTGACTTTCGCCAGCACCTTGCCCTGCTGGCCGGAGTTTCCGCTGCAGGCGGCGAGCAGGCAGAGCATCGCCACGGCAGCCCCCATACGTTTCAGATTGAACATGTGCTTCCTTTCCTGATGGATCATAGTGTCAAACATGTCGGAATGATTCCCAATGGTCCAGTGTGTTAAAAAACCGGCGGGCCCGGAGGCCCGCCGGTCGGCAACGGAGAAATCCGTCAATTACAGTCCAGTCACCTTGGCCTGCGAAGCGGTGAGCACGTCGAAGCAGAAGGCCGGGTTATGCACCCCTTGGCTGGAATCGTTGCTCAACAGGCCGTAGTTCCAGACGGCCTTGGCCAGGGTGTCCAGCTTGGTGGCATTAGCTGGTTTGTACGTTGTACCATTCACCTTTATGCCTACGGGATAGCCATACGATACGGCAACGTTGGCCGCGGTGATGGCGGTGCCCTTTTCAGCGTTGTAAACCCTTACAGCAGCGTTGACGATCGCCGTGTTCAGGCTGGCCAGGGAGGCCTTGAAGGCATTCTGGACCCCGCTGGCATTGGTGATCGCGCTGCCGTGGCATTTTACGCAGATCGCCGGATCGGCGCCGAAGTTGTGGTTCGTACCGTTGCCGGCCCCGTCATAGGGGGCGGGTGCCGCGGTCAGCTCCATGTGGCAGGTGACGCAGGAGTCTGCGATGAGGGAGTGCTTGGAGCGGACCCCCGTGACGAAGTAGGCGTTGCGGCCCATGAGCACATCGCCCTGGGCTGCGTCATGCGGTCCCGAGTAACCCGACAGGGTGCCGAAGTTGGCATCGTTGTCCTCGTGCAGGGTCGGGTTGCCGGCGCCGGCGACCGGCTCGCCGTTGCGGGAGTTGTGGCAGACGACGCAGAGGGCGCCCTTGCCGATGCCGTTGGCCTGGAAGCCGCCCGGCAGCAGCGGGGTGGTGCCGGTAAACGTCGTGCCGTAGGTGGGGTCATAGCCGGCCAGGCCCACGATGCTGCCGGTCAGGCCCGATTTGGTGCCCGGGTTGTGGGTGCCGTGGCAGGTGATACAGTTCTGGGGCTGGATGCCGTTGAGTGCGATGTCGGCCTGGACGTTGGCCCAGTCGGCGTTGTTGATCGTCCGGCTGGCGTTGCCCCCTTGCAACTGCTTGTTCAGGGATTCGAAGCCGTTGTAGCTGTGGCAACCACCGCAGCTCTGGTTGGGGCCCTCACTGGCCGCGACGGAGTAATCGCCATGGGCGCTGGCGGCCCATTCCGGATACCGGCCGTGATGCGTCGGCTCGCCGTGGCAGGTGCCGCAGACGGCGCTGGATTCATTGACCCGGGCAGTGAAGTCATAGTTGGCGCTTGTCGGCTGTGAGGACTGATGGGCCGGTGAGCCGGTCGGGCCGTGGCAGTTTTCGCACTGGATGTTCATGAGCCGGGCAGACTTGGGATAGTTGGCCAGGGTCTTGGTCCAGGCGTCAGAACCGAAGGTGAACTTGAAGCCTTCGGCGCGGTACACCTCGCTGAATCCGCCCGCTTTGATCGGGCTGGAATACTGGGCGAAACCGACGGTGTGGCAGGGGCCGCAGCCGGTGGCACTCCAGTGCCCATTGGGATCGGTCATGTTCTGGGCCGTGGGGCCGCCCGGCAGGGTGGAGGGGAGGCCGGTCACGATGTGGGCATGGCCGGACTTGTTCCAGGACCTGGTGAATTTACCCAGCTCCTTGTCGGTCGCCTGGAGATGACAGAAGCCGCAGGAGGTGGCGTCGCCGGTGCTGCCGATGGTCGGGCCGTACTGATCCTGGCCCGCGATCGCGCCGACCCAGGTGCCGGCGTAGAGGGTGAGGGTGCCGGCAGTGGCTTCCTTGATGGTATAGGTGCCCACGACGTCGGGGATGAAGTCGGGGTTGCGGGAGGTGGCATCGTTGAGCGTGGCCGTCGAACCGCTCGGAGCGCTGGTAATGCTCCAGTTATAGGAACCCTGGGTCGGGGCGTTGAAGATGACCGGCTGGCCGATCGGCACGTTGCGGATGCCGCCGTTGGGCACTGCCGGGAGCTTGGTGTTCACGGTGACGAGGTCGGTGGCGGTGTAGCTCCCCACGGTCATGGTCACCTTGAAGGTTGCTGCCGTGCCGTTGGAGATGTCATGGTTGGTGAACGACTGTACCATGAGCTTCTCGAATGGCATGAAGACGGCGCCGGCCACGCCGGCCGAGGCGGCGCTGTTGTAGTACCGGTTGTCCGTGGCCAGGTCTACGACCATGTAGGGGCGGCCCGTGGCGGCGGCATTTGCGGCGTTCCCGGCTGAGGAGTACTCGCTGAAGCGCATGCCGGCTGAGGTGGCCAGCTTGAGCTTGGTGGCTGCACCCGCGGGAAGCGTAACGGAGGGAGCCGCGGAAGTGCCGTTGGCGATGGCCATCGACGGCCCGCTCACCTGGGTCCAGGTGTAGGCCGGGGTGCCGGAGATGCCGTCGGCGATGGAGGGCACGGCCGTAAGGGTGGCCGTGGCGCCGGGGGCGGCGGTCACGTTGGCGGCACTCACCGCGGCGGTGGTCGTCGGCACCAGCTTGACGTTGTTCGTGGTGGTCTGGGCAGAGGCCACCGACACCGGCGCGGTCTGGCTCGTGTAGTTCGACTTGGCGACCGTAACCTGGTAGGAACCGATGGGCAGACTTGCCGAGAAATTACCGCTTGTATCGGTGGTAATGGCGGCCGCGGACTGGATTGCCGGGCTGGTGGTTATGGTGGCGCCTGCCACGGGCGCGCCCGTCAGGCTGCTGGTAACGGTCCCCGTGAGGGTGCCGGTGCTGGTCCCCGGCGCGCCGGTATTGCCGGCGCAACCGAAAAGAAACACGAACATTGAGACAAGTGCAAAAAGGCTGCACCGCTTGAAAACTGCGAATCCTTTCATCTTTCTCTCCTTCTTGGATAATGAGTTATTGCTGCTGTGTTTACCAATGGGAACTGTTCGTTTGTGTTTTTTGGCGGTTCTTCCTCCTTTCGGCTCGGGTGCGCTCACCATATGTGATACACCGGGCCGATTCCGCCTTTGCCTGGTTGTGAGGCATGCTCTTGCCACCGACCGCAAAGACGCGACCCGTGATGCATATGGCTGCTTTATCAAGCAAATATGTTAGATAGCCAAAAAGTCCCCGCTGCCTGACGGTAAAGGACTGCCGGGAGAATGGCAGACGGCCCCCGGTACTTGATCAAAGTACCAAAGCGGGGCAATGTGCGATAAGGCCGCGAATGCGCCAGACGCGAGTGACCGAGGTCGCCCTGAAAACGGATACGACTGTGCTGTAATGCTTTAGTTGCGCGTAGGGGGTAAAGGGGTGCTGCTAGAGTGGAGAGGCCCGGCTTTTTACAGAGAGTAGACTTGGGGGGGGAAAAACCAGGAGGGCTAGAACAGCGAAAAGGGTTTTGGAAAATGCGGGCAGATCCTGTATGGCGAATGATTCAACCAGTACAGGGGTAAGGAAATGGTGGGTTATATGCTTGAGGTGGTCCTTGTGGTCGTCATCGTCCGTAGTGACGGTCGTGGCCGAGGAGGCAGCAGCCACGGTATTGGAATAGGCGTGGACAACGACTGCATCACCCAGCATCAGAATGGTCAGCGAAAGCGCAAAAAGCCACGCCATCGTGCCTGTCCTGAACGAGTGAAGAAATGGATGGAAGCGATGTGAGTTTGCCATGATGTTACCCTGTGCAGCTCATTGCCATGATGGGTCCACTAAGTGAAATCGCGGACCCGATGTCGCGAAATCGCGTAGTGCCTGGTGTTTTGGCGGCATATTTTCGGATAACGCCTTTCGGCGAGAGTACCGTCAAACACAAGACAATGCTCGTTTGAGCCGTATATGGTGATTCGGCCGGGTGATATGTAAACTCCATATACCTGCAAAATTGTTGCCTGATTACGGCAGGTTGCCAATTATAATTGATTAAGCAGCCAACACACATGGCTATCACCCTTCTGCCCAGGCCTCCCCCTTCCCTATGAGTCCAGCATCTCCCGAACCTTCCGCAACAGCTCCAGCGGCTGGACAGGTTTCATGATAAGTTCTATCCCACAGCCTACAACCCCGCGGTTCTCGATGAAATCGGCGGTATAGCCGCTTGAATACAGGATCTTTACGCCGGGCTGAAGCCGGCAGATCTCCTCGTACGCCTCTTTACCGTTTTTCCTGGGCATGATCATGTCCATCAGGATCAGGCGGATCTTGTCGCGGTGAACAGCGAACCGCTCGACGGCTTCCTGGCCATCAACGGCCTCAATGACGTCGTAGCCGAACTTTGTGAGCACGCTTACCACGAGTTTGCGTACGCCGGCATCATCCTCGGCCAGGAGGATGGTTTCGGACCCCCCAATGGGCGCGGCAAGCGCCGCTTTTTCTCCATGCACCGCCGGTTCCGTTTCGACAAGAGGGATATATATCCTGAAGGTGGTGCCGTGGCCCGGTTCGCTGTAGACGTTGATAAATCCGTTGTGCTGCCTGACAATGCCATAGACGATGGCCATGCCGAGCCCGGTCCCTTTTCCGACCTCCTTGGTGGTGAAGAACGGTTCGAATATCCTGGAGCGGGTTTCCTCATCCATTCCGCTGCCGGTATCGGACACCGTGACACAGGCATAGCGGCCCGGCTCACCATAGCCGTGCGTATGCTCCAGCGGGGCGTCGATCTCCTGAAGCCCGGTATCCATGGTCAATAAACCGCCTTTCGGCATGGCGTCGCGGGCATTGGTTATCAGGTTGATCAGGACCTGTTCGATTTGGGCACTGTCGGCGATCACCGGCAGTTTCATCACGCTGAGAGTCGATTTAAACTGGATGTCCTCCCCGATAATCCGCACGAGAAACTTCTGGACCTGCTGTACGATACCGTTCAGATCGGTTTTCTGGGGATTCATGACCTGTTTGCGGCTGAAGGCCAGCAGGCCGTGGGTCAATTGTGACGCCTTTTCGGAGGCGGCAATGATCTGTTCCGATGCCTCCCTCTGCCGATCATCCAGCCGTGTGTCCATGGACAACATGCTGCCGTAGCCCATGATCACCTGGAGGATATTGTTGAAGTCGTGGGCAATGCCGCCCGCGAGTTGTCCGACCGCCTCCATCTTCTGTGATTGGCGGAGCTGTTCTTCCAGGTGCCGCTGTTCGGTGATGTCCCTGATCGCACCCACCAGCTTGACCGGTTTTCCCCGTTCCCGGACGAGGTTGCTGGTGGTATGGACGAGAATCGGGCGCCCCTTGGCGGTAATCATCTTCAATTCAAGATTGAAATCCTTGTTTTCCCCAATGGCCTTTTGAACGGCAGCGCTGATGACCGGCAACGATTCCGGGGCATAGAAGGCGAGTGCGGTCTCAATCGTCGGCGTATACTCAAAGGGCGACGTTTCATGAATACGGAAGGTTTCGTCGGTCCAGTACAGGGTGTTGGCGATGAGATCGATTTCCCAGCCGCCCACATGGGCAATATGCTGTGACTCGTCAAGCAATGCCGTCAGACGTTTTATTTCCGTTTCCGTTCGCTTGCGTTCGGTAATGTCGCGGGAGATGCTGAACAGGCCGGTGACATTGCCCTTGTCATCGAACAAGGGCCCCTTGGTCGCGAGGAGCGTGTGCGTGATCCCATCCCTGGTGGTTATGGTTTCCTCGAAGGTGCGGGGTGAGGCGTCTGCAAGGATCTCCCGGTCATGGGCAATGACCAAGGCTGCTTCATTGTCGGGGACCAGGGCGCGGATATCCTTCCAGAGGGCTTCTTCAACCGTCACGCCAAAGAGTTGCGCTGCCGCGTTGTTGAAGAGATGATAACGACTCTCGCGATCTTTCACGACGATAAGGTCGGTAGTCCCATCGATCACCGCCTTGAGAAGCTCCTGGCTTTTTTGCAACTGCTGGGTCCGCTCATGGATGATCTGCTCCTGGTTCTCGAAAAGAAAGGCGGTGCGCAATACCAGCGCCACAATGGTGGACAGGGTTTGCAAGAGCTTGATTTCCGTTTCGATGAAATGTTCTTCGGGCAGGCCGAACAGGAGCAGCGCCCCGACCCGGTTGTCGCCGACATTCAGAGGTACGACGATGGACAGGCCGAATCCGGCCTCGCGGAGCAGTCCGGATGCCTCCGAGGGTTCGTCCGGCCGCAGGAGTTGAATATCCGGAAGGTCATGGACAATCTCATAGAGGCGCACCGCTGGCCGGGATGTGGACCAGTGGCCGTGGCGGGGCGGGTTTACACCGATGACCCGGTGACGCATCGGCGCCGCGCCCATGCAATGGATGAACGTGATGCAACGGGCCCCGGTCAGTTCCCGGAGTTCCTCGGCCAGGTAATTCACCAGGTTGATCGGGTTGTCCGCCCGGCTCAGTACGTTGTTCAGGATGTCCAGGGTCATTGCCTGGAACGCTGGATCTTTGCGGATGGTGTCCGGGGTCATGGGGCTTCTTCCTGGGTTTCAAGTTTGCCGGCTGCCTCCCGAATGGCGGCGCGCAACGGTTCGAGGGGAACCTTCAGCACCTCCCAGGGGAGGCCGCAGTAGCGTGAACACTCCCGCAACTCATCTTCCGGTACCGGGGAGAGGCCGGTATCGAGGTAGACGAGCCGTTTGTGCATGTCTCCCATCAGGCTGACGACGTTGTCGTGGTTGAGGCCGAGTTCGACGCTGAAGATGTGGCGCCAGCGGCGCGTCCATTCCGGGAAGAGAAAAAAGGCGCCTTCGCGGGAAAGCCGGCGATACTCGCCGCTCCCTAGCAGCAGGTCGCAGCAGTTGTTGCCCCGGACACGGACAACACCCGGCACCGTTTCCAGTGCCGTCATCCGCATGCAGCAGTCGCCGTAGATGAGCATGACCTTGCGTCCCTGCCTGACTTCATCATCAATGGCCGATTCCAGCTTGATCGCCAGCTTTTCCGGGTGCATGTGAAGCATCGAGTTCAGGCAGCGGACGGACAGGTCCGGAAAATCGTTTTCCAGGAGCGCCCCGATCTCGGCCTGAAACACCCCGCAGCAGATGACAACGATGTCGTGTGGGTCTACAGCCATAACTTCCTTTCCGGAAGTGACATTATCCGGCTGTATATCACACATCGGCCGAAACATTCCAGCCGATGGCAATCAATGCCTTGCGCATGGCATGGATATTTTCGGGCGGCGTGTCCAGGGGGACGTCCGCACCGGTTGTAACCAGGATGAAGTGTCGATCCTTTTCCCTTCCCCGCTCTTCGAGGATCTCACGGCAGACCTGTTCCACCTGCCCGGCATCCTGTTCCGCCAGGCCGGGGCCATGGGGGCCGCTGAACAGCACGGGATCAGGCCCGGCCACCCGGCGCGCCTTGTCAAGCCCCTCCTGGTAGCTGAGTGCAAATCCGATTGCGGAGGGGAGGCCGACCAGGATATCCAGATGCTCTAGCAGGGGGGCGCCGGTATGGTGCAGCACCGACGGCCCGTCAAGCTGTTCCAGGGCCTGCTTCAGGGCCGGTCGCATGAGGGCCTCCACCGGTTCGCGCATCAGGACCGCCGGAGAGGCAAATGCACAGGGGAGAACCGCGACCATGGCACCGGCCGCGAACAGGCTGTTTGCGATCCGGACAAAGAATGGATTGACCTTTTCCAGAACGCGTTGCGCCCCCGATCGGTCGAACAACACCATATCAAGCCACCCTTCCATCCCCATGACCAGCGCCGGGATGTCGATGGGCGCCGGCAGGCAGGCGCCCACCGGAACGCTCCCCTGGAGCCCCGCCGCCATCAAGCGGACAGATTCCCGGAAATAAAGCAGGTAAGGGTTCGTGTCGGGATCGGGCAGTACAAGCCGGTCCCATTCCTCAAGGGAAGCAACCGCGGGCTTGCGTATATTGGGGGGCTGGACGGAGGAAAACGTAATCTGGCTGCCGAATGCCGCACCGATCAGGGCAAACGCAAACGGCCCCAGGAGGAGATCCGGCCCGAACTCCTTGTTCACGGCCATCTGGCCTTGGGCATACGCCGCAGGGTCGGAGTAGTACCGTTCGAGCGGGCAGCCGGTCAACCGGGCGCCATAGAGGCTGAGCACCGGAATGAATGCCCGCCGGTCGAGCGGTGTTCCGGCCAGGGTCCCCATGATACGTTCCGTGCCGTTCATGGCCCGCCCTCCTTCCCGACGGACTCCTGCCAAAGACGGTCGAACAGTCCAATGGCCTCGATGGCGGTCCGGGCAGTGCCGTCACCACCCACCTCCTTGTCCAGACCGGGACAGACCAGGAAAACCGCACCCCCCACCGCAAGCTGGATTTTCCCCGTCAGCCCCCGGCGGTCTATCTCCTCGCGCAGCAGCCGGATATTGCGTGCGGTGGTCAGCATCATGGCGGAGGCACCGATGACCCGGGCGCCGACCTCCACTGCCTTGTCCACGAACTCCGCGGCAGGTACGTCATTGCCGAGATCGTGAACCATCCAGCCGTCGGCACTCAGGAAGATTCCGAGCATCCGGCGCCCCAGGGAATGGAAGTCCTCCTGGATGTTGCCGATGACCACCGGTCCCTTGCGGCGCGTTTGCACCTCGTCGGCCTTCCTCTGTTCCGCGATCCTGAGCAGGGCATCCTCCGCAACCTTTGAGGCTACATAGGCCTGGGCCAGGGTAAAGGACTCGGAGGATCGCCACGCTTCACCGATCAACAGCAGGGTAGGCTCCAGGACCTCGGCGAGCAGCCGTTCATGGCCGTGCTTTCCGGCCCATGCGTCCAGCAGCGCGTTTGCGCCGCTACGGTCGGCCTGGCGAATCATTTCCAGCAGCGACTGTTGAATGTCCATGCGGATGCCCCCTGATCAGTATGCAACGAGATAAGGATTGAGGTCATGGAGTTTGGTGACGATGAAACAGGTACGACGAATCCATGTAACTATAACAGATAAAGTCGTATACGCCTGTTGTAATCCAAAGCAAACGAAATCGTGGAGCTTTTTATGAATATTGGGTAGTTCGCCATGAGCAGGTCGGGCATTGGCAAAAAACATGATTGACAAAACCGGACCAATCTGGTTTCATGCCGCGATCAGAGTTGTGTAACTATTCAATATAACAGAATAATTTTAGTTTGGCTAAATATCCGTCGGAGGAATCAGATGAGTAAATTGAAGTTCCGCAAAGTCATGGCCGCCAATCGCGGCGAGATCGCCATTCGCATCTTCCGCGCCTGCACCGAACTGGGCATCGGTACGGTGGCCCTCTATTCCGAGGAAGACAAGCTCTCCCTGCACCGCTACAAGGCTGACGAGGCCTATCTGATCGGCAAGGGGAAGAGCCCCATCGACGCCTACCTGGGGATCGACGAGATCATTTCCCTGGCGCTGAAGTCGGATGTGGACGCCATCCACCCCGGTTACGGCTTCCTGGCCGAGAACGCCGAGTTTGCCGAAAAGTGCGAGGCCAACGGCATTGCCTTTATCGGACCCACGGCCGAGATGCAGCGCGCCTTGGGGGACAAGGTGGCCGGCCGCAAGGCGGCCGTGGCCGCCGGCGTCAACGTGGTGCCCGGTACAGAGGAGCCCATCGAGAAGGAAGAAGAGGCGCTCAAGTTTGCCAAGGATCACGGCTACCCGATCATCATCAAGGCGGCGGCCGGCGGCGGCGGGCGCGGCATGCGTGTGGCCAACAACAAGAAGGAGCTGTTGGAAGGGTTGGTGGCGGCGGGCAGCGAGGCCAAGGCCTCCTTTGGCAACGCGGCGGTCTTCCTTGAACGCTACCTGGCCAACCCCAAGCATATCGAGGTGCAGGTGCTGGGGGACAACTACGGCAACCTGGTGCATTTCTTCGACCGGGATTGCTCGGTGCAGCGGCGTCATCAGAAGGTGGTGGAGTTCGCCCCCTCCCTTTCCCTGACCCAGGCCCAGCGTGAGGAGCTCTGCACGGCGGCCCTCAAGATCGCCGGCCAGGTCAAGTATCGCAATGCCGGCACGGTGGAGTTCCTGGTGGATCAGGAAGGCAACCACTACTTCATCGAGATGAACCCGCGCATCCAGGTGGAGCATACCGTGACCGAGATGATCACCGGCCGCAACCTGGTGCAGAACCAGATCCTGGTGGCCTGTGGCCACAAGCTGTCCGATCCGGAGATCAACATCCCCTCCCAGTCGGCCATCGACATGCGCGGTTACGCCATCCAGTGCCGCATCACCACCGAGGACCCGGCCAACAACTTCTCCCCGGACTTCGGGACGCTCACCACCTACCGCTCGGCTGCCGGCTGCGGCATCCGCCTGGACGCGGGCAACGCCTTTACCGGCGCCAAGATCACCCCGCACTATGATTCGCTGCTGGTCAAGGTCAGCTCCTGGGGACTTTCCATCCAGGATGCGGCCCACATCATGCACCGCGCTTTGCAGGAGTTCCGCGTGCGCGGCGTCAAGACCAACATCGGCTTTCTGGAAAACGTGATCACCCATCCGGTCTTCCTCAAGGGGCAGTGCGACACCTCGTTCATCGAGAAACACCCCGAACTGCTCAAGTTCCGCGAGAAAAAGGACCGTGCCAGCAAGGTGCTCGCCTTCCTGGGCGATGTGATCGTCAATGGTTCGCCCGGCACACCCCGGTCGCTCAAGTCTGCCGACCTGATCGAGGCGCGCGTGCCTGAGATCGATTACACCAATCCGCGTCCGTCCGGCTCGCGCGACCTGTTCATGCAGCTTGGGGCCGAAGGGCTCTCCAAGTGGGTACTTGATCAGAAAAAGCTGCTCATTACCGACACCACCATGCGCGATGCCCACCAGTCCAACCTGGCTACCAGGGTGCGTACCTATGACCTGCTCAAGATCGCCGAGCCGACCTCCTACCTGGCCTCGGACATCTTCTCCCTGGAGATGTGGGGCGGCGCCACCTTCGACGTCTCCATGCGCTTCCTCAAGGAAGACCCCTGGCAGCGGCTGCACAAGCTGTCCGAGGCGATCCCCAACGTCCTGTTCCAGATGCTGCTGCGCGGCTCCAATGCCGTGGGGTACACCAACTACCCTGACAACGTGGTGGAGAAGTTCGTGGAGGAGGCGGCCAACTCGGGCATCGACATCTTCCGCATCTTCGACTCCCTCAACTGGACCACCGGCATGCGGGTGGCCATGGATGCGGTGCGCAAGACCGGCAAGATCTGCGAGGCTGCCATCTGCTATACCGGCGACATCACCGATCCCAAGCGGGACAAGTATCCTTTGGAATACTACGTCAACATGGCCAAGGAACTGGAAAAGATGGGCGCCCATATCCTGGCCATCAAGGACATGGCAGGCCTGCTCAAGCCTTTAGCCGCCTACAAACTGGTCAAGGCGCTCAAGGAGAACATCGGTATCCCGGTCCATCTCCATACCCACGATACCTCAAGCAACGGCAGCGCCATGCTGCTCAAGGCCAGCGAGGCCGGGGTGGATATCGTGGATGCGGCCCTGTCGTCGCTTTCCGGCCTGACCGCCCAGCCCAACCTGAACGCCTTGGTGGCGGCCCTGGAGGGAAGCGAGCGCGATCCCCGGGTCAACGCCCCCGGCCTGCAGAAACTGGCCAACTACTGGGAGACGGTGCGCGACTACTACACCCCGTTCGAGTCCGGACTCAAGAGCGGCACGGCCGAGGTCTACCACCACGAGATACCGGGCGGCCAGTACTCCAACTTCAAGCCGCAGGTGGCCGGTCTGGGCCTGATCGAGCGCTGGGACGAATGCAAGGAGATGTACCACAAGGTAAACATGATGTTCGGCGACATCGTCAAGGTCACCCCTTCCTCCAAGGTGGTGGGGGACATGGCCATGTTCCTGGTCAAGAACAACCTGGAGCCGGAGGATGTGTTCACCAGCAAGGAGGAACTGGCTTTTCCCGAGTCGGTGGTGGGCATGTTCAAGGGGATGCTCGGTCAGCCGTACCAGGGATGGCCGGAGGAGTTGCAGAAAATCGTCCTCAAGGGTGAGCAGCCGATCACCTGCCGTCCCGGCGAACTGCTGGAGCCGGTGGACTTCTTCGAGGAGCAGCTCAAGCTGGAGGAGAAGGTAGGACACAAGGTGGATGACCGGATGGTGATCTCCAACATCCTCTATCCCCACGTCTATCCGGAGTTCGACAAGCACCGCCAGGAGTATTCCGACACCTCGGTCATTCCCACGCCGATCTTTTTCTATGGCCTGGAGCCGGGACAGGAAACGTCGCTGGACATCGAGCCGGGCAAGACCCTGATCATCAAGCTCAATGCCATCGGCAAGGTCCAGAAGGACGGAACCCGCGCCGTGTACTTCGAACTGAACGGCAACAACCGCTCGGTGGTCATCCGCGACCAGTCGGTCCAGACCGACGAGGCGGTGCGCGTGAAGGCCGACAAGGCCAATGGCAATCACCTCGGCGCCCCCATGCCGGGCAAGGTGCTCAAGGTCAATGTCAAGGCCGGGGATGAGGTCAAGGCAGGGGATGTGCTGATGGTGACCGAGGCCATGAAAATGGAGACCAATATCAAGGCCAAGGTGGATGGCAAAATTGTTGAAGTGAAGTTTAAAGAGGCAGATAAGGTGGAGAAAGAGGATCTAGTTATCGTGATGGGCTGACGGCTTACCGTTAGAAGCCATCTGGAAAAGCAACGCCCCGCTTCGGACTTCCGAGGCGGGGCGTTGTTGTACTTACAGCTCCAGCGGATACGCGGCCGTAAAGGTCGTGCCCTGCTGTTCGTCCGTTACGAAGGAAATGGTGCCCCGGAGATATTTTTCCGTCAGATATTTCATGGAGTACGTTCCCAGCCCTTTACCGTCCCCCCTGGTCGAGAATGAACGGCTGAATATGTGTGCCTGCACCTGTTCCGGAATGAAGGCCGGATTGCTGACGGAAAAGTTGATCATGCCGTTGTGCAGCGAGCAGTTGATCGTCACGGCCTCTCCGGAGTGGGAGGCTTCGAGGGCGTTCTTGATCATGTTGCCGATAACCTGGTTCAGCAGTTTCTTATCGGTCGTCATATGGGTGGAGAGGGCATCGGCATCGATCCGCACCACCTTGAGATCGTGAGCAGCCTCATGGCTGTAGGTGCTTGCCAGCGTTTTCAGGAAATCGAGTGTCTCGATCATCTCTGTTCTCGGTACGAGTTCGTCATGCTCCGCGGCCTTGAGTTGGCGCTGGGTAATGATCTCGTCGATGATTCGTTGGCACAGGAGGGCAATCCGTCGCCGCATGTAGTCCCGCTGGTTCTCATCGGCACTCTCCCCAAACAGTCCGAAAAAACCGCTGAGCGCTACCGCCGAGTTCAGGATGTCATGCTGTACCATCCGTTCCAGGGATATTCCCGCCTTTTCATCGGCTATGTTGCTCAATACGCAGAACGTAAAACGTTCGTCATTCACCTCGAATGGTGACGCCTGGACACGCAGGTCAAGGGGTTCTTCATGGCTGCCGTTCTTTGTCAGCAGGTGGCATTCCTCCACCCTGGTCATGTTATCGTTACTGCTTGTGAGAATCGAATTGGCTCCGCCGCAATACCGGCAGAAGCGGGATGTGCCGCACCCGCCGGTTGTTATGACGGCGTTGCGGCAGTTGACGACCTCTCCCATCCTGAGCCCGATAATGTTCGTGCCGGGTGTGATGTGCAGCAGATCGAGTGCCGCCTTGTTGGCAAAAACGGTTTGCCGTTCCTTGTTGAGGATGAGGATGCTGTCGGGGACAAAATCCAGGAGCCTTGTCATATCAGCGTGGATGAACATCTCCGACTGCCGTGCCAGCTCTGCCGGTGCTGTCCGTTCAAAAGGGGCAAAGCTGATAATTGCGTCATTGTGCCGCATAGTACGTAACCTCCGTTTCCGGCTCTTTGTCGGCTACGGTCATTCGGAAGGTGTTTTTTCCCGCATTCTTCGCCCGGTACATGGCCTCATCGGCCAGTTGCATGAGCCCCTCGGGGCGCAGGCCATCCCTGGGGAATACGCTTGCGCCAATGCTGGCGCCAATCTGAATGGTAATGCCGGAGAGATGGAAATCCTCTTTGATCGTTTTCAGGATCTTTTTGGCGATACCACGGATGTTGTCGATTTCCTTGATTTTCAATAATACGATGACAAACTCGTCGCCACCGGTCCGCGCTACCGTATCGCTCTGGCGGACACAGTAACAGAGGCGACTTGCAACCTCCTTGAGGAGAAGATCCCCAACGTCATGGCCATACGCATCATTCACCCCCTTGAACCCGTCAAGGTCAAGGAACATCACTCCCATCATCCTGCCTTCCCGTTTGGATTCGGACAACGCCTGTTCCAGGCGATCCACCAGCAACAGCCGGTTGGGCAGCCCGGTCAATGGATCGTGGTTAGCCTGATGGCGGATCTGCTCACGGGATTCCGTCAGCTCCTTGAGATTGCCGGCCATCCGGTTGAAGGCCCCGGCGAGCGCGCCGATTTCGTCATGTGAGGTAATCGGAATCCGGTAATCCAGGTTGCCGTATCCCAGTTGTTCCGCGCCGGCTTTCAGCAAGCGCATCGGCTGAGCCATGGAATGGGCGAGTCCCAGGGAGAAGAGAATCCCCAGGAACAGGGCAAGGGTGCCGGCCGCCATCAGGTCTCTGCGCAGCTTAATGATCGGGGCGAGTGCCTCGGCAGCATCGATCTTGGTCACGATACCCCACTTGACCGTGGGGATGTATCTCCATGCGGCAACTACCTCGATGCCGCGATAATCGGTGGTGATGCCCGACCCTTTCCTGCCGCTGGCCGCCTGCTGGATCGCGAAGGCATTTTTGTCTCCGACCCGGACGATTTTCCTGAGGGCGGCATCGGGCTCATGGCGGAGCGGATTCAGGAACACGATGCTGTTGTCATGCGTCCTTTTTCCCAACAGGGCTTCGCCGCTTGCGCCCAGGCCTGTCGAGCCCTGGATTTGCGCAAAGAATGAATTCATGGTGATGTTGAAGGCGATTACGCCGATGAGCCTGTTATTGAGATCATACAGGGGGGCGCTGGCAAGCAGGAAATAATGGGGGGTCTTTCCTTTTGCGCGCTGGATGTCGGAGAAGTAGATCCCTTTATTTCCTTCTTTGAAAAACGTCTTGTTTGCAAAGGATTCGTTTTCTGGATGATCGTTATCGGTAGAGTAGATGACTGTGCCGTCAAGTCCGATGATATCGATATCCGTGATCCTGTGATCCTCGGCAAATTTTACGAGTTGCAGATCAAGCATCTTCTTGGCGTTCTGATAGCGCCGGTCTGTTTTTTTGGCCGCCAGCCGGTTGAGTATGGGAATGTTGCTTTTGAAAAGTACGAAATCCTGGGCCGAGATCAGATTGATACGTGCCAGTTCAAAAAAACGGTCTATCTCGATGGCCTTCAATTTGGCCAACTCTTCCAGGTGTTGAAGCGTGGTGGCCCGTATCTGTTGTTCCGCATGCCGATAGACATGTGTCGCCACGAAACCCATGGGGATCACGCTGAATACGATGAACAGGAAGAGCAATTTGCTTTTTATGGATACGAAACCGGTCTTCATCTCTTTATTCCCCGGTATTAGGTAGTTCCTGTCCGCCGCTCTCCGGTTTTCCGCAATGGTTCTCGGTTACTGTCAGGTGATCCTTAAACAAGCTTCATGCCAATGGTACCGGCAATGATGGTACTTTGATATAACCTGCTGAAATGCCTGGGCGGTTTTAATCGGGTCCCGAACTGGCCGAGGTGTGGCGGGGCCGTTTCCTCTGTGAGCGGAACTGTCAAATGGAAAAATATTTTACAGGAAGGGAATGATTTCCGACTGATGAACACTATCCCGGACAAGGTAACGTGGTGTGCCTCATGACGAATTTTTCATGCCCCGCTGTAACATAATTTATGTACGCCACCTCTCGCCTTTCCCTGTAGATGCGGTAACCCACCAGAAAAGCGCGGTATATTTTCCCGCGTCGTAAGGCATGGTTGCTGCAACGGTTGGGATAACAACGTGCATCAGATCGTACATCGCATTCGCGGAGACGAACCGGGTGGTGTGCGAACGACAGGACCGTGGAGTAGAACGCAACCTTTAACGGGAGAACACGGACATGGAACAGATTCTTACCTTCCAAACGGGATATGTAGCCTTGGCAGACCAGATACGCGGCGCGGTGTGGGGGCAGTTTGTCGGTGACGCCTTCTGCCTGGGCAGCCACTGGGTCTATGACCTGGGAGAGCTGAACCGGCGTTTCCCCGGAGGGCCCCAGGGATTCGAGGCCCCGGCTGAGGGGCACTACCATTTTGGCAAGAAGCCTGGCGACTTCACCCATTACGGCGATGGCGCGCTGCTGCAACTCCGGTCGCTGATGCTGTCGGAGCGGTTCGACGCGATTGATTTCGGGTCGCGTTTCGTGGCGCTGATCGAGTCGCCCGGCTACAAGGGATACCGTGACCATGCCGCCCGGGAGACCGTGGAAAACGCACAGCGTTTTCGTTCGGCCCATCCCGGTAAAGAGTACGATTACCAGGATGGGGCCGATGATGACCAGTTGGCAACGGCCAGCCGGCTGGCGCCAGTGGCGGTGCGTCATTTCAGGGACGACGATTACCTTGCCATTGTGGAACGTGCCACGAGGGTCTGCCAGAACAATGGCCGGGCCGTGGCGTACAACAGCGCCCATGCGCTGATCCTGCGTGAACTCTTCATGGGGTATGCCCTTTCAAGCGCGCTCAACAGCGTCAGGGAACAGATATCCGAAAAGGCCGAGCACGGCGCCGAGGTCGCCGCCAAGATCGAGTCAGCCATCTCTGCGCTGCACCTGTCGGTGAAGGATGCGACCCTGGAATTCGGGCAGTCCTGTCCGCTGGCCAGCAGCTTTCCGGCCGCAATCCACTGTGCCATGCGGTATGCCGACGATTTTGGCGGTGCGATCCGGGCCACAGCAGCGGCAGGTGGGGATAGCGCCGGCCGGGCCGCCATGATCGGCGCATGGCTGGGTGCCGGCCTGGGTGTCGATGCCGTCCCCCTGGAGTGGCGCAAACGCTTGACGGCCCATGACGAGATCGAGCAGCACGTGGAGCGGTTGGTGCTGATGGTGTGCGGAGAGTAGTCTATAGACGAATCTGGCGAGTGCGGCATGCGTCCGCATTCGTGGTTTGAGGCGGCCTGTTGGCCGCCTTTTTTATTGCTTTTGACTCGCCGTCCGTCCTGACGTATAATCCGTCACCCCGGACGGTTGCCAGCGCTGCCCGCCGTACACCGATCCCCACAACGCGAGGAACATTCTATGCAATTCTTTATCGATCCCTACTTCCCCGACGATATCAATGCCGTCGGTGATGCGGGCATGGCAGGCTTCGAGGAGAAGCGGCCACTCTATTTTTCCGGTTGCAAGAATTTCTTCGGCCACTACCGCGAGGAGATTAGAAAGCTTCACGAAGCCGGGGGCTCCGGTACCGAGGTGACCCACCTGATCTGCGACATGACCGATGAACTGGTCAACAAGCTGTTCCGCAGTATCCTCTACGACCTGGACGGTAACGGCGCCCTGCTGGAGCACATCACCCTGGTGGCTGTTGGCGGCTACGGGCGCGGGGAGTTGAACCCCTATTCGGACATCGACATCATGTTCCTGCACGATGGTGCGCTTTCGGCCAAACGGGTGGAGGATATTGCTCAGAAACTGCTCTATTTCTTGTGGGACATGCGCCTGGACGTCGGTTATTCGGTGCGGGTCGTCGCCGATTGCGTCGAGATGGCCGCCGCCGACGGCACGGTCAAGACCGCCCTGATGGACGCCCGGTTTCTGATCGGCAGCCGGCCGTTGTTCGATACCCTCCACAAGGTGATCTTCACCCAGATCCTGACCAAATCCAGCGACAAGTTCATCAAGGAAAAGCTGTCCGACATGAAGCTGCGGCGGGACAAATACGGTTCCACCGTCTATCTGCTGGAGCCGAACCTCAAGGAAGGCGAGGGGGGGCTGCGCGACCTGCAAACCGCCATGTGGGCGGCGCGCGTCAAGTACAAGTTCGACAGCCCAAAGGAATTGATCATCAAGGGGGTGCTGAACGAGGAGGAGCTTGAGAGCTATTACGCTGCCCTGGACTATCTCTGGCGCATCCGCAACGAGTTGCATTGGTTCAACGGCCGCAAGAACGACCAGTTGACCTTTGACGCCCAGGTCCACCTGGCGGCATTCTTCGGCTACCAGGACCGGGGCAAGGTGCTGGCGGTAGAGGATTTCATGCGGGATTACTACCGCCATGCCAACCGGGTGGAGCATTTTGCCTCCAGCCTGGTGTCCCGCTGCATCTGGCGTGACGAAGGGGCGATGAAGATCCTGGGGTATTTCGTGCGCCGCCCGGTTGGCGACGGTTGTTTCGTGCTCAAGGGAGAGTTGATTGTCCCGGACGAAACGGTGGTGGAAAAGAATCCGGTGGTGTTGATGCGGATCTTCGAGTATGCGCAGAAACATGGCGTTGACCTGAATGTCAGGGTCAAGGGGCTGATCCGCAAGAACCTGGCCCTGGTCAATGACAAGTTCCGTCGCAACCGCGAGGTGAACCAGTCGTTTCTGACGATCCTGCGCACCCCCAAGGATATTGCCGAGACCCTGCGCCGGATGCACCACCTGGAGTTTCTCAACCGCTATATCCCCGAGCTTGAGCATATCTACTGCAAGGTACAGCACGACATGTACCATATCTATACCGTGGATATTCACACCCTGTTTGCCGTGGAAGAGGCCGAGCGGATGCTCGACGGCCGTTCCAGGGGCATTCTCCCCTTTCCGTGCGAGGTTGCCGCCCAGATAGCCAAGCCCGAGCTGTTGATCCTGGCTGTGCTGTTCCATGACATCGGCAAAGGTGAAGGGGGAGGGCATGCCGAGAAGGGCGCTGACATGATCCCCACCATTTCCCGACGCATGGGGCTTTCCAAGGAGGGGAGCGAGCGGCTGGAGTTCCTGGTGCGCCAGCACCTGCTGTTCGCCCATATCTCCCAGCGCCGCGACCTGAACGACGAACGGATGATCGTCCAGTTTGCCCGCCAGATGGAAACCAGCGAGAACCTGAAGATGCTGTACCTTTTGACCGTGTCCGATGTCCGGGCGGTCGGGTCGGATGTCTGGTCCACTTGGAAGGCGCTTCTGTTTCAGGAGCTGTACGAAAAGGCGTTCAACGTCCTTGAGCGGGGCGAATTCCGTCTGGAGGCGAGCAGCGAGCGGGTCAAGGGGGTTATCAAAAAGGTTGCCGCGCTTCTGGAAGAGGAGTTTCCCATGGCAACGGTCAGGGAAGAGCTCAAGGCCATGCCGGTCAGGCTGCTGCTCTCCAACAACGCGGTGCAGATTGCGGATAACGCCAGGCTGCTGCTCGGTCTGGAGGAGTCCGACGTCCTGATGAAGATCTCCCATCAAGAGGTGAGCGGCTATTCGGAGTTCACCATCTGCACCCACGACATGCCGGGGCTGTTCTCACGCATCACCGGCGTCATGGCCGCCAACGGGGTCAATATCCTGGGAGCCCAGATCAACACCAGCCGCAACGGCAAGGTCCTGGACATCCTGCAGGTCAATTCGCCCCAGGGGTTCATCATCACCGACGAACAGCGCTGGCAGAAGGTCCAGGACGATATGCGCCGGGTAATCCATGGCGAGGTCAACGTGGCCGAACTGGTGGAAAAACGCCAGCGGCCGTCGCTGCTGACCGCCCGCCCGGCTCCCCGCTTTCCGACCAAGGTGGAATTCGATAACGAGGTTTCCGACGGATACACGGTCATCGATATCTACACCCACGACAAGGTGGGGCTGTTGTACCTGATTACCAGCACCCTGACCCATCTGGGGCTCTATATCGGCGTCTCCAAGATATCGACCAAGGTGGACCAGGTCGCCGACGTGTTCTACGTGCGCGACATCTTCAGCCACAAGGTCATTGACGAGGAAAAGCTGGCGGAGATCAAGGAGCAGCTTTGCAAGGCCATCGATGAGTGGGTGTGAAAGCGGAGGGACATCCCCCTCTCCCTAGCCCTCTCCCATAAGGGGAGAGGGGATTTTTCCCCCTCCCTTGATGGACCCACAGGGCCTAAAGGAGGGGCTGGGGGAGGGTGCAATGCAGTGGTTTAACGTCAAAATTCCATGGTGCAATTTCCTAACCGGACGCCGCTACATTTTTTTTGAGGGATGAGATGACAGGTCACGATAGCAACGATCCGCTGCACGGCGTCACGCTGAAGGCTATTCTGACCGAACTGGTGGATCACTACGGTTGGGAGGAGATGGGGCGGCGCGTCGAGATCCGCTGCTTCACCCATGATCCGAGTATCGCCTCCAGCCTGAAGTTTCTGCGGCGAACCCCCTGGGCCAGGGACAAGGTGGAGGAGTTGTATCTGAGGTGGAAAATGGCTGATCAGTAACTATTTATGTCCGACTATTTTATAGTACACTGTAAAATAGTCTTGACCAAATTTAAATAGACTATAAAATAGTCACATGGAACGTCGGACTTTGTACCTCAAAATATGGGAAACCCTTGCCGCTGAAAAGGGGATGATCTTCCTGGCCGGGCCGCGCCAGGCGGGCAAGACCACCTTGGCGCGGATCATTGCCGAGGGGTTCAGCAACACCCTGTACTGCAACTGGGACATCCCGGACCACCGAGCCGCCCTCTTGGAAAATCCGGCCTTCTTTACCGCGCTTTCCCGTAACGACTCTTCCCCCCCCTTGATCGTCTTCGATGAAATCCACAAATACCGCGACTGGAAAAACTACCTGAAAGGGGTGTACGACCAGTTCAACGGGGAGTACCGATTTCTGGTGACCGGCAGCGGACGGCTCGACCTCTACAAGAAGGGAGGCGATTCCCTGGCCGGACGCTATCTGCTGTTCCACCTCTGGCCGTTCACAGTGGGAGAGTTGTTCAGCCGCAACACGTCCATGGACGCATTTCTCGCGAATCCCCTGGCAATTTCGATGGGAAATGGTGACGCGATTTCGTCAGCCTGGGACAAGCTGGAGATGCTGAGCGGATTTCCCGAACCTTTCCTGAGTAGCAGGCCCGCCTCGTGGAGGCGCTGGTCCAACGGCTACGGCCGGCAGTTGATTCGGGAGGATATCCGTGAGTTGAGCGATGTCCGGTCGGTGGCCGACATGGAGACCCTCTATCACCTTCTGCCGTCGCGGGTAGGGAGCCCGCTTTCCATCCCGTCTTTGGCCAACGACCTCAAGGTGTCCTATGTCACGGTGCAGAACTGGTTGGCGTTGTTTGAACGATTTTTCTTAACCTTCAGCCTGCCCACCTGGACCGAGCGGATTAGCCGGGCCATCCAGAAGGAGCGCAAGGTCTACCTGCTGGACACGCCGCGCATCAAAGACCCTGCGGCCCGTTTCGAGAACATGGTGGCCATCGAGTTGTGGCGGGCCGTGAGTTGCTGGAACGCCCTGGGCGCCGGAGATTTTTCGCTCCATTTCATCAAGGACAAGGAGCACCGAGAGGTGGATTTTCTGATTGCCAACGAGCGGGAGCCGTTCCTGCTGGTGGAGTGCAAGCTGTCGGACGAACAGCCCTCCAAGGCGCTGCTCGCCATGCAGCGGGCTCTTGGCGCTCCGGCGGTTCAGTTGGTACGGGCCGCGCCGGGATACCGCACCCTGACGAACGGTAACCTGCCGCTGCTCGTGGCCCCGGCCGCTGTGTGGTGCGCGGGGCTGCCGGGGTGAGACAATCAAAAGAAGGAAAGGTAGAAATGGGGATTGATGGGTTGTTGGCCGGAAAACCGCTCAATAGGTAAAATGGAATGTTAGTTGATGTTGTTTTGCAATTATTACAGATGGTTGTGGAAAACATGGTTTGTGATTTTATGTGATGTAATGAAATTGGTTCCGCATTGACTCCATCATGTTAGTCATGTAATATGACCATACAGGAGGTGTCCCATGTCCCAATTCAATATCGCCGATGCCAAGTCGCACTTTTCCGAACTGGTACAAAAAGCCATGCTCGGAGATGAGGTTATTATCGCCAGAGACAACAAACCGCTTCTGAAACTCGTCCCCGTGGAGGGAAGCAAAAAGGATCGATCTCCCGGTTCGGCAAAGGATAAAATCCTGTATGTTGCCCCGGATTTTGATGAGACGCCGGCCGACTTTGCCGAGTATTCCTGATGCGAGTCATTCTCGACACCCATGCCTTCCTGTGGTGGCTCGCCAATGATCCATCCCTTTCCGACAAAGCCCGCTCTGTGATCGCCGATGGCCGTAATGAATGTTTCCTGAGCCTTGCCAGTTGCTGGGAATTAGCCATAAAATCCAGCCTTGGCAAACTTCGTCTTACCCAGCCGGTAGAACGATTCGTCCCCGACGAGATGTCCGCCAACGGCTTTCACCTCCTTGGCATCGATTTCAGGCATGTCGCCAAGGTCGAAACACTCCCCTTTCATCACCGCGACCCGTTTGACCGGTTGCTGGCGGCCCAGGCGCTGCTTGAAAAGATGTCCATTGTTTCGTGTGATACCGTTCTGTCGGAGTATGGCGTCAAGCGGATCTGGTAATTTCTTTATGGTAGGTTGACTGGCTGATTCAGGTGGTAAGCAGAACTCCGCCCATGTCGTTGTCCGCCGGCCTGATGAACCGGTCGAAGTCCGCCTCGTCGAGGGATGCCATCTCCCCGATCGTTACCGTCTTCAAGGTATCTATCTCGCTGTCGCAGGTGTTGTACGTGGTGTTGTAGAAAGCCATCCGCTTTTCTTTTTCAAGCCCCATGTGCAGTAACTGTTGAGCGCCTCTCTGGATCAGCTTCAATTTCCGGTGCAGGTCATCAAGGCTCTTTACCGTCCACACGCCCAGGTAGATCGGGCTGTTGACGTTCCTGACATCTCCGACCAGCTCTCCCCGCAGCAGTTCATCCCTGTCGCGGGAGAGGTACGGCACAAAATCCAGGTGTTCGGCCAGCTTTCGGTCTGTAGAAAAAAATTCGCCGCTTTCGGGATCAAGGGTGAATATCATGGTGCGGTTGATGGCTTGGCCGTAACTTTGAAACAATACGTCCTTGTACTCTTGAAACGGTACATTCTGCGCGATGTAGGTCTCATTTCTGCTGATGCGCCTGGTTATACCCAGCAGCCACGATCCGATGGATGGGTTGTCGATACGGCACTTTCTCACTTCATCCTTAAGATGGTCGAACGATTTACCGCCGAAGCGATACAGAAGCACACTCTGGAAAATGTCGCGGATGTTGTTGTACCTGCTGAAATGGTACATGAGATTGTAGCTGAACATCTCCATCTGCCTGAGTTGCCAGATGAAGGTGGAAATTTCCGTTCTGCCGCTATCTTTGGTGAGTTCGATCTTTTGCGTTGACTTGATCAACCGGACGTATTTGGTGCTCAGATCCGCCAGTAGCGCCGTGTCACTGGTGGTGCTTTTCTTCAACGAGATGGTCCACCTGGTGAATTCTCCCTCGGTGCTTTCCACGGCAATGTTGTCCGGCCCAAAGGTGGAGTAGGTCTGTCTCGTTCCTATCCCCTCGCCGGCCATGTCCCCTTTGGTCGTCTTTCCGACAAAAAGAGGTACCTGATCCGCCCCTTTATTCAGTCTCTCCGGGGCGATGCCTATGCCATTGTCCGTTATGGCAAGAGTAACCGTGTCGTCATGTTGTTCCAACAGGAATTCTATCTGTCCGCGCCGTTCCGCCGACTTTATGGCATCCATGGCATTCGAGACAATATTTATCAAAGCCCGGCTAATGCTTATATAGCTGCCGCTAACCGGCACAATCTTGGATCTGAGGACCAGTCTCACCTCGCAGGAGCTGTCCACCGCTTCTACAAAGGGAATGACCCGCTCCGTTATCAGATCCTTGAGGGATACCTTGTGAGAAAGGTGAGTAGTGTCCTCGTACATGTTCAGGGTGTTGAGAAGGGCGGTGGTTTCCCTGGTGATGTCCTCGGAAACCTTGCCGAAGTTGTCCACCGACATCATGGCGGTCATATCAAAGAGAACCTTGAGCGATTTTTTTACGTCGTGCCGCACCCTGGCCAGTTCTTCGACAGCAGAAACACCCGGGCGCTGCGCTGAAACGACCCGTTCCCTGAGCGCCCTGGCCGTCACCGACATCAGGTGGAACTTCATCTTCCGGTAGACGACGAGATCCGCGATGCTGAATCCCTTTTTCCTGAAGAAGTCGATGGAACTGGTAAGCTTCTCCCATACATAGAGGTAGATCTGTGAATCAGGGTCCACCGTGTGGGCAAGATAGCGAACCAGGGCCGTGCCGATCCGTTTTCCTCTGCCGAAAGGACTGGTCACCTGCCGGTAGATTTGGAATTTCTTTTGGTCGGGTGTTGCGTAGACAAGCAGATAACCGAGCAGTTCTCCCTTTTCATCCCATACCAGGCTGTGTTCGTAGTCGATGTCTATGGTTTTGTCCAGGATATAGGGAGAAGGTATCAGCAGGGAGTCGATGTTGAGGAGGGGGAGTTGTGCAATCGCTTTTTCGTAGTCGGGGGTCAACCTTTTTATGTACGGAAATTGACTGGGGTGCCATTCCATGGCGCCGCAATCTCCGGGGTCAAACCGTGAGAGATCGGTCGTTTCCAACTCGTTGTTTTTCAAGGTTTGCCCCACCAATCAATCTGAATGATTGTCTTACGAAGGCCATTGTAGCGTGCCGGTATCCCGGACACAAGATAAGAGTTATGTTGCCGCCTTGAGTAATGTAAGTATAAAATGACACTACGAACGACCCAGGCATGATGCCCGGAGGATGTCCATATCAACCATGAACGACTACCTGGACCTGTTCATAAGCTATCTTGCCGTGGAAAAGGGGCTCTCGGCCAACACCCAGGAGGCCTACAGCCGTGACCTGACGCGCTACCTGGATTACCTGGAGAAACAGGGGTGCGCCGCGCCGGCCGATGTGATGGCCACCCATATCGCCACCTTCCTGGGCACGCTCAAGGATGCCGCCATCGGGGCACGCAGCCGGGCGCGCTGCCTCTCCGCAATCCGCATGTTCCACAAATTCCTGATGATCGAGAACTATGCCGACTCCAACCCTGCCTCGATTATCGAGGCGCCACGCACCCTGCACAAACTGCCCGAATTCCTGACCGCGCCAGAGGTGGACGCCCTGTTCGCGGCCTGCGCCGGCACCTCGAACGAGAATGTGCGCGACAAGGCCATGCTGGAACTGCTCTACGCCACCGGCCTCAGGGTGTCGGAACTGGTCAACCTCAAGCTGCGGGAGGTGAACCTGGACGCCGGGTATCTCATGACCGTGGGCAAGGGGAACAAGGAGCGGCTGGTGCCCATCGGCGAATCGGCCTGCCACAAGGTCAACGACTATCTGCAACAGGTGCGCTGGAAACTCGATCCCACGGGGCAGAACCAGAGCCTCTTTCTCTCCCGCCTGGGCGACGCCATGAGCCGCCAGGCCTTCTGGAACATCGTCAGGAAACGGACGCTTTTGGCCGGTATCCGCAAGCATATCTCCCCCCACACCCTGCGGCATTCCTTTGCCACCCACCTTCTGGAAAACGGCGCCGACCTGCGTAGCGTGCAGATCATGCTGGGGCACGCCGACCTCTCCTCTACCCAAATCTACACCCACGTCACCCGGGAGCGGTTGAAACGGCTGCACCGGGAGATCCATCCCCGGGGGTGATGCGATGGGAAGATGCACGGTAAGAGTTCCCGTCATATCCAGCCTATTCCATCGTAGAGTGTAATTTTTTCTCCCTCAACTGTCGAAACGGTTTACATATTCACCGCTCACACCCGACTCATAATCAATCGCACATAATTCCGTATCAATATCAGTATGTTGCCAGTGGGCATGCTATGTGCTTATCTTCTTGTCAAGTACTGATGAGCCGCACAAGAGTGAACAATCATTGGCCCGAAAATCAACTCAAACAGCGATCGGCACAGAATCCCGCATTGAGGTATGACATGGAACCATTACAAAGCAATATGCGCGGGTATGGGCTGCTTTATGTGGAGGACGAAGCAGACGCCCGCGACTTGCTCAGCAGGGTTGTTGCCACGAAATACCCTGATCTGGAACTTTTTGTTGCTGAAAACGGCGCCACGGGATTGAAGGTGTTCAAGGAACAGCGCCCGGACATCGTGTTGGCCGACATGAATATGCCGGTCATGGATGGTATCCAGATGGCCAGGGAAATCAAGGCGCTCGCTGCCGATACGGTCATTATCGCCGTGACGGCACATAGCGATCCCTATTATCTCCGGAATGCCATTGAGATCGGTATCCGTCATTACGTGTTGAAGCCGGTCATCAATGAAAATCTCTTTGCTGTAATCAATAAAACCATCGAAGAACTCAACCTGAAACGACTGGTCAACGAGCAGGAGTGGCAAATCCGCAAGCGAGAACATCAACTCGCGAGGGCGCAGAAAATCGCACATCTCGGTTGCTGGGAGTGGGATATTGCCAGTGGCAAAACGAGCTGGTCGGACGAACTATACCGGATTTTAGGCCTTGAGCCGGCGTCAATCCCGGCATCCTACAAAGGGTTTCTGGAGAGGGTCCATCCGGAAGATCGCGAAGCGGTTAAAAGGACAGTACAGAATGCCTTGAAGAAACGTCAACCTATAATCAGCCATTACTGCCGCATCATACGCCCTGATAGTTCAATACGTACAATTCACGGCCAGGGTGAAGTGATCCTTGATGACACCGGCAAACTCGTGTCGGTGATTGGCACTTCACATGATGTGACCGAACGCAGGCAGATTGAAGAAGAGCGAGCCAGACTGGCAATGATAGTGGAATCATCGACTGATGCGATTTTCAGCATATCCCTGGGCGGTTGCATTACGAGTTGGAACAGGGGAGCGGAGAATATCTTCGGCTATACTTCCAGTGAAATCATCGGCAGTCAGATTTTCACCATCATTCCGATTGAACGTTACGATGAAAGATCCCAGATCCTGCAGGCGATCCAGAGCGGCGCTCAGGTCCGGGATTTTGAAACAACTCGTGTCAAAAAAGACGGCAGCCTGATATATGTGTCGCTTATAACGTCGCCGATAGAGGATGCGGATGGAAAAATAGTCGGCAATTCGGTAATTGCCCGTGACGTAACCGAACGCAGAAATATGGATGAGATCATCAAACATCAGGCACACCACGACTCCCTGACCGATTTGCCAAATCGTCAGCTTTTCATGGATTTCCTTACCCTTGAACTGGCCCAGGCCCTTCGCGTCGGAAAGAAGCTGGCTCTCATGTTTCTGGATCTCAACGGCTTCAAACAGATCAACGATACGATGGGACATAGCTGTGGAGATCGCCTGTTACAGGAAGTGGCCCATAGACTCAGAGCCTGCATCCGCAAGTCAGACACCGTGGCCCGACTTGGTGGGGATGAATTCACGGTGCTGATGCCGGATCTCAGCCAGACGGATGATGTGGGCATAGTGCTTGGAAAGATCCTTGGGGTCTTCGAAACACCATTTATGCTTGATGACGTTGCGGTAAACACTACCACCAGTATCGGGGTTTGTATGTTTCCGGATGATGGCGAGAGCTGTGAAGAGCTGATGAAAAAGGCGGATATCGCCATGTATGATGCGAAAGGCTCTGGCAGGAACTCGTATCAGTTCTATAATGCCGAAATCAACGCACGTACCGTTAAACGTCAGAAGATGGAGGGTTTCCTGCGCCAGGCCGTGGGCAGGGGCGAACTGGAACTTCTGTTTCAGCCCCTGGTGAACAGTACTACACGAGGCGTTATCGGAGCGGAAGCACTCCTGAGGTGGCGACATCCCGAGCATGGCCTGCTGGCCCCCGATCAATTCCTTTCGATCGCGGAAGATTGCGGAGTCATCGTGCCCATCGGTGAGTGGGTAATCCGCAATGCTTGCGATCAGGCGCGGGCATGGAACGAGAAAGGCTATCCGTTAAGCGTTTCCGTGAATCTATCAAATCGCCAGTTCCATCAGTCGAATCTCATCGAAAAGACCGGCCGGATACTTGAGGAAACAGGATTGAAGCCGCACCAGTTGGAGTTTGACATCACGGAAAAGACCATCATGGCGGACACGGATTATTCGCTCCGCAACATGCAAGCGTTGACTGATATCGGCGTCACCCTCACCATTGATAATTTCGGCAGCGGATCATCCTCTTTGCACTGGATAAAGAGGATAAAAACCCAAAAAATAAAGATCGATAAGAGTTTTATAAAGAATATGTTGTCCGAACCCGATGATCTGGCGGTGGTAAATGCCGTAATCGCCATGTCACACAATCTGAGGATAACAGTAGCCGCAAACGGGGTTGAAAACGAGGAGCAGTTGTCGGTCATCCGGCAAAGCGGCTGTGATCAACTACAGGGATACGTGATAAGCGAACCGCTGCTTCCGGATGAATTCGAGCGGTTGATAGTAAACTTTTGATGCACATCACCCGCTCCTCAGAACCGGTACGCCAACCAACTGGTCACGTAGTCCACGTCATTTCCCGGTCCCGTTTCCTTGAGAAACCGGCCCGCGAGGAAGTGGCCGTACATGGCGACGAACGTCAGGTGACGGTCGATATCCCAGGACAATTGTCCCTGCGCCATGCTGCCGATGTAGCGTGCGTCGCTGGTCTTGCCGGAACGAACAAGGGCGACGGCGTTGTTGTACAGCCCGTCACGAGTGCTTTCCCGCCAGAAAAAATCCCAGTCGAAAATCAACGTGACATGGTTTGCCAGGTGCAGGTCAAGGCAGGGGTTCAAGTCGATGAAGTTGGCCGGACCGATCAGCCCCGCCTCGCTGAAATAGGCGCCCTTGGGGAATAGGGGGTTGAAGGTTTGCAGGTCCGGGTTGGTCGGGTCTTCATCACCGCTGGCTATATCCGCCCTGAGGCCGATGCGCGGCCGAAGCGGCAGCGACACGAGGGTATAGCCGGTGTCCGAAGCGGCTGTCCAGGCCCGGATGTCGCCGTTGCCGAAGCTTCCCCACTGGTAGATGAACTCGAAATTATAGTCGAGTGGAGGTGCGGTGCGCCATAACCGGGACCCGGCCGAATGTCTCGTTTCCCGGCTCGCACCCTGGTCGAAGCCGGCCTTGCCGCGATACAGCCCGATGTAGTACAGGTCCAAGTAGGCGTTCGGCAGTACGGGAAACGGCATCACCGAGTACACCCCCCAGAGCGCCTTGGTGTTGTCGGGCCCGTCATCAAAGGTATACCGGTTGGTCTGCGCCGGTTTGGTGGCAAAGCCGTCTAACCGGATATCTCCCGCATGGTACATGACCCGGAAACCGTCGAAGCTTTGGCGTACGTTCGGCCCTTCCCGCACCGATATGATGCGTTGGGAGCCGTAGGCCAGCTCCTGCCGGCCTGAACGGAGGGTGACGGATGAATCTGCGCCAAAATCCAGCTTCAGGTCGAGAAACGCCTGGTGCAGGTCGAACTCGTCCCTGTCGGTCGGCCGCGGCCCGCCCGCGCGGCCGTTCTCCAGGCTGCTCTGAAATTGGCTGAAGAGGCGGAGATGTTCACCCAGATGGAGGTCGCCGTGCAGGAAGTAGCGCTGGAGGAAATAGCCGTTATCCTGCGAATCCTTCCCCCAGTTGGGATGGCTGAAGTATTCGTATCGCTCCCGTGCCTCCCCGCCGAGGGAGAGATACCATGAACCCGATTCGGTGAGCGGCAGGTACTTGATCGGGTCCCATACGTCGGTGCGGCGGGCCGGGTCTGCCAGGTAGCGGTAGTCCTCGTCGGCGCGGTTCAAGCTGTACAGTGGAGGGGGAGGCGGTGCTCCTCCACTGTCGGCGCGGGCGGGCACCGGCAGAACGAGAGCCCCACAGGTAAACATGAAAACAAACGCTGTGCCGCCAAGGAGATGCCTCATGGTTCTTCCCCCTTCCTCTGCGGATCGGTTGCGGAAGCCGATTCCCGCTCCTATCAATCTCAAAAGGCAAAACAGTCGCAGCCGATCCCCCACAGACGGGCGTCCTTCGGCGACCAGATCTGCCGGTGGCTGTGGCAGGCGCATGCCCGGTGGTGCAGGCCAACTGCCGGTGTTTCGCGATGGTAGCCGCCGTAGACGCCGACCGGCGACCAGTCGGGGCTGACCGGCAGGAGGGGCGGCGCCAGGCCGCCGAACTCACCCGCGGCGTACACCACCTTGCCGCCTACCACGGTCAGGTCCGATTCGATACCCCTGATCTCCTCTTCGGCGATGGCGAAGTAGTCGGCCGAGAGCACCGCCAGGTCGGCAAGCTGTCCCGGCGCAATCCGCCCCTTTGTCGCCTCCTCGGCCGAGAACCAACTGCTGCCGTGGGTGTAGAGCCGCAAGGCCTCCTCGCGGCTCAGGCGGTTCTTTTGCGGATAGAGCTGCATGCCGCCCACGGTTTGTCCGGTAACGAGCCACTGCAGGGAGACCCAGGGGTTGTAGCTCGCCACCCTGGTGGCGTCGGTGCCCGCGCCGACCGGTATGCCCATCTCCAGCATCCGCCTCACCGGTGGACTTTGTTCGGCTGCCTGGTGCCCATACCGCTCTTTGAAGTATTCCCCCTGGAAGGCCATGCGGTTCTGGATGGCAATGCCGCCGTTCAGGGCTTTCACCCGCTCCAGGTTGGCCGGGGTGATGGTCTCGGCATGGTCGAAGAACCAGCGCAGGTCGTTGAAGGGGATCTCGCGGTCAACCGCCTCGAAGACATTGAGGAAGCGGGAGATTGACTCGTTATAGGTGGCGTGCAGGCGGAAGGGCCAGCGTTTCTCCACCAGCAGGCGGATCACCTGGGTCAACTCCTGTTCCAAGGTCACGGCCAAGTCGGGGCGCGGCTCCAGGAAGTCCTCGAAATCTGCGGCCGAGAAGACCAGCATCTCGCCGGCACCGTTCACGCGCAGGAAGTCGTCCCCCTTTCCGGGTGCGGTCATGCCGACCCATTGGGAGAAATCCTGCAATTCTCCCTTGGGATGCTGGGTAAACAGGTTGTAGGCGATGCGCAGGGTCATCTGCCCCTTTGCGGCCAACTCCTCGATCACCCGGTAGTCGTCCGGGTAGTTCTGGAAGCCGCCGCCTGCGTCGATGGCGCTGGTCAGCCCCAGACGATTCAGTTCGCGCATGAACTGGCGGGTCGAGTTGACCTGGTCCTCGTGGTTGAGCCTCGGCCCCTTTGCCAGGCTGGTGTAGAGTATCATGGCGTTGGGCCGGGCGATGAGCAGCCCGGTCGGGTTGCCGGCCTTGTCGCGCTGGATTTCCCCGCCAGGCGGATCGGGCGTTTCCCTGGTATAGCCCAGGGTGCGCAGCGCGGCGCCGTTGATGATGGCACGGTCGTACAGGTGCAGGATGAAGACCGGGGTGTCGGGCGACACCGCGTTGATCTCCTCCAGGGTCGGCATGCGCCGCTCCGCGAACTGGAACTCGGTCCAGCCGCCGATCACCCGCACCCATTGGGGCGGCGGGGTGCGCCGGGCCTGGTCCCTGAGCATCCGCAGGGCAATGGCGATGGACGGCACGCCGTCCCAGCGCAATTCCATGTTGAAGTTGAGCCCGCCCCGGATAACGTGGATATGGGAGTCGTTGAGGCCGGGTATGACCCGGCGTCCTTTGAGGTCGATCCGGTTGGTCCCGTTGCCGGCGGTGGCAAGCAGTTCCTCCCCGCCCATAGCGATGATGCGACCATCTGCAATGGCCACGGCCGAGACCTCCGGCCGGACATCATCGAGGGTGGTGATCTTTCCATTATGCAAAAGCAAGTCTGGTGCGTTCATAGAGATACCTCCGCGTATGCGTTATGAAGTAAAGCGGTTCCAACTATCGTGCCAAAGGCATAGTTCGCATCCCGTGCGTTCAACCATGTGATTGGCAAGGTAAAAATGAGACCCGCGCTGGGTGTGGCGCAGATAGGCCGGCAACGGTTGTCAAGGTCTTTTACGGCCATGTCAAATATGTCTTTTGGGTTGTGTCATTTAACTTGCAGTTGGGTACCCTGCCCGATTGCCTGCCGCATCAGGCCGGGAAAGAATGTTCATGATTAACCTTGAAACTCCGGTGCTGTTCTAGTATAAATAAGAACTTCAAAACGAGCCGCACAGACGCCGTTGCGCGTACACATAACCCGTTGCAATTCTATGTTTTTCTGTCCCTTGCGTGACATTAACCCTTCATTTTGGGAATCCTGGAGCACGTGTGAAAATCTGTTCGCTGGCCAGCGGCAGCAAGGGTAATTGTCTCTACCTGGAGACCGGCGAGACCCGCGTGCTGATCGATGTGGGTCTGTCCTTGCGCGAGACCCTGCTGCGCATGGAGGCCGTGGGCATTGACAGTGCCGGTATCCATGCCGTGCTGGTCAGTCATGAACATATCGACCATATCCGCAGTGCCGGCGCCTTTGCCCGCAAATTCAAGGTGCCGGTCATCGCCAGCCACGTTGTTGCTGCAAAGGCAGGAAAATACCTCGCAAAAACACGGATTATCGAATTCGAGGCCGGTCGCGCCCTTGATTTCCGCGATTGTGTGATCGATCCCTTTCCCATCACCCATGATGCCTGCGACCCGGTCGGCTTTGTCCTTGAGTCCCGCGAGGGGCGCTCGGGCTCGGCCACCGACCTGGGGATCGTGACCCGCCTGGTGACCGAGAAACTGCGCGGTTGCCGTTTGATGAACCTGGAGTCGAACCACGATGTGGAGATGCTGATGAACGGCCCCTATCCGTGGGACCTGAAGCAGCGGATAAAGTCGCGCCACGGCCACCTCTCCAACGAGGAATCGCTGGCACTGTTGCATGAACTGGCCCACGGCGGGCTGGAGGTGCTGGTGATGGCGCACCTGTCCGAGGTGAACAACCATCCCGACCATGTGGTGGCTACCACCGGGTCGTTCCTGCGGGACCAGAACATCTGCGCCCCCCGGATCGTGATCGGGGAGCAATACAAGGCAAGTGCGGTTATGGCAATTTAACGGCCATCACCGCGGAGGACGCAGAGTACGCAGAGAAACCAAAAGCAACAAACAGGTTGCTGCGATATCTGCAAGACCAAGTGAGAGATGGGCAGCTTTATTACTAAAATAATTTGTCTTCCTCTGCGACCCTGTGCGTACTCTGCGGTAAACGTTTTTTGATTCGAATCTGTTGCAAAACTATAAATTGATATCAGGAGTTAGTGCATGATCCCACGTTATACCCGCCCCGACATGGCAAAAATCTGGGAGCCGGAAAACCGCTTCCGCATCTGGCTGGAGATCGAAACACTGGCCTGCGAGGCCCAGGCCGAACTGGGGGTAATCCCCAAGGAGGCCGTGCCGGTCATCCGCGAGAAAGGCAACTTCAACATCGAGCGTATCGATGCCATCGAGGCCGAGACCAAGCATGACGTAATCGCCTTTCTCACCTCGGTTGCCGAGTTTGTCGGCCCCGAGGCGCGCTTTATCCATCAGGGGATGACCTCATCCGACGTGCTGGACACCTGTCTGTCGGTGCAGATGACCCAGGCGGCGGACGAGCTGCTGGCCGATCTGGACACACTGCTGGAATCCATCAAGGTACGCGCCCTGGAGCATAAGGATACGGTTTGCATGGGGCGTTCCCACGGCATCCACGCCGAGCCGGTCACATTCGGCCTCAAGCTGGCCTCATTTTACGCAGAGATGCAGCGCAACCGTACCCGCCTGAAAGCCGCTCGCGAGAACATCGCCACCGGCGCCATCTCGGGAGCGGTTGGTACCTTCGCCAACATCGACCCCTATGTGGAAGAATACGTCTGCAAACAGATGGGGCTCACGCCCGAGCCGGTCTCGACCCAGGTGATCCCGCGCGACCGCCATGCCGAATACTTCTGCGTCCTTTCGATCATCGCCTCGTCCATGGAACGCATCGCCATCGAGATCCGTCATTTGCAGCGCACCGAGGTGCTGGAGGCGGAGGAACAGTTCACCAAAGGGCAGAAAGGCTCCTCGGCCATGCCCCACAAGCGCAACCCGATCCTCTCCGAGAACCTTACCGGCCAGGCCCGCTACGTCCGTTCCATGTGCATCCCGGCCCTTGAGAACGTGGCGTTGTGGCACGAGCGCGACATCTCCCACTCCTCGGTTGAGCGCTACATCGCACCGGATGCCACCGTGGCCCTGGACTTCTCCCTGCGTCGCCTGAACGGCCTGATCAGGAACTTGGTGGTCTATCCGGCGAACATGCTGAGAAACCTCAACCAGATGAAGGGGCTGGTATTTTCCCAGAAGATTCTGCTGGACCTGACCCAGGCCGGCGTCTCCCGCGAGAACGCCTACCGCCTGGTGCAGAAGAACGCCATGAAGGTCTGGGAAGAGGGGAAGGACTTCCAGGAGGAGCTCCTGGCAGACCCGGAGGTGGTGGGAGCCCTGGGCGAGTCCAAGATCCGCGAATCCTTCGATCTCAGCTATCACCTCAAGCATGTGAATACCATCTTCAAGCGGGTCTTCGGTGAGTAGGCTGCTGTCCATTTTGCAGCAGTTGTTGCAGACCCAGGGGGGGGACGGATTCCTCCTGTTCTGGGCCAAGGAGTTCCTGGGCGCGCTGCTGATCCTGGCCTTCTTCTGGATGCTGGCGCAGGTGGCCGGGCTCTTTCTCAACAAGTGGGGCAAGCGCCTGACCGCCTTTACCAGGACCGGGCTGGACGACCGTATCCTGAACCGGACCATACCGCACGTGTCGCGCCTGTTGATCATGCTGGGGGCCTACCTGGCGATCCGCTCCCTGCCGTTGCACGAAAAACTGCTGATGGTATGTTCCGGTTTGCTCTTCATCATCCTGGTCATCATCCTGTTCAATCTGGCCTATCATGCCCTTGATGAACTGCTGCAGTGGTATATCGCCGAACGGCAGGAGGGGGGAGATGCGTTGATTTCGCGCCACATGCTCCCCATGGCCGAGAAGATCGCCATGCTGTTCCTGTTGGGGACGGCCCTGATAGTCATACTCAAACATTTCAACTACGACATCTTCTCTTTGGTGACCGCCCTGGGGATCGGCTCGTTGGCCATCGGCATGGCGGCGAAGGACACACTCGCCCACATGATCTCCGGTTTTACCCTGATGCTGGACCGTCCCTTTCGCATCGGCGACCGCATCCAACTGGTTGGCGGTCAGGTAGGCGACGTGGCTGACATCGGCCTGCGCAGCACCAAGATCAAAACCCTGGACAACCAGTTGCTGGTCATCCCCAACTCCGATCTGTGCAACACCATGCTGATCAATCAGGCCTTTCCCGATGCCCGCGTCAAGGGGCGCATCGACATCGGTGTGGCCTATGGCAGTGACGTGGAGCAGGTTAAGGGACTGCTGGTCGCAACCGCGCTGGAGGTGAACGGCGTGCTGGCCGACCCGGCGCCCGAGTCGTATTTTGTCGCCTTCGGAGATTCGGCCCTGAAAATGTCCTTGTTTTTCTGGGTGGAGGAGTACAGCAGCCTGTTTGCCACCACTGACAAGATCAATACACTGATACTGCGCCGTTTTACGGAAGGCGGCATAGAGATACCGTTTCCCATCAGAACGGTGATTATGGAAAAAGGACTGGATTGATATGCCGACTAGGATAGAGATTGCCCTGAAAAAAGCCGTCCGGGATGCCCGTGGCGAGCGGATCAAGCGGGAGATCGAGCATTTCCTGCACCTGCCCGTGGATGAGGTGACGACCCTTGACGTCTATACCGTGGATGCCGTGCTTTCCCCGGCCGAGTTGGAGCAGGCCGCGGCCGGTCCCTTCAGCGACCCGGTTATCCAGGAGTGGAGCATCGACCGACCAGCCCCTCTCTCTATCTCTCCCCCGGAGGGGGAGAGCACTCCTTGCCCTCTCCCTCTGGGAGAGGGATTGGGTGAGGGAAAGGCCGCCGGGTTTGATTTTGCGGTGGAGGTCGGTTTTCGCCCCGGCGTGACCGATAACGTGGGGCGTACGGCCCGGGAGGCGGTGGAATATCTGACTGGTCGCCCTTTCGCGGATGGCGAGGGGGTCTATTATTCTGTGCAGTACCTGATTAAAGGCAGCGCCCTCCCCCTGACCCCCTCCCATGAAGGGAGGGGGGACACGATTTCCCCCTCTCCCCTGGTGGACCCAACCAACGGGCCTGAAGGAGAGGGACGGGGAGAGGGGGGGCTGTGTCTTGCCGATGTGGAAAAGGTCGCCACCGGGCTGCTCTGCAATACCCTGATCCAGCGCTATTCGATCCTGCCGGCTGCCGAGTTCGTGGCAAAGCGCGGTTTTCCGGCCTACGTGCCCAAGGTGACCGGGCAGGCCAAGGCCGAGGTCAGGGAGATCGATCTGGAGGTGACCGACGATGAGCTGATGCGCATCAGCAAGGAAGGGGTGCTGGCCCTGACCCTGGAGGAGATGAGGATCATCCAGGCCCATTACCGCGACCCGAAGATCCTGGCGGAGCGGGAGAAGATCGGGTTGGGGGCGAAGCCTACGGACGTGGAGCTGGAATGCCTGGCCCAGACCTGGTCCGAACACTGCAAACACAAGATTTTTGCCGGTACCGTACAGTATGAGGACGAACAGGGCAACCGGCAGGAGATCAAATCCCTGTTCAAATCGTTCATCCAGCGGACAACCAAGGATGTGCGCGAGAAGTTGGGCACAAAGGACTTCTGTCTCTCGGTGTTCAAGGACAACGCCGGCGTCATCCGGTTCAACGACAAGCACTCGCTGGTCTTCAAGGTGGAGACCCACAATTCACCCTCGGCCCTTGACCCCTACGGCGGGGCTTTGACCGGTATCGTGGGGGTCAACCGCGACCCGTTCGGCACCGGCCAGGGGGCCCGGCTGATCTTCAATACCGATGTGTTCTGTTTCGCCGATCCGTTTTACGCCAAGCCGTTACCAAGCCGTCTGCTGCACCCGCGCCGCATCTACGAAGGGGTTGTGGAAGGGGTCGAACATGGCGGCAACAAGAGCGGTATCCCCACCGTGAACGGCTCGCTGGTGTTCGACGAGCGTTTCGCCGGCAAGCCGCTGGTGTTCTGCGGCACCGCCGGCATGATGCCGGCCGAGGTAAACGGCCAGCCGGGGCATGAAAAATCCATCAAGCCGGGCGACCTGATCGTTATGACCGGCGGCCGCATCGGCAAGGACGGCATCCACGGCGCCACCTTCTCCTCCGAGGAGTTGAACGAGAATTCGCCGGTTACGGCGGTGCAGATCGGCGACCCGATCACCCAGAAGCGGATGTTCGACTTTCTGATCCGGGCCCGGGACAAGGGACTGTATCGCTTCATCACCGACAACGGCGCAGGCGGGCTCTCCTCCTCCATCGGCGAGATGGCGGGCGAGTGCGGCGGCTGCCGCATGGACCTCTCCCGGGCTCCCTTGAAATATCCCGGCCTGAACCCCTGGGAGATCCTGATCTCAGAGGCTCAGGAGCGCATGTCCCTGGCCGTTCCGCCCGAGCATATCGACGCGTTCCTGGCAATGGCGAAGCGCTTCAGTTGCGAGGCCACGGTGCTGGGCGAGTTCACCGATTCGGGCGTGTTCCATATCCTCCATGGCGATCGCACTGTTGCCTGGCTCCCCATGGAGTTCATGCACGAGGGGCTGCCCCCCATGCAGCTTCCGGCCAAATGGTCGCCACCGAGGCACGATGAGCCTGTGGTCGAGATCAAGGGCGACTACACCGCTGACCTGGAGGCGCTGCTTGCCAGCCTCAATATCTGCTCCAAGGAGTCGGTGGTTCGTCGCTACGACCATGAGGTGCAGGGGGGCTCGGTGGTCAAGCCCTTCACCGGCGTTGCCAACGACGGCCCTTCCGATGCGGCCGTGGTGCGGCCGATCCTGGACTCCTTCGAGGGGGTGGTGACGGCCCACGGCATCTGCCCCCGCTATTCGGACATTGACACCTATCACATGACCGCCAACGCCATCGACGAGGCCATGCGCAACTATGTGGCGGTCGGGGGCTCGCTGGATCTCGTGGCCGGCCTGGACAATTTCTGCTGGTGCGACCCGGTGTACTCGGACAAGACCCCGGACGGCCCCTACAAGATGGCGCAACTGGTGCGCTCCAACCAGGCGCTCTACGACGTCTGCATGGAATACAACCTACCCCTGATCTCGGGCAAGGACTCCATGAAGAACGACTTCTACGACGGCACCACCAAGATCTCCATTCCGCCCACGCTGCTTTTCTCCGTGATCGGCAAGATCGAGGATGCCCGTAAAGCCGTGACCATGGACGTCAAGCGGGCTGGCGATATCGTCTACCTGTTGGGCAAGACCTGCGACGAACTGGGGGGCTCGGAATACCTGGTCCTCAAGGGCGCTATCGGCAACAAGGTGCCCAAGGTGGATGCCGCCCATGCCTACAAGCGTTACCAGGTGTATCATAAGGCGGTTATGGCGGGTTTGGTGGCCTCCTGCCACGACCTGTCCGACGGCGGCCTGGCTGTTGCTGCCGCGGAGTCGGCTTTTGCCGGTGGCTTCGGCATGAACATAGACCTCTCCCGTGTGCTCTGGAAGGGTGATGATGCGGGCAGAAGCGATGTGACGCTCCTGTTCAGCGAATCGGCCTCGCGCCACCTGGTGACGGTGCATCCCGAGAAGCGGGATGCCTTTGAAACGGTCATGAGCGGTAACTGCTTTGCCTCCATCGGTGTGGTGTCCGAAGAACCGTCCCTGGTTGTCACGGGGCTCTCCGGCAGCACTGTGGTCAGGTCCGGGCTGACGGAGTTGAAGGAAGCCTGGCAGCGGACGTTGCGGGATTTGTAACTCTTTTCATTACTTCACGTAGCGCGAGTTGCATAACGAGGACCATATGGCGAGAAAAAAAGAAGGCCAGAGTGAGTTTGTAAAATGGATGGAGCCGCTCTTGGAGTGTCTTCGCTCTGTTGGAGGCTCGGCAAAACCTCGTGAAGTTTCGGATTGGATAGCCACAAAACTCAACGTTTCTCAAGCTAAACGCGAAGAAACATTAAAATCAGGCGAAGAACGTTTTCATAATCAAGTTGCATGGGCAAGGCAATATCTGGTTTGGGAGGGACTTCTAGATTCTTCGAGACGAGGAGTTTGGACACTCACTCCTAAAGGCTGGAAAACCAAACTTTCAGCAGAAGAATCTCGAAATATTTTTCTGAAATGGGTTGCAATTCATCAAGTATCCAGAAAAAATGTCGGCCGACCTGAAAAGGTGACAATTGAAGCGGTTAGCAAAGTAGAAATCCCGCCAGACGATCTCCAAGATGAATTGAAAGAAGCACTTTTATTGGGAATATTGAAAAATCTTCCCCCTAGAGGTTTTGAATTGGTTTGTCGTCGTCTTTTGCATGAGTCCGGTTTTGAAGATGTAGTTGTCACAGGCCAAACAAATGATGGCGGTATAGACGGTTATGGCTATTTATTGATAAATCCATTCATCAGGATTAAAGCAGTATTTCAGTGTAAGCGTTATAAAGACACTGTACCTCGTAAAGATGTTGGTGACTTTCGAAATGCAATGTTGGGAAGAGCAGAAAAGGGAATTTTTTTAACTACTGGAATTTTCTCTGCGGCGGCACAAAATGAGGCTAGCCGAGACGGGGTTCCGCCAATTGAACTGGTTGACGGAGAGCGGCTTGTTGCAATGTTTGAAAAAGTAAAACTTGGTGTTGTTGAAAAAACCGTATATGAACCCGATCAAGCATTTTTTGATCAGTTTAGACAAGTATAACGTTGCTATTAGCCATGTAATCTAGCCGCTTGAACGCAGCCATGGGGTATACGAATGAAAAGCGAATACACGGTTGTCATCGAACAGGACGAGGCCGGCTATTACGTAGCTGAAGTGCCTGAACTGTATGGTTGCCACACCCAGGCTAAATCCCTTGACGAACTGATGGATCGAGTGCGCGAGGCAATCGTGCTGTGCCGGGAAGCCCAGAAACCCAAACAGCCCCGCAAGCATCTGATTGGCGTGCAGAGGATTGCGGTGTGACCAGATTTCCCACCCTGGAAGGGAAAGAGGTTGTTGCCGCGCTGGAGTCTTTCGGTTTTGTCATCGAGAGGCAAAAAGGAAGTCATGTCTTTATGAAGCATCCCAGTGGCCGGGCGACAGTGGTTCCCGTTCATTCCGGCGAAATGATCGGTCCCGGCCTGTTCGCCAAGATTCTGCGTGATGTGGAGCTGACGCGAGAAGATTTCCTTAAAGACAAGAAGCGAAAAAGATAAAGTAATGCCCGCCACTATCGAACATACCCTCAAAACCGTTTTCGGTTTCCACGAGTTCCGCCCTCCCCAGCAAGAGGTTATCGAGCGGGTCTGCGGCGGTGAGGATGTCTTCCTGGTCATGCCGACCGGCGGGGGAAAGTCGCTCTGTTACCAGGTTCCGGCCCTGCACCGCGACGGCCTGGCAATTGTCGTATCACCCCTGATCTCGCTGATGAAGGATCAGGTGGACAGCCTTCTGGCCAACGGCGTAAAGGCCGCCTGTTACAACTCATCGCTTACTGCCCGCGAGGTCGGCTCGGTCTCCCGGCAGATTGACCGGGGCGAATTGAACCTGCTCTACGTGGCGCCGGAACGGCTGATGATGCCCGAGTTCCTGGAGCGGCTTGCCGGGCTGAAACTGGCCCTGTTCGCCATTGACGAGGCCCACTGCATCTCCCAGTGGGGGCATGACTTTCGGCCCGAATACACCCAGCTCGGCAGGTTGCGCGAACTTTTTCCCAATGTCCCTGTCGTGGCCATGACCGCCACCGCCGACCCGGAGACCCGCAAGGACATCATCCGCCAGTTGGGGATCGAACAGGCCCGGGTGTATGTGGCCGGTTTCGACCGCCCGAACATCACCTACACGGTTCTCCCCAAGCAGAAGCCCTTTGCCCAACTTGGGGCGTTTCTGAGCAGTCGGCGGGACGAGGCCGGAATCGTCTATGCCCTCAGCCGCAAGCGGGTGGAACAGGTGGCAGAGCGCCTTTGCCAGTCCGGTTTCAGTGCAGCCGCCTATCATGCCGGCCTGCCCGACGAGGAGCGGCGCCGGGTGCAGGAGGCGTTCCGGCGCGACGATCTGCGGGTCGTAGTGGCCACGGTGGCCTTTGGCATGGGGATCGACAAGCCGAACGTCCGTTACGTGGTGCATTTCGACATGCCCAAGAGCGTTGAGAGCTACTACCAGGAGACTGGCCGGGCAGGGCGGGACGGGCTTCCGTCCGAGGCGCTGATGCTGTTCGGCATGGGTGATGTCATGACCGCCCGCAGCCTGATCGAGAACAGCGACAACCCTGAGCGGGTGCGGATCGAGGTTCAGAAACTGAACGCCATGGTGGCCTACGCCGAGGCGCTGACCTGCCGCAGACGGGCGCTTTTGGCCTATTTTGGCGAACATCGCGAGCTGGGGTGCGATAACTGTGATATCTGTACCGACCCGCCGCAGCGCTTTGACGCCTCGGAACAGGCCAAAAAGGCGCTTTCCTGCGTTTACCGGGTGGGCGAACGTTTCGGTGTGCGGCACGTTATCGACGTGCTGCGGGGGGGCAAGGGGCAGCGGATCACGGAACTGAAGCATGACCGGCTCTCCACCTATGGCATCGGTGCGGACCTCTCGGCCGTCGAATGGGAGAACATCTTTCGCCAGTTGATCCACTTGGGGTACCTGGTGCAGGATTTTACCCGTTATGGCGCCCTGGCACTCACGCCGGCGGCGCGCCCCGTTCTCAGGGGCGAAACGCAGGTGACGTTGGGGCTCCCCCGGGATGTGGCAAAGGTGGAAGAGAAGTCGCGCCGGCGCGGCAAAGCTGCGGAAGGTACCCGCGGCCCTCTGTTCGAGGAATTGCGGGCCGTGCGCAAGCGGATCGCGGATGCGGCCTCCGTGCCACCCTTTGTGGTGTTCTCCGATGCCACGCTGGTGGAAATGTCCCAGGCCAAACCACGCGACGAGCGCGAAATGCTCGCCATAACCGGTGTCGGCCAGCACAAGCTCGACAAGTACGGGGCGGAGTTTCTGGCCGCCATTGCCGAGTACCGGCGTACGGCAGCGGGAACGGCAGATTGAATGTGTGAGTCTCATTTGAAAGCCATAAACCGTAAAGGCGACCTCTCACAGAGCACACAGAGCCCACAGAGAAAACCATGTTTTTTTGGTTCGATTTCTCCGTGTCCTCTGAGAGCTTTAGCGAACGAAGTGAGCGAGTGAGAGTAATGCTTTGTTTTTTTGATTTATAAACAGATCAGCAAGAATATTCTCAAAGACAGTTTGACGGCGATTTAGTAAGATAGGTTTCCACACGTAAGGAGAACGGGATTCAATGGCCAAAACACGCGCAATCGTCATAACCGGCAACGGCACCAACTGCGAGACGGAAGCGGCCCACGCCTGCCGCCTGGGGGGCTTCGACGAGGCGGTCATCGCCCATATCGCCGAACTGCTTTCCGGCGAGGTCCGGCTGGATGATTTTCACTTTCTCAATCTGACCGGCGGCTTTCTGGATGGCGACGACCTGGGAAGCGCCAAGGCCCAGGCCAACCGGCTGAAGCACGCCACCGTGGAAGGCACCGGCGAAAAACTGGTGGAGCAGTTCACCAGCTTCATCAATGCGGGTAAGCTGATTTTGGGGGTTTGCAACGGTTTCCAGTTGATGGTCAAGATGGGGATGCTGCCCGGTTTCGATGGCGATCACCTGACCCAGCGCACCACCCTGACCTTCAATGACTGCGGCCGGTTCCAGGACCGCTGGACCTATCTCAAGGCCGACCCGGTCTCACCTTCGGTATTCACCAGGGGGATCGAAAAAGGGATCTACCTGCCCATGCGCCACGGTGAGGGCAAGTTTCTCTGCGACACCGAGGCCATTCTGGAGCGCATTGAGGGCGAACACCTGGCAGTGTTCAAGTACTCGGACCCGGACTATGCGGCCCCGACCATGGAGTTTCCCCTCAATCCCAACGGCGCCCAGAACGCCATTGCCGGCCTGTGCGACCCGACCGGGCGGCTGATGGGGCTGATGCCCCATCCCGAGGCGTTTGTCCACTACACCCAGCATCCCCGCTGGACCAGGGAACAGTTGCCGGAGGAGGGGGATGGCCTGATCCTCTTCAGGAACGCGGCCGAGTATGTCAGGAAAAATCTTGTATAAAATCTGCCACAGAGACACAGAGACTCAGAGGAAATCAAAGAGAAAATCTATTCTAAGTCTTTTGGGCTGTTACCAGAAAATGTTTTTTGGTTTTCTCCTGTCGTTCTCCGTGTCTCGCTTAGAAGCGTCTACTTTTGGCTGTGTCTCTGTGGCGGATGTGCTGTCCAAAGTTTAAGGAGCCTTGAATGAATTTCAACCGTCCCCATGAAGAATGCGGCATATTCGGCATCTACAATCATCCCGAGGCCGCCAACCTGACCTATCTCGGCCTCTATGCGTTGCAGCATCGCGGGCAGGAGAGTTGCGGCATCGTCTCGTCGGATGGCGAAACCCTGCACGCCCACAAGCGGATGGGGCTGGTGGCCGATGTGTTCGGCAACCAGGAGGTCTTCAAGAAGCTGCCGGGCAAATCCGCCATCGGACATGTGCGCTACTCCACGGCCGGGGCCTCGGTGGAAAAGAATGTCCAGCCGATCATGGTGGACTATTCCCGCGGCTCCATTGCCGTGGCCCACAACGGCAACCTGGTCAACGCCCAACTGCTCAAGGCTGAGCTTGAGGCCTACGGTTCCATCTTCCAGACCGGAATGGATACGGAGATCATCATCCATCTGCTGGCAATCGCCCGCACCAATTCGCTGGTGGACCGCATCGTAGAGTCCCTGAGCCGCATCAAAGGCGCCTACTGCCTGCTGTTTCTGACCGAAAGCCGCATGATCGCCGTACGCGACCCCAGCGGCTTTCGACCGTTATGCCTGGGCAAACTGGGGGATTCCTGGGTGGTGGCCTCGGAAAGCTGTGCCCTGGACCTGATCGAGGCCGACTTTGTCCGCGAGATCGAACCGGGCGAGATGGTTGTCTGTACCAAGGACGGCGAGATAAAGTCGCTCTTCCCCTTCAAGAAGATCGACCCCACCCCCTGCATCTTCGAGTTTGTCTACTTTGCCCGGCCCGACTCCTACATCTTCGGCAAGAACGTCTACCTGGCCCGCAAGGAACTGGGGCGGCAACTGGCCCGCGAATACCATGTGGAAGCCGATGTGGTGATCGCGGTACCCGATTCGGGTGTTCCGGCAGCCATGGGATATGCCGAGGAGTCGGGAATCCCCTTCGAACTGGGACTTATCCGCAACCATTATGTCGGCCGGACCTTCATCGAGCCTGCCCAGTCCATCCGCCACTTCGGGGTCAAGATCAAGCTCAACCCGGTGCGGGAGATTCTCAAGGGCAAGAGGGTGGTGGTGATCGACGATTCCATCGTGCGGGGCACCACCTCACGAAAGATCGTCAAGATGGTGCGCAATGCGGGGGCCAAGGAGGTGCACATGCGCATCTCGTCGCCTCCCACCAGCTATCCCTGCTACTACGGCATCGATACCCCCAATCGCAAGGAGTTGATCTCATCCTCCCATACCGTGGAGGAGATTTGCCGCTATATCACCGCCGACACCCTGGGTTACCTGTCCGAAGAGGGGCTGGTGAAATCGGTCGGGGTGGGCAATACCAATTTCTGCAAGGCCTGCTTTGCCGGAGAATACCCGGTTGCATTCCCCAAACCTGTGCCGAAGCCGCAGATGGGACTATTCGAGGAGGAGTACAGCGAACATGACTGACAGGGACAAACTGAAGCGGATCATTCTGGAACTATCCTATGAAAAACGGCTGGTAAAGCTGGCCTCTGGCCGTGAGAGCGATTTCTACTTTGACGGCAAACAGACGACCCTGCACGCCGAGGGTGGTTTCCTGGTGGGCAAACTCTTTTACGAGGCGATAAAGGATGTTGAAGGGGTGCAGGCCGTAGGCGGCATCACCCTGGGGGCCGACCCGATTGCCACGGCCACCTCCATTGCCGCCCATCTGGCCGGGAAGAAGATGCACGCCTTTATCATCCGCAAGGAGCCCAAGGGGCACGGTACCGGCCAATGGCTGGAAGGCCGCAAGAACCTGCCTCCCGGCACGCGGGTCGTGATCGTGGAGGATGTGGTCACCACCGGCGGTTCCTCCATGAAGGCGGTCCGCCGCGCAGAGGAGGAAGGGCTGAAGGTGCTCGGCATCGTCACCCTGGTTGATCGCGAAGAGGGTGGCCGGGAGAATATCGAGGCCGAAGGGTACTGGCTGAGGACGATCTTCACCAAGTCCGAACTGGTGGGTTGACGGCTCGGAAACACTTAGGGACTTGGAAAATACTGATATACCGTTTTCCATCTCATCTTCAGGCCATCTTTGCCGCCCCTTCAATCGCAAAATCCTCAGCGTAGCCCTGCTACGCCTGCGGTTTTGCTCAATCAGAGACGACAAATCTGACCTAAATCTGAGCGTAAAACCTGGTAAATCAGTATGTACCAAGTCCCTTACGTAAAGGGGACATGCGGCGCTTGTCCCCTTTTTTTATTCCGCATGATTCCAAACGCCAACAAAGTGGGTGGTTGCGGTCGGAAGTTGGCAACAGGCGGAAGATAACCGGCCTGAATTGCAACGATGCTGCTTGGCACGAAAGCTGCTATTAAACCGATAGCATACCCGCAACCTTTGAGTTGTCATCACAAAGCACGGAAAGGATACCCATCAGATGAAAACAAGGCTCGTACTATTTTTGACCATCATGGCGCTTGTTGCCGGCGCGGTCGCCTGCCATGCCGGAGGTGTTCCCACGCCCGCCGATGTGCAGGCCGGATTCCACAAACTCCTGGGCAATGCCAAAGTCACGTCCGTCAAGGCCTCTCCGATCCCCGGACTGTACGAGGCCATTGCCGAGGGACACGTCTTCTATGTCGCGCCGGAAGGAAAGGGGTACGCGATCATGGGACAGATCGTGGACAGCGACGGCAGGGACCTGACCGCGGAGGTCCAGCAGGCGGTGCAGGAGGAACAGTTGAAGGTTCTGGAGCGAGCCGCCGCTGAAAAGCTGAAGGGCATCGACCTGGGGCTAGCGGTCAAGGTCGGCAACGGTCCGAACACCATCATCGAGTTCACCGACCCGGATTGCCCCTATTGCCGCAGCCTGGACAAGTTTCTTTCCGGCCGCGCCGATGTGACCCGGTATATCTTCCTGACCCCGCTTGACCAGATCCATCCGAACGCCCGCGCGAAAGCCATATATATCCTGAACAGCAAGGATAGCGCCCAGGCCATGCACGAGGTGTTTTCCGGCAAATACGACAACGGCCCGCTGCCGATTGCCGTTGCCGACATCGGCAAATATCCCGGTGCGGCAAAGAGGCTTGCCGCGGGTATGCAGATCGGCCGGGATCTGGGGGTTGAAGGCACGCCGATGCTGTTCGTGAACGGCCGGATCGTGCAGGGGGCTGATACCGACAGGATAACCTTGCTTTTGAAACACTAGGAAAATGGTTGAAAACGGCTGTCACGCCCCGTACGGTACGGATGGTTGCGGGGCGTGGACAGCCAAGATTGATGGGAAAGGGACCTGACATAATCTCCCTGTCTGCCTGCTCTGCGACAGTAATTCCTCTCCGTTGCTCACTCCGTTTTTGACACCGCTTACCGCAACCATCAATAATGCAACTGAGATATATAACGGCCTTGTTACCCGACCCGTACCGGTAATGTAACGGACACAGAGGTTAATCCGTTGTAGTTCTTGATATGTTTGCTAAGCTGTTACTATACAGCAACACTCAGTCAAGAGTTCATAACTCCGCCTGTCCTTCCTTTAGGCCCCAGAGGCCCTTAATTAAGGGCAAGGGTGCTTCGATTTTGCTCTCAATGAACTGCCGCTTGCCGCTGAAGTTGCCATCCGCGTTCACCCTCTTAAGTTAAGAGGTACCTTTGGGGCTGGTGTTGAAAAAAGGGATACCCATGGAAGTTGCATTGCTGGGCCTGTCAGCCCTGGTTTTGGAGTTTATCGACAGTGCATTGGGGATGATGTACGGAACCATACTCAGCCCGTTTTTGATCATCTTGAATTATGATGTGAAGGATGTTGTTCCCTCCATCCTTGTTTCACAGGCTGTTGGCGGTTTCATTGCTACATGGCGGCATCAGAAGCATAAAAACGGCGATTTCAATTCGGGCACTACTGATCGCCATATTGCGGTAACGATCATATGGTTCGGCGTTTTTGCTTCCCTGCTCGGAGTATTTTTATCCGTATCCATCTCCCCCAAAGTCCTGAACACCTATATCGGGCTGCTTGTAACAGTTATCGGCGTGCTGATCCTGAGCGGCCGTTCCCTGAATTTTTCAAATCGAAAGATCTATCTGCTCGGATTTGTCAGCGCCTTCAACAAGGCGTTGTCCGGGGGCGGCTTTGGTCCGCTTGTTGCCGGTGGGCAGCTTGTATTTCGCGGTCGGAGTGAAAAGGGGGCCATCGCCTCTACCGATTTTGCCGAGGCGCCGATCTGCCTGTTCAGTTTCTTCCTTTGGATATGCTTCAAGGGATTTCCGCCTATAGCCTTGTGGCTGCCACTCTGCGCGGGTGCGGCCATAGGAGGCTATTTCGGCCCCCATTGGCTGAGCAGGATAGAATCCAGGGAGATGCTGAAAAAAACACTGGGGGTCATGGTGCTGCTTGAGGGTGTCTGGGTGCTTTACAAGGTTTGGCTCAGGTAAGAGGGGGAGAGTATCTCGGACGGGGGTCGCTTGGGACCTCTGGCGGACGATGTTTTAGCCGGTTACTCCCAACAATGACGAGGCGCCGGTTTGCTTTTGGGCCCGGGATGTGCTAATAACGTCACCAATTCCGACAGGGCAGAGGCAGGTATTTTGATGTCCCAAAAGCAGCGCCTCGATAAACTTCTCGTTGAACGCGGCCTAGCCCCCTCGCGGGAAAAGGCCCAGGCCCTGATCATGGCCGGCCAGGTGGTTGTGGGCGACCATGTCGTTGACAAAGCGGGCCAGCAGGTGGCGTGCGATGCGGACATCCGCATCAAGGGAGAGGTTCTCCCCTATGTCGGCCGGGGCGGGCTCAAACTGCGAAAGGCGCTGGATGAGTTCGGCGTCGATGTCTCCGGGGTCGTGGCCCTGGATGTGGGTGCTTCCACCGGGGGGTTCACCGATTGCCTGTTGCAGGCCGGTGCCTCCAAGGTCTTTGCGGTGGATGTGGGGCACAATCAACTGGCCTGGAAGCTGCGCCAGGACCCGCGGGTCATCAGCCTGGAAAAGACCAACATCCGCTATCTTTTACCGGAACAACTCGATGGGGTGCCTGATCTGGCCGTTATCGACGCTTCGTTCATCTCCCTGTCCAAGGTCCTGCCCGCCACGGTCACACTCGTAAGGCCGGGCGCGGCTATCATCGCCCTGATCAAGCCGCAATTCGAGGTAGGCAAGGCAGAGGTGGGGAAGGGTGGCATCGTCCGTGACCCACTGGCCCATGAAAAGGCCATCGAGGGGGTCAGGCAGGTGGCGGCCGAACTGGGATTGTCCGTTGCCGGCTTGTGTGACTCGCCGATCCTGGGCGCTGACGGCAACCGGGAATTTCTGATATTATTATATGTGCCGGCAAACGGTTCAAAGGAGTCTTAGATGGAGAACTGCATCTTTTGCAAGATCATTCGCGGCGAGATTCCGTCGAAAAAGGTCTTTGAGGACGAACAACTGCTCGTTATCGAGGATATTACCCCTCAAGCGCCGTTGCATCTGCTGTTCGTGCCGAAACGCCATTTTGTCAACTGTCTCGACATGGCGTCGCAGGACGAGGCATTGATTGGCTACGTCTTCCGCAAGGCCGGGGAGATCGCCCGCCAGAAGGGGGTGGCCGACTCCGGCTTCCGCCTGGTACAGAACAATGGCGCCGGCTCCGGTCAGTCGGTCTTTCACATCCACTTCCACATGCTGGCGGGCCGTGGGTTTATCTGGCCTCCGGGGTAAGACGGTGTCGGGTTATCCGGTTAGGAAGGAGATACAATGAGGTCGATACTTTTTTTCATGACAGCGCTGTTGTGGGCGTTGCCGCTCATGGCCGAGATCTATTCCTGGGTCGATGGGCAGGGTACGGTCAACTTCACCGATGATTATTCGCAGATTCCCCGGAAATATCGCAACAAGGTGAACAAACGGGAGGATGTTGCACCGTCGCCGACGGTCCAGGTCCCAAAAACGGAAAACTCCGGTGCTGCGAACGCGGCCCCAAAAGAAGGGGACACAAAGAGGCCTGTCGCCACGGTGACAGCTTCCCCAGAGCAGGTCTACGGCGAAAAGAAGGCTGCCGAGTGGCAAAGTGAATTTCAAGAGCGTAACGCCGAACTTGAAAGGCTGGATGCGAAGGTCAAGGAAGCAAACGAATTCAAAAAAAGGCCCCCAGTCTATGGGGCGGAGCTGGTTGATCTCAATAAAAGGCTCCATGACGCCGTGCAAGAGTACAACGAATCGGTCAAGCGCTACAATGAATTGAATGATGCCGCCAACAAGGCGGGAGTGCCTGCTGAATTCAGAAAATAGCTGTATAACGGGACATCGCAATCAAAAGGCCCGTCGGAAATTCCGACGGGCCTTTTGTCATACAGCCGTTTTGTCCATGAGTCTCTTCGCATTTCACCATTTTCAGGCGCCACTTTGGGTGGTTGTTACACCTTCAATCCTATGTTGGTAAAGCCTCCTCGATACAGATTGGGCGCCCTGGTAAAGCCGCGTAACCGTTTGTCGTCCTCTGTGCGCAACGGCCGTATTCTCCGGGTTACCGTCCCTTGTCTTCACCGCATCATCTATTGTGTTGTGCGGAGAAACTCTCTGCTCCACGTTATCTGCGGTCAACGTTCTGTATCGTCACTCGACCTGCAACCCAGAGGTTGTCAAAGACCTATCCCTTTGATTATATTGTAACACCCGGTTGCATGGTGTCAAGAACCGCTAAGGGCTGTCTAGAAGGTCATGAGGCGCTTGGTCAGTCCGGGGAATGCCATGTCGATGGTCATGATAACGGTCAGCACGATCATGATCACCACGGTGAGCCAGGCGATGATGTTGAACGTCGGGCCGTTGGTGTAGGTGCCCATCAGATTTTTATCATTGATGAGCTTGATCATGAACAACAGCACAAATGGCAGCACCGCACCGTTCACCACTTGGGATATGAACATGATCATCATCAGCGGTGCGTTGGGAATCAGAATCAGGCCGGCACTGATGATGATGATGATGGTGAAGAGCCAGAAAAACTGGGGTGCCTGCTCGAAATCCTTGTCAACACCCGATTCCCATCCCATTCCCTCGCAGATGTAGTAGGCCGTTGAGAGCGGCAGGATGCAGGCGGCGAAGAGCGAGGCGTTGAACAGGCCGAAGGCGAACAGGGCCGAGGCATGTTGTCCTACCAGGGGTTTAAGGGCCAGAGCCGCATCCGCCGCGGTCTCGATCTTGAGTCCGTGCAGATGGATGGACGCGGCGCAGGCAACCATCATGAAAAAGGCAACCACGATGGCCATGATGCAACCGAAGATCACATCCAGACGGGTGAAGTTGTACTGCTCCGCGGTAATGCCCTTCTCCACCACGGCAGATTGCTGGTAGAACTGCATCCAGGGGGCAATGGTGGTTCCGACAATGCCGATCAGGGTCATCAGGTAGGCGCTGTCGGATTTGAAAGAAGGGGTCACGGTTGCTTTGAGGACTATATTCCAGTTGGGACCGGCCATGAAGGCTGCGATCGGGTAGGCGATATAGACCAGGCAGGCGACCAGGAAGACCTTTTCAACCGTCTTGTAAGAACCCTTGACGATCAACAGCCAGACCACAAGCGCTGCCAAAGGTACGGAGACGTACTTGCTGATGCCGAAGATCTCCAGGCTGGCGGCAATACCGGCGAATTCGGAAATGGAGTTGCCCATGTTGGTCAGGAGCAGGGCGATCATGACGTAAAAGGTGACCTTGACGCCGAACGATTCGCGGATCAGGTCGGAAAGTCCCTTGCCGGTGACTGCCCCCATGCGGGCGCACATCTCCTGGACAACCACCAACGCGATAGTGGTAGGGATCATCATCCAGAGGATCGAATAACCGTAATTGGCGGCAGCCAGTGAATAGGTGGTGATGCCGCCGGCGTCGTTGTCCACGTTGGCGGTGATGATGCCCGGCCCCAGGATGGCAAGGAACAAAAAGATGTTTCTTGAGTTCACCTTTTTGAGAGGCTTGAGTAATTTGAAAAGCTGGATACCTGTAAACATGTCTCTTCCTTGATGCTATTTACGCCTGTTTTTCAGTATTCGCGGCAGATAATGCGCCAATACGTCATCAACCGTGACAATGCCCGCCATGCGGTCATCCTCGTCCAGGACCGGAATGGCGATCAGGTCGTACTTGGCCAGGGTTTCCAGCATGTCTTCCGGCTCGGCATCGACGTGAACGAACTTTATGTTTTCTTCCATGACGTCGGTTATGTGGGTTTCCGGCGGGTTCAGGAGCAATTCTTTCAGGGATACGACCCCTTCCAGTCTGTCCTCGGCATCGACCACGTAACCATAGTAGATGGTTTCAACGTCGTCGGCGCATTCCCGGACCATCTCCAGGGCTCTGCCCACCGTGATCTCGGAGGTAAGACGAAAATATTCGGGGGTCATCAGGCCGCCGGCCGAGTCCTCCTCATGTTCCAGCAGTTCCTGGATATCCTCGGCATCCTCCTGGTCCATCATGTCCAGCAGTTCCTGGGCCTTTTCTTCGGGCAGATCGCTGAGTACGTCGGCTGCCTCGTCAGGTTCCATCTCTTCCAGGATGTCGGTCACCTGTTCATCGTTCAACTGGCTGATGACCAGGTTACGCATATCCGCTTCCAACTCGTAGATGGTATCACCGGTGGTCTCGGCATCTATGGATTCCAACACGGTACGGATGCTCTGGATGGGGATGTTCTCAATGATATCCGCCAGGTCGGCCGGATGGATCTCGTTCATCTGATCACGGGCGATGTTAAGCGCCAATCGGGATGAATTGGCCTCCAACGGCTGAACGTATTCCCAGCTGATTTCGGCATGCGGGACGTCTTTTCCCAGTATCCCGGCTATCTTTTCCCCAAGACGTTCGTAGTTCAGGCGGCGCAGCAGACCGCGGAATCCGATGTCCACCGAAAAGATGCACAGTTTGCTGTTCATGTTGCCCAGTTTGATATCGTTGACACGAACGACCTTGGCGCCATCCACGTCAACGATCTGCTTGTCCAGCAGATCCCGCTTGACGAGGATTTCGCCTTCCTGGGGGGCGTAGGTGGCCAATCCGGGCGGATTTGCACTTGTCGTGGAGATCACCACGTGGGTGAACAGCGCAACCTCGTTCCAAGGAAGTGTTTTCAGTCCCTTGCGGGATTTGAAGACGATGTGCGATACCTCGGGGAACACCTCGCCCGGCACCATGACCAGGTCGCGCAGGGTTCCCAGGTTATCACCCTTGCTGTTGATCACCGAACGGCCGATGACGGCGCTCAGATAGAGTTCGTTAAATTCCGTGTTCATGGCTGCAGCCCTCAAAAAAAGAAAAGACCCTTTCAGGGAGAAAGGGCCTAGGTAGAATACAGGTCGGCAGCACTTCCCCCCTGGTCGACTTTCGGCAGAGCACAACGTAGGATAGGGACCAGCTACATTGGGTTAAGCCTTAATCCGACAAAACCTGTTAACCGCATTGGCGTCTCTCGACGTTTCTGGGTAGTAGCCTGTGTTTGTGCTAACGCCTCATTCTAACGAGGAATATGTACATAACCTATAGTCCAGCCTCAATATTTTGTCAATGCCGGAATTAGCCGTTTTCGTCATGATCTCGTAACGTCTGTGTGCCGTTTTGGTGCCAGCCATAATCATTCCCTTCCTGGCTGATATCTGGTATGATAACTAAGATATGGGCGAAAAAATCATCTGCAATAACAAAAAGGCATACCACGATTACTTCATTGAAGAGAAGCTGGAGGCGGGTGTGGTACTCCAGGGCACCGAGGTGAAGTCCCTCCGGTCCGGCAAGGCGAACCTGAACGATTCCTTCATGCTGGTGCGTAATGGTGAGGCCTTTCTGCACAACCTGAATATTTCGCAGTATGAGTTCGGCAACCGCCAGAACCACCAGCCGGATCGGCAGCGCAAGTTGCTGCTGCATCGCAAGGAGATCGACCGGATCTACGGCCGGATCAGGGAGCAAGGCTACTCGGCCATTCCCCTGCGGCTCTACTTCAAGGATGGTCTGGTGAAGGTGGAGATAGGGCTGGCCAAGGGGAAGAAGTTGTACGACAAACGCGAGGATATGAAGAAGAAGGACACGCAGCGGGAGATATCCCAGGTGCTGAAGTCGAGAAACAGGGATTGACGGCAAGTTGAGTGCTAAAGGTTTCAAGTTTCATGTTTAGATGTAAAACCTTGAACATGGAACCTGAAACATGGAACTGATTTTAAAGGGGGGCGTAAAGGTTTCGACGGGGAAGTGATTTTCTGGGTTGCACCGGGTCGGGGCAGGCGGCCGACCTTAATAAACCTGCAACGGCTTAATTGCCGACAATTATAACACTCCTGTTGCACTAGCTGCTTAACAGGCGTCCCCAATGAAGATGCCGGTGGTACAACGGGGACGTCATTCACTACCGGATAGGGATGCGCAACGCCCGTAGCGCAACTCGAGATCAACGGGACCGCTGGATAGCTGCTTTGTCATGTGCGCAGTTTTCCGGTTAAATCGAGCAACTGACTAACGGTGTAGTAATTCAGATTGTAGGTTCTTCGGACGCGGGTTCGATTCCCGCCGCCTCCACCATTTAACAGTCCGGCACAGTCCGGGCGCATCCAAAAACCCTTGAGAAATCAGTGGCTTTTGAATGTATGTGGTCGGTTCAGTCGGTGAAGTCCACTCAAGGGTGGATCAGCATCATGTATGATTTTGGAATGGTGCAATCATTGGCAGGGCAATGCTAAAGGGGATACGCAATTGCGCATCCCCTTTAGCATTGTTGACCTTAAAACGGGTGATTCTTCTGATGAACGGCCCCCTACTCGACCTGAAGACGCTCATGGTAAGTGACGAAATAGTTCAGGGCGTCGCGCATGAAGTGCGACACACTGCTATGTGTCTTTGCCATGACGGATTCCAGATGGTCGGATTCTTCTTCGGTAAGCCTTATGGAAATAACATGATAACGAGCGTTTTCTTTTCTGATTCTCGGCATTGGCGCCTCCTTCCGTGTATTGTATAATTTAGACGGTGAGGGAGCCCGGAAGGTTACAAAAAAATATCTGCTGGGAGATTGGTACTCCCGGCTTCTTTGCCAATCCCCGTGACGATAGCCAAAGCAGGAATGAGCCACCCCGGATAGGGGGGAATGGATGAAACCCCGCTGCCGTCCGCACAGATAGGAGCGTCTTGATGGGGGGGAAGCGAAACGGGATTTCCTTGATGCTGGCCAATTGGCTGAAACGGGGTGGTGCAAGCTGACGGGGGCACCGGAAACGGTATGCAGAGTTGAAACGATCTGCGGTGGCGATCAAGAAAGGTAGGTAAAAGTAGTTGCTATGCGATCATTTTTTAGGCGCTATGTACTATACCATCTTGTCGAACGGCGGTAGAACTTCAACAGAGCATATCTGTCTAGCGTTTTCCCCACGTATCGAGCAGTCTGCAGTTGAGGGCATCCTTGACCTCCTGCCTGAATTTGACAAGGGCTTCTTTCTCTTCGCCATACGCTTGGTTAATACTGTCCGTAACAGTTGCGTGCAACTTACTTAACTTGTTACGATCGTCCATGGCAGCTCTCAGTTCTCTGCGGAGCGCCGCCATAGTCATTTTGAGGTCACTCATATAACACCACCCGTATTGGTATTGATTTCGTTCTAAGCAGGCAAAGTGGCTTTGTTTTTGAAAAGCTGATGGCATACAACATCAAAATGTCATAGCCATCTTTTCGTTGCTGGAACACGTTTGCGCTCACTCAGGGAGCGCAGGCTAATCCTCATCCACAACACCCCACTTGTCCGAGAAAAAGCAGTGGTGCAGCTTGTTCTGTACGTTCACGGTCCCCAGGATTTCTTCTCCCTCTTCTTGGCTCAAGCCGATTTTCGGCCGTACTCCCATCCAGTAGGCTGCCGTCTCGGTGGGATTATCCACGGGACGCGGTACGGGAGGTCCGGGTTTATAATGCCCCTCGATAAAGAGGGCTGACTCATACTGGCGGGGGTACTTAACCAGGTAGACCTCCACCAGCATCCCATTCGACAGGGTTTTCTCGATAATTTGGCTGACTACCTGAGCATCTTTGGGTACGTCGATTAATGAAGTATTCATATACAGTGTTCTCCTCCCTTAGTTTCTGAGACCTGCATTTTCAATTATGATGGAAACCATGAAAACGAAAAACCTGCGAGTTCTTGCGAAAGGGCAGGTTTGGTTCGATATTGCATCGCAACATCTTCGTGTACCGCTTCGACAACTCCTCTTCCCGTTCTGGGCAGGTGGCTTTGCGTCATCCAGTTCCCCGGATTTTGCCATTTCGGTGATAGCTATTCAGTTATGAAACCGTCCTGTGTACAATGAGCGAATTGCAGATTCATGTCAAGAATGAAAATCATTAAATGTCGTTTCAACGTATCTCAAAGGGGGCAACAGGACCACCCGATGAAGCGTGCCATGCGCCGTTTTCCGGCACGCAACATGGAATTGGTGGTATCTCATCAAGCCCAGGCGTGCCCCTTGCCCCACCTCATTTATTTCCTGGTTTATCTGGTATAATGATTCCATTGCTTACGGAAAATCTTGCCGATCTTTTCAGGCCCGATACTTTTCAATTGTTCTGTTTCAGCCTAGCAACGAAAGGAGATGTATATGCCTCTGTCTGTGCTACCAACCGATATCAACGAAAATGAACCCGACTTGATGGAATGCCGTACGGAGCGTATTGCGAACAATTTATCACTCTGTCTTATCAATAGTGCACAGTGCGAACATGCCCTTGCCGCCGGACCGAAGAGAACGCTGTGCATGCACAAGAACAGGCGGGACTTCGAATATGCCGCTTATTTGGATCCTCTTCAGTAGCTGTCTGTCAACGAATCAACAGGATTTGTTCAGTATGCGGAAAATAGGGTACGGGTGGTGTTGATTGCAGCGCCGACAGGTCCCCTTCTCCGCCTCATTATCTGACGACAATATTCCATGTTTCCGACGTGAGATCAAAAACAACCTTGGCCTTGCCGTCTTTAAGCTGTTGCACGACCTGTGCGACCTTGTCGTCAATGGTGTACCCAGAATCTCCCAAATCGGCCCATTCTCTCGAGACGAATTCTTTAACCATGTTCTCCAGTGTGCTTGGGGCTATCCGTTCGAAAGGGATGTCTATCCCTGCTTCAGGCCGGTTGATCAGTTTTTCTTCTCCCACCTAGCGAAATCCTGCCACTAGTGCTTGGTACATGGTGACAGGGGTAAAGCGAACGGCAAATTCGGTTTTGCACCTGACACATGGCAGGAAAAACGGCTTGCCATTCTTCCCTTTTTCCAGGGGGATCTCGTGTTTGTGGTTGCAATAGGGGCAATTGGCCACAACGGTTGTCTGTGCACCTGGTTTTTTCTCCATTTTTTGGGCGCTCCTTGATTGTTTTGCCTCGGTTGCCGGCTGAAATTGGGCCGGTTTTCGAACTGACTCCGGTGCATTTGCGGCAATGTTGCTCAGGTCTGACGGCAGGGTGCTTTCCTTTTTTGTCCGTTCCCTCTTGGTGGTGGTTGTTATGGGGAGTAGTTCTTCGGAAAGCGCCATGCTGGTTTCCGGTGGAGGGGTTTCCCCCCTCATCGCCTTTTTCCAGATGGCCGGCATGGACGACTTTGAATAGTGGAGCGGTCTTCCGCCTCTCATCTGGGCGGCATCCCTTTCAACTACATAAAACTTGTCGCGGTATGCTACGAGTACCTGATCGTTGATTTCTGCCACCTTGATGCCTGCGGACATCTTGTTGTCAAGCCAGAACTGTACTGATTCGGACATGCCTGATTCCTTTCTGTCTGGTTGCGGGTCGGCCGTTTCGATGGCCGTTGGTGCTCACGATTGATTAATCCCGCTGGAACATATTATCTCAATCCCAGGCGTCCCAGAAGTATTCCCAGGTATTTATTCACCCAACTCTCACGGGCAAAAAAAGGTAAGACCGGAGCCCTTCTGGTCCCGATCTCTTCGAGTAATCGCTCTATCTCGGGATCTCGCCCCTGTGCCATTCCCTGCCGGAAAACCTGGAGCGCCTCGACGGTGTTCCCGGTAATAAGATGAACCTTTCCCAGGTAGAGGTAATGGACGGGATTCTCCGGTTCATGTTCAACCGCTGTCCGGCAAAGTTGCAATGCCTGTGTGACCAGCCCGCGTTCCTTGGCGACACAGAACCCGAGACGGGAATACCAGCGGGGATCGTCCCATATACTCAGCGCATTCTCCAGGCAGGCCAGCGCGGCCAGGACATTGCCTTGCTCAAGTTCTTTCAGGGCACGTTCAAAATCCTTTGCAGCAATAGCGCCCGTCTGTGGATCCATAAGACTCCCCCCGAGACTGATTTTCCTGTCTCCCGCTTGCACACAACGCCACGCATTAGACTTCCGGAGGCTACCGCAACTGAGGCGAAAAATAAAGGAATTTTCTGTAATTCTGATGGTAAACAGAAATGCTACCGCGAGGGAAAGTCAACCGCATATACTGGCCCCGTTGTCTGGATGCATCTTTCACGGCACGTCAGAAAACTCAAAAAGCTCCTCGAAATTATCCAAGGAGCCAATAAAAAAAAGAAGCGGCATTCGACTTTCCCTCGTATAAGCTTTTTATTTCTTATATTCGGAATTTTGTCTTCGTGCTACTTCCTGATTTAAGTTTACTACTTTGCATCAAAAAATCAACCATTCTCTTTATCGTTTTTGTGTAGTGGGACATACACAATTCGTCGGTTTTGCTTGGCTTATGCAAACACTGGGGTGACATATTTCCTGCGTGGTTGATGTTGTACCAGTCCTTGCTGTTGCACCTTCACTTGTTACCTTTGTTGTTGTCATTGTAACACCTTCTTTCACGTGGGAGCCGCTGCTTCCCCCTTCTTTTATTTAGATTATAGCAAAACCTGGTCTTGAATACGTTCAATTTATCGCACGTGGCCACCGCCGCATTTGTTTCATATCCCAGCCAAATCTACCCCTCTGCCGATTACAAAAATTTTTACCGAACGGAAGCAATCGTCAGGCTGTCTGGTATACTTCTGTCCAAGGTACATCATTCGCGGCAATGGAGGATTAAAGATGAAAAAGAGAGCAATCGCAACAATAGTGACGCTGATGGCCATTTCATGTGCAACAGCCGGTTATTCCGATACCAGGAAAGGTGAAAAGATTGATGGCAAGAACGAATTCAAAGAACATTGCGCCATATGCCATCCAGACGGGGGTAATATTGTCAACGCAAATAAAACCTTGAGTAAAAAGGTTCTGGCATCCAATGGGGTGAAGAGTGCCAAAGACATCATCGGCAAGATGCGCAATCCCGGACCCGGTATGACCAAATTTGACGAGAAAACGATTTCCCAAAAGGAAGCAAAAGCAATAGCAGAGTACATCCTGCACACCTTTAAGTAAAATATTTTGAGAGAAATGGGTCGCAGCTTTTTTACGGTTGCTGGACAGGTGGGTGCGAATATGCTTATTGCTGCTTTCTCGCATCCATGCTGATTGATATGTCCTTTGCGGTTATTCCCGACGGTTTGATTTTTGACGGATGGTGTTGTCGTCAATCGAATCCCTTTGTCAATAAAAGTGATACCTGTCTGTAATATATAGCGTCAGGCAGCGCACACTGCTTTTGACAACCAGCTTAAATTGCTGGCATTTGCTCGCATTACTTTTTGGCACTGACTTTGCTCCTCCTTATACAGAAGTACATACTTAAAGCCAGCGGAGGTTTGTCATGAAAAGAATAGCCGTAGTTATCTCAACCGTTGCAGCAGCCATGATGCTGACCGCATTGCCGGTCCTTTCCGCCGAGCATGCAATGGGTAACATGGACCAGAAGAATGAATGCTTGTTGATGTCTCAAAAATGTGCTGACAATGTTGATTCCATCCAGCAAAAGATCAAGAAACTCAACAATGAAATCGCCAAGGGGACGCGTGTTTACACCCCTGCCGAGTTGAAAAAACTCAACGACAAGCTGAATGATGCAAACCAGATACTGGATGAGCTGATGAACGAAAAACCTACGCTATCGCACTAAGTTCAGCCATTTGGGCGGTCTGTGGTTGCAAAAAGGGACTGATTATATCCAGTCCCTTTTTGTTTGGATCTGGTGGCTCGGCGACTGAACGAAATGTTGCCGGGTTTCTGTTCCCGCCTTTATAGCAGGCAGCTTGCAATCGGCTGATTTTGCGGTATAAAAATTGTTAATGCAATTTTGTTATCCCACAGGAGGCCCACCCATGTCATTGATTCTTACCTCGTATAGTGAGCGCATCGGCACCATCACCTTGAATAATTCCGCATCACGCAACAGTCTCTCCAACGAACTGCTCAACGAATTTATCGAGGCGCTGCAACATATGGAAAAGCGCCGGGCACGCGCCGTGATCATCCGCGCCCAACCGGGGGTCAAGGTCTGGTCATCCGGATTCGACATCCGCGAACTTCCCGTACCGGGCCGCGATCCGCTTTCCTACAACGATCCACTGGAACAGGCGCTGCGTGCAATCCAGCTCTTTCCGGCGCCGGTGATTGCCATGATCGAAGGGAGCGTGTGGGGCGGCGCCTGCGACCTGACCTTCATCTGCGACCTTGCCATCGGTTGCCCGTCGGCCGCGTTTGCCATAACCCCGGCCAAGATCGGTGTCCCTTACAACTCCACCGGTATCCTGCATTTCATCAATGTGGTCGGACCGCGCCTGGCTCGGGAGATGTTTTTTACCGCAAAGCAGATCACTGCCGAGCGCGCCTTGCAGGTGGGTATCCTCAATCATCTTGTCACCACGGAGGAACTGGAGCATTTCACGCTCAGTATGGCTCTTCAGATCGCGCAAAATTCCCCCTTGGCCATTTCGGTCATCAAGGAACAATTGAGGTTGTTGGGCAATTCCCATCCATTAAGCCCTGAAACCTTTGAACGCGTCCAGGGGTTGCGCAGAAAGGCCTATGACAGCGCCGACTACCTGGAGGGGAAGAATGCCTTTTACGAAAAGCGTCCGCCCCGGTTTGCCGGTGAGTGAGTAGATTCTTCGTTCCTCGTGTTGTTCCCGGACACATAAGAAAGCCATCGGGTTACCCGATGGCTTTCTTATGTGATAGTCAGATAATGTGACAAGAGGCCGGATTATTCCTCAAGAGGCATTCTCCCGGTTTTTCGCACGTATTCCAATGTTTCCCGCCTTTTTGCGATGGCTTCGTTGCACCATGTCCAGATGCGATAACTTTCCACACCCAGTATGGTGATTCCGGCTCCGAACACGGCCCAGTAGTTGTCGTCCAGCGCCTTGGCAAAGTGGTAAAAGAGGAAGAAACCGGTCAGGTAGCATACGTGGCTGAAGCAGTTGTGGTGCTCCATCGCCATTGTCATGCGCGAAAGGCTCAGGATGATGGCGGAAAAGGTGTAGATCAGGAGAGCAATGCCGATCATCTGGGATGAGGGCGGCTTGCCCAGTAATGCCACGATCCTGTCCGGTGGGGGAAGAAACGGGAAGCCGCGCCAGGCAAACATGCAGATTAACAGGAACAGGGACAGCGCCCACAGCCCCCGGTTCGACAGCCGTTGAAGCCGCGCGATCTCCCGCAGGATATCCTGACCGAGACGCTCTCGTGCGTCCGGTTCAAGTTGGGGGGCGGCAGTCGGGGGTTGTGGCTGACTGTTCGTCATGTGGATACATGCTCCAGGCTGCTTCACCGGCAGGTTATTGCTGGGTTGTCTGATTCGATGCCGACCTGTTCGATTTTTGAACGAGCTCGAGGTGGCTCGTGGCGATCTTTTCCAGATCCAGCGGGAGATGAGGCGGATTCTCGGGAAGCGGCTCCTCTCCCTTGTCGAGCCGCTCCACGAAATCCCGCAGCCGCTGCATGGGAAGAAAGACACTCCGGCGCAGCATCGCTGTAACACCGCCAATGGTCAATACCAAGGTCATCAGGGTAAATATGATCATCTGGGCGCGAATGATGGCCAGTGATCTGGCAAGCGAATCCTGGGCCAGTCCGATGTCCAGGGTACCTAAGACCTTCTGGTTGGGCAAGTGGACATGACAGGCGGCATTGACACATTCCGGCTCGTTATAGATAGGCGCCGTAATGGCCAGCACCTCCTTGCTGGCGCTGTTTTTGAACCTCCGTGCCTGCTGCATCGTACCCAAGGTGGTAATGGGGACAGGGCCGCCGTGACAGGCGATGCATCCCTCCGCCTTCTTGTCCAACTGGCGGTTTATCTCATCGGCTTTGGCCGAGAAGTTCACGATCCCTTTTTTATTGAAGATCCTGACATGCTCCACACCTTTTTGTTCGCCGATGTTGCGAATGATGGTGGCGAGCGTTTCACGGTCGGATTTGAGCATGGCGTAGTGTGCGGATTTCAGGATGGTATCCGCCAGGTTGGTGGCTTCCGAGACGGCATAGTCGTTGACTCCGCTCCGGATGGCCGAGTAGAGCAGCAGACAGCAAACCACGACAAAGCCGGTAACGGCCAGTCCTACCGGAACGAGCGCTCTTCCCGCAAGAGTTTTGAACATGGCTCATCTCCCCGACGTAATAAACGCAAATTTTTCAACCGTTGCCACAGAAGATTTTCTCCGTGCTTCCGTGTCTTTGTGACGGCTTATTCATATCACATCTTGTGGCACGTGTCGCATTTATCCTTCACGCTGAAGGCGGTCTTGCCGTCGTGGCAGGCGCCGCACGACTTACCGCTCTCCATCTCCTTCATGCTGACCTTTTTTGCGTTCCTGGCTGGGGCGTAGAGCGCGGTGTGGCAATCGCCGCACCCGTACATTCCCAGATGCGCCTTATGACTGAAGGTGACGTTGCCGGCGTCCTTGTCCACGAAGATCAATTCCTTTGCAGGATGGCAGGTAGTGCAATTCTTCAGCGGGAATGCCCCCTTGCCGTTATGGCAGGCCCCGCACGAGCCCCCTTTTTCCATCTGTGCCATGGTGACATGGCGGGTCTGGCGCTTGACAGGGTAGAGCCGGGTGTGGCAGTCACCGCACTGATGGGCCTCGATGTGCGTGGCATGGCTGAAATGGGTGGGGCCGGTTTGCTTAACCTTGTAGACGATCTCCCGGACCGGGTGGCAACTGACGCATTTGTCGATGCCGAACGCCTTTTTGCCGTCGTGACAGGCACCGCACGATTTTCCGTTCTTCATGTCGGCCATGGTCCGCCGCTTGTTGGGGCCGGCGGCAAACAGTTTCGGATGACAAGTGCCACAGTCCGGGCTGGCAACAACGTGGCGCTTGTGGCTGAAGTGTGTCGGACCGGTTGATTTGACCTGAAACGTGATCTCCTTGACCTGGTGACAACGGGCGCATTCCTTCAGCGGAAAGGCCTTTTTCCCGTCGTGGCAGGCCCCGCACGATTTGCCTTTCTCCATATCCGCCATGGTGAAATGGGATTTTTTCCTGATGTTGAATATGCCGTCATGGCAGGCTTTGCAGTCATTGGCCATCGCCTTCTGGCTGATGTGGACCTTGTGGCTGAATATCACGGTGCCGGCACCCTTGGTTGCAAAGGTGACGTTTCGCAGATCCAGTGCCATGACGCCGGCGCTGGAAAACAGGGCCAGCAGGGTGATGAGAAGGGCGTAGCGACGTCTCATGGGTTCCTCCCGAGGTAATGTCGTTCATGGTTGCAGTTCACCACAGGCCGGCCAGGTTCAATGCCGCATAGCGGCATCATTTCCCTGGGCCGCTTGATCCTCTTCATCATCTTCCTCTTCCCAGCCGTTCCACATCGGTTTGAAGTGGGCCAGAGGGGTATGGCCGAGGGTCGCCAGATAGATGTGGACGAAAAGGAAGGCGCAGAAACAGCAGGCGATCAGGAAATGGGAGCTGACCAGTGTCTTGATCCCGCCAATCAGGAGGATCAGTTCCCGCATGGGTGCCACATACATCAAGGCAAAACCGGAAACGATGACCAGCGGCAGGAGAATGATCATGATCATCAGGTAGGCAAGTTTCTGCATCGGATTGAACTTGCTGTCCGGGGTGCCGTGGTGCGGATTGGGCCGCCCCAGGAAGTAGTTGTAAAAGTAAAAGAAGGCCTGGCGGAAGATGCCGTGCTTGATGTCCTCGGCCGTGGGGATGTAGAGTTTTGCCAATGTCCCGGCCACGAACATGTAGTAGATGAACCAGAGGGCATAGGATATGGATACCACGACACCGGCGGTGTTGTGGAGCCGTATGGCGGCCTTGTAGGTGCCGAAGATATTCACGTAGTCGGGAAACCTGATCTGCAGGCCGGTTACGGTGAGCGTTACGATCCCGAAAGCGTTCAACCAGTGCCAGATCCTGACCGGCATGGGGGTCATGTAGACGGTGTGTTTCATGACTGGTGCTCCTTTCTGTTCTTTCTGGTCAGCAAGCGGAACGTGCCGTGCACGAGCGGAAACATCAGTCCACCGACGATAATCAGGCCGCCGAGGATGTTGAGCGGAGTGCTGCGGGTGGTCCCCAACATGTAAAAGTCGGGCGTACCGTAAAGGATGTCCAGGATTGCTCCCTTCTCCACGGGAAGGCGGGTGTAGCCGCCACTCTTGTCGGGGAATGCCACATAGCTTGACTGCATGGCTTTCGGGCCCGAGGCGTGGCAGAAAGTGCAATCCCATCGGTTGTCCAGGATCTGGTAGCTGTGGGTGACCACCTCGGGGGTCATCATCCCCCACAGTCGCATATCGTGCCTGCTGACCTTGTGATTGAATTCCCGCAACTCCTTCAGAGAGATCGAACCGTTGCCGTCCTTGTCTATCAGTTTGCCGGGGGCAGCGCTTTCGGGAAGGAGCCGTGCAAGCTCGTCAAAGGTGGCAAGTTTGAAGTCGCCGTTAGGCGAACCCGTCTTGCGGTTCTCAATAGACATGGTGATGACGTAGTTCCTGGAGCCGGTGTGGCAGGTGATGCAGGGGAGGGCCTCGATATGGAGATCTGCCTGGGGGAGCCATTTGGTGTGGCTCTTGACCGTCTTTTTCGCATCGTGGCACTTGGCGCACTTTGCGTTGATGTCATCGCCCGACACGGCCAGGGGCGACTTGACCTCATGGGGGTTGTGGCAATCATTGCAGGCTGCCTTGGAGCTGTGAATACTCTTTGCATATTCGGCCTGGATCGGTGCGTGGCACTCCTTGCAGGATGCCTTGGAAGGCTTGGCGCCGTCATGGGGATGCTTCGGGGTCACCGAGTCGTGGCACGTTTTGCATCCGATAAAGGAATGGGTGGTGGCGGCAAACCTGACAGGATTGACCAGCAGCCGCTCACCACCCATCTTTATGATATCCTTGTTGCCGTGACAGGACAGGCACCTGTCGTTTTCCGTTTCAGCCCCCCATACGGTCCCGGTGAACGATACCATCAGCGCTGCCAGGATCAGTAGCATTGTAGAGACACGCATGTCCAAACCCTCCCTTTCTCCCAGATAGCATCGGCATCCCGTTCGTGGATGTCGTATATCGTATATTGTATACAATTATTATCTGTACTTCTTGTATCAGATATTGTCCCGATTTCAATCACCATGGCGATTATTTTAGTTTTAACCGTCCTGCCTCGACGGAATAACCGGTTCCCTGTCTTTTCATTAAGCATCGGCCGTGCCATAAGTTCCATATTATAGAAAAAGAGTATAACGGGCTAAATCATTGAGTTTTTTTGTCAGTCAGAACAGTGGGATACCGTTGCTACCGGTAGTGCGATTGTATAGAAACCACATACGACCCGGATGGCATACGTACGAGGTAAATGGTTGTGCCATGGTGTTTTGCCGATGGGTATCCTGTTAATTGGCGATAGCGCGTGTTGTACATCAAATCTATACACCCGGTCCCAATTCCCAATCGAGGTGTCACCTGCGTTGGCCTTCGTCCATTCAGTATTCGGTGCTTGACTCCATCCTCGATTCGAAATCGGAATTGCGGTGGGAGCTGAACGGCAGCGGTGAATCGATTGACTTGAACAGAGTTATGGGTAATATGTAGACGAAGCGTATGCCGTATACGATGCATCTGACGGTTTCCAACGCGGTATTCACGGAAGGGGAGAACGATGGAACGTACCAGGATACTTATCGTTGATGACGAAGCGGTAATCAGGGACGGCCTGAAACGGATTCTCGACAATGACCGGTTTGCCGTGGAAACCTGCACGAGCGGTTACAGCGCTATCGAACTCCTGCATGAGCGCGAATTTGATCTGATCGTCACCGATCTGAAGATGCCCGGCATGAACGGCATCGAGGTGCTCAAGGCGGTTTCAACGCTTCAGCCGGATGTGCCGGTCATCATGATCACCGGTTACGCCTCTGTTGAAACTGCTGTGGAAGCCATGAAGAACGGGGCGGCGGATTACATTTCCAAGCCGTTCGCTCCGGATCAGTTCATGGAAAAGGTAGAACATGCCCTGGAGCAGCGCAACCATATCCTGGATGATGTCTATCTGAAAACGGAAATTTCCGGGCGGCACGGGTTCCATCAGTTCGTCGGGGAAAGCAAGGAGATGCTGAAGGTTTATCACCGGATCACGCAGGTGGCCGCAACCACCAGCACGGTCCTGATTACCGGTGAAAGCGGAACCGGCAAGGAACTGGTGGCCCGCGCCATCCACGAAAACAGTCCCCGGCCGGACCGGCCCTTTGTTGCGGTGGACTGCTCCTCCCTGTCGGAAAATCTTCTGGAAAGCGAGCTGTTCGGCCATGTCAAGGGCTCGTTTACCGGGGCCATACAGGCCAAGATGGGACTTTTCAAGGTTGCCGATGGCGGTACCCTGTTTCTGGACGAAGTCTCCAATATCAGCCTCTCGACCCAGGCAAAGCTGCTGCGCGCCCTCCAGGAACGCCAGATCACTCCCATTGGCGGGACGCAGCCGATCCCCATCAGTATCCACCTGGTAGCCGCCACCAACCGGAACCTCAAGATCATGGTTGCCGAGGGGACATTCCGCGAGGACCTGTTCTTCCGTCTCAACATCATCCCCATAGAACTGCCGCCGTTGCGCGAACGCAAGGGCGATATCCCCCTCCTGATCAGCCATTTTCTGAAGAAATTCACCGCCGAGATCGGCAAGGATATCCGCGGGGTGGCGCCAGACGCCATGATGTTCCTGGAGGGATATTCATATCCCGGTAATGTTCGGGAACTGGAGAACATCATTGAGCGGGCCGTGGTGCTGGCCGAAGGGGACATCATCCGCAAGGACGACCTGGAACAGGCGGAGGGCGGCGGGAGTGGCGATGCTTTTGAAGGGCGCGTGCCCGTCACCGCAGAGGAACTCAAGGAAATGAAGCGTCACATTCGCGGGCACGCGGTGGATGCGATCGAAAAGGCCTTCCTGGTCAGTGCCCTGGAGCGCAACAACTGGAACGTGACCAGGGCCTCGGAGGAGACCGGTATTTTGCGCCCCAACTTCCAGGGGATGCTCAAACGGCTGGGGATCTCGATCAGGGGACAGATGGAAAAATGAAATTCTTTTGGTGAAAAGTTGAAAGGCTGAAAGGCCGTTCTCTCACTCGCTCACTCCCGTTCGCTAGAGCTCACAAAGGACACGGAGAAAGCCGAAAAAAGCTTTTTATGTTTTATCTCAAAACCTGAATCCTCGCTTAGAATGCCCAAGTCCTGGCGTTTGAGGCCGGATTCACTTCTGTGCGTTGTTTACCCGACAGAGCCGGCATTGACCGTCACGGGCGGCGATTGACCCCGGCATTTCGCTCGACACGCCATTCAGGCGTCACGGATTCAGGCAAAAAGGTTTATGCTTTTCTCCGTGCCTCTGTGTGCTCTGTGAGAGAACAGTTTTTACTTACTAGGTTGTGCGTTCCCCATTGACCGGCAGTGTGACGATGAACCGCGTCCCTTTTCCCACCACGCTTTCCACCTCGATCTTCCCGCCGTTGTTTTCCACGATGCCATAGGATATGGAGAGTCCCAGGCCGGTGCCGTCGGCCTTGGTGGTAAAAAACGGGTCAAAGATCCGCTGGAGGTTTTCCTCGGGAATTCCGCAGCCGGTATCCGCGATTTCGGTGCGGACGAATGCACCATCACCCGAACGGCTGGCGGTTATGGACAGGGTGCCGCCGTCAGGCATGGCATGGCCCGCGTTGATGAACAGATTCACAAAGACTTGTTGAATCTGGTTCGGGTCAGCATAGACCTTCGGCAGGTCACGGCCATACTGCTTGTCGATGGTTATGGTATGGAAGCCGGGGAGTTGATGAAAAAGATCGTTTACCTTTTCGAGCACCGTTTCGACGGAGAACGACTCTTGGCGCGGCACCGCTTCACGGGAAAATTCCAGCAACTGTTTCACGATATCGGCACAGCGGCGGGTTTCGGAGATGATCCGTTCCATGTCGGGTTTGAGGGCCGCTTCAAGGCGTTTGTCCGTATTCAGGATCGAGGCGTACAGCAATACGCCGGTGAGCGGATTGTTGATCTCGTGGGCGATACCCGCCACCAGGTTGCCCAGTGCCGCCAGCCTCTCCGAGCGCTGGAGCTGGGTCTCCATTTGCTGGATCTCGCGGCTGCGCTCTTCGACCTTATGTTCCAGGCTGTCGGCCCATTCACGGAGCTCATCGCTGGCCTTGCCCAGGTTCTCCGTCATCCGGTTGACCGCCTCGGAAAGCTCACCGAGCTCATCGCTGGATGTGGCCTCGACCCTCGCCCCCAGGTCGCCATCCGCTACCAGGGCCGTATGCCGCATAAGGCGCTGCACCGGCCGGTTAACGAGACGTCGCGTGAGAACGGTGATCAGCAGACCGATCAGCACCAGCAGCAGACAGGTCATGACAATGAATTGCATGCGATATTCATGGGACCGTTGGCGCAGATTCTCCAGGGAGATGGAGATATCCATAACCCCCAGGATCCGGTAATCGCTCCGGTGAAAGTGGCATGACCCGGTTGAACAGTCCGGCTGATTGTAGATGGCCTTGGTAAATCCCAGGACCTCTTTGCCGTTCGTGGTGCGGTACAGCCGGCTGCGGTTCATGGAACTGGCGTCAACGCGGGGGTTGTGGGTTTTGTGGCACATCACGCACATCTCGGCGTTCTTGCCCACAACCGTGCCCGCTTCCTCGGCGACGCTGGAAAAGGCCACCCTCCCTTCACGGTCGATGAGGCGGATATGCTCGATGTCGTTGCTCTTGGCTATGCGGCTGATCATCTGGTAGAGGCTGGCCTTGTCATTCTTCATCATGGCATCGTAGGCGCTCTGGTTGATGATCTCGGCCACCTGATCGGCATTGGCAATGGCATAATCGATCATGGCATTGCGAAAGTTCTTGAGATTGATGTAGTCGAGCAGTCCCATGAATCCGATCAGGATCAGGGATGTGGCAAAGGTGAGCTTGGTGATCAGGGAAGGGCGGAATTGCATGGTGCAATCCTTCGGACAGAGGGAGTGATCAGTTACATACAGCTATTGACCGGTTACGTCAAGCCTCACGCGTACGGTGATAGTTTGCAACCCGCGCGATAAAATCATCACGGATGGCGGGAGAGTTGAGGCGATCTTCCTCCTCAACCGGAAGCAGCGGAAAGCGGCGGCTCAGGGTGGCGGCAAACAGGCCGCTGCCGCGGTCGGCAGGCACGTCGTCACGATAGATAGCGATCCCCGACACCCCGCAGCTGGGCGAGCCTTTCTTGAAGATGAAACCGCACAGTTTCAGCCGCTCAAGTTCAGCGAGCTTCTCCCGGCAGAAAGCCTCCATCCGGCCGGTCATGTCAATGCGGCTCTCAATGGTTGTCAGGCGGGGATCGGCCGGATCGCCTTCCAGGCGCATCGCCTCACGCGGCACCGGAAGACCGCACTCAACCTCGGGGCAGATAGGGATCAAGTTAAAAAAACGATGTAATGTATCGGTAACAACAATGGAGTGTTTGTGACCGCCGTCATAGCGGACATGGTTTCCCAGCAGGCAGGAGCTGACGCCGACGATAGGCATGGTGGCGTCATGGGTCATGGCTGGCCGTTTTCCGGGTCGAACATCATTGCAAGTATGTTTTTGCCGTTGGCACGCCGGTAGGCGAGCCGGTCCGCATTGTGCCGGAGCAGGTTGATCCCCAGTCCTCCCATGGCCGGTTTTTCCGGTGCCGGTTCCTTGGCGGCATTTGCACTCGCGGTCGGATCAAACGCCATTCCGCAGTCGGTTACGGTAACCGCAAACTGCCCGTCGTCGTCACGCGAGCAGGACAGGGAGACGTTGCCCTTACCCCCGGCATAGGCGTGCAGGATGACATTCGTTATCGCCTCTTCCACCGCAAGTTCCACCCGGGCCACCTGTTCCGCGGAAAAGCCCAGTTCCCGTGCAATAGCAGTCGCCGCGTCCCGCATGGGCTCCACGTGTTCCGGGCTGGCCGGCAGGGAGATATTCAGAAATTGCTTCATAGGTTCTCCAGTTGTTATACGTGCGAAGTGATCGTCTCGTGCCGTAGAGGCGCCTGGCCTGGCGCTGCTCCGGCAACCAGATCACTGCGGAAGGTCTATCCTTCGTGTGTCAACGAGAGTATAGCACTGTTTTCGATATTCAGAACCGGCTTCGTTTATATGCACGCCACCATTGGACTGATGGGGGATTCCCCTGGTCAGGGCTTGGAGAATCCCTTCCTGATGATCTGTTTCAGTCGTGTGTATTCTCCGCTGGTCAGTCTCCGATCACGGTAGAGTGCTCCGGCGTAGATGTGCACGAATTCACAAACCCTTGCGTTGTCGCCGGCTGCTGCCGCAATCTCGAACAGTCCCTGTCTGGCCGGTTCCGGTGTAATACCGCAGTCCCGTGCCACACAGCGGTAAAAGGAGCGCAGCAGCCGTTCTTCCCGCGATGGAAGCAGTCGTTTCCGGCGGGTAACCAGATAGAATGCGGCGGCAAGTCCCGCCAGAGCGCCCGCGATGGGCAGGCCGGCCTTCAGTGCCTTTTTGGCTTCAATGCCGCGCAGCCGCTTGCCCGCGCCGCGGACGGCCTCGACCTGGCTTTCAAAGTCGTAGGTGATGACGGTGCGGTCCCAGGAGTGGTTCAAGGAGTCAATCACCTGGCGGAATCCGGCAAGCCAGTTCTGTTTGCGGGGTCTGCCCAATACCTCGCCCGCGTTTTGCGCCAGGCTGCTGGGATCGATCCGCACCCATCCCGTGCCGGCGATGAACGCCTCAACCCAGACATGGGCCATGTCCGCGCTGACGAGGTAATAGCCTCCCACGTCGTTGTATTCACCCCCCAGAAAGCCACCGACCAACCGGGCCGGCACGCCGGCAGTGCGCAGCACCAGGGCGAAGGCCGAGGCAAAAAACTCGCAGTTTCCCAACCTCTTTTCAAACAGGAACTGCTCCAGGGCCTGGGGGCCGGTCGGCAGCCCCCGCATGCTGTAGCGGTAGGAGCCGGTGCGGAAATGCGCCTCCAGAAGCTCCACCCGACGGGCATCGGTGCTGCCGCGCCGCCGGATCTCGTCCCCCAGGCGTCGGATGCGGGGCGGTATCGTGTCGGGGAGCCTGAGATAAAAGGCGCGGTCGAGTTCCGCGGCAATCGGCAGGATACCGGAGGTAACCGATTCTGCCCGGTAGACGAGCCGTTTTGCCGGATTTCCCTGCCATTCGTAGATACCGTCCGGAGAGCGTTTGACGCGGGGAAGCGCAATGGCGGCCGCCGCATCCAGGGCGACCAGGGCGCGGGGAGACCCCGGTTCGGGATAGATGGTCTGGCCGATGGTCTGGCCGGTGTAGCGGATCCGCTCGGGCGGTATCGTAGTGTCCCGCACCCAGCGATTATCCGTCACCCGGTTGAACACGGTGGCGCGCCAGTAGAGCAGCGAGCGGGGCTGACGCGGCATCTCGGCCCGAAAGGCCGGTATGCTCGAATCGGTGATGGTTTCCGCACGGCCCGGTTCGACCCTGTCGGAGAAGCCGGTGGCACTGGCAACGGGGGAGGGGAGCAGGTTCCAGAGCGGCAGCGGGGTACGGGGGAGGATGGGGAAGAAGAGAACCAGGAGCGGCAGCGACGCCAGGGGCATCACCAGGCCGGCGGCCAGCACCTTGCGCAGATCGCCCCTGGAGAGTGTCATGCCGCTGTCCTGGGCATGGAAGGTCAGAAGCACCAGGCTGACCGCAACCAGCAGCAACATCAGGCACAGGTACGCGAGGAACCGGGGGCTCAGGTCGAACAGGGACGATGCGGCCAGACAGAACAGGGACAAGGCATGGATCTGCAGGTAGTGGCGGCCGCTCTTTTCGCTGCCGAGCCTGACCGCCAGCATGATGGCCAGCACGCTCACCACCGGCTGGATCGGGTTTTGTCGGCTGAACTGGAGCGCATACACGAGGAACACCGGCACAATGGCGGCGTTCAGCCACCAGTTCTTCAGCGGCCAGACACCCCGCCGGTCCTGCCAGATACCGGCCAGCAGCCCCAGTGCGAGGGCTGCCCGTGGCACGGGCGCCAACCAGGGAAAGAGCGGCACGATCCCGCACAGGGCAATGGCGTAGGAGAGCAGGGCGATTATGTTCGTGAGTCTCAGGTTCATGGGTGAGTAAATCTGTAAAACGGATGATTTATTACTTACAAATACAGCGCCTCTCACAAAGCTCACAAAGGCACAAAGAAAAATCAATAAACCAACCTTAAAAAGCATTTGAAACACAGAGCAACGAAGCAACAGAGTAAAATCTGAGTTGGTGATGCGAGTTTTCGTATATGGATTTTGATGTCTCTGTTGCTCCGTTGCCCTGTGTTAGTTTGCAGGGTCAGTATTCCTTTGTGAACTTTGTGCCTTTGCGAGAAATGCCGTAGTTGGTTTTTATTCTTTGCCCAATAGCGCCAACTCCGTGAGCAAGATGGTGCCGTGGCGGTGACCCGCCTCGGCCGGGATGATGCGGTTATCGAGCCTGAGTCCCACCGGCCGCTCGCCCGACCAGCGCCTGACAAGCCAGGCAGCGCGGGAGATGCGCTCCTCCCGATTGCCCGGCAGGGAGTCGAGATCGATGACCAGCGGTTGGGCGGCCTGTCGGCCGAACTCCTTGACCAGCAGCTCGTCGCCCCGTGCCGACAGCTTCCAGTGGATCATTCGGAGCGGTTCGCTGCCCGAATACTCGCCGATGTGCTCCAGCTCGCCATCCTGCCCCCGGTTCCCGCGGACCGTGGTTCCCCTGTGCTGCCGTTCCTGGCCGTCGCCGCTTGGGTGGCCCTGGATCAGGTGGGGAAAGACGAGCAGGTTTTCCTCCGTGGGAAAGGTCCACCAGCGGGTGAAGAAGTTGACCGGGAAGGGGGAGCTGATGGTGATGGCCCCGATGCCGGTCCATCCCCTGTCGGGAAAGGTGAGCGCAATGTGGCCTTCAGCAGACCCGGCGGCTGACACCAGGGGGATGGTCGCCCCCTGGCCAAGGGGGCATTCCAGGCGAATCAGGAACGAGGGGAGAAGGCGCTTGGTATTGTGGACGCGCAGCCTGAAGGTGGCTGGCATGCCGGCAAAAAGCTCCGCCGGCGGGAGCAGTTCCGGGGTGAGCCGCTTTATGTTGAGCATCCCGGCCAGACCGGTGACGGACATGAAGGCCAAAAGCCCCGATACGACCAGGAACAGCAGGTTGTTGCCGGTGTTGACCGCCGAAAACCCGAGCAGCAGGGTGATGACGATGTACAGCGCCCCTGCCTTGCTGATCCTCAGGCCAAAGGCAGCGGTATGTGGGCGAGGCGTTTTCGTGGCGGTTCTCCCTGGTGAATGTTTCAGTGCCTACGGAAGAAGCAAGTTTATCACATAACAGGTCGTCTTGGTATGACCGGTGCCAAGCATTTACCGGAGTTGGTGCGGTATGAGGGGATTGATGTGGTTAGTATTGCGGGATTCTTCTCGTTGTGCAGCTTTGTTATGTAGCGAAGCAAAATACTCAATCGGAATAGGACCGGTCCTTCACTTTCATACCGGCACGACCTCCGACAGAATGCGCCTGCCAATGGCTGGCTTCAAGGTGTCACGTTCAACCAGATCCACCCGGCGGCCAAGCAGAGAGCCTAGCTCACGCTCCAGCGCCACAAAGCTGATCAGCGTAACCGGCGCCTGCTCATTAAATTCAACCAGCAGGTCAATATCACTTTTTCCGTTTTGTTTTCCGTGAACAATTGAGCCAAAGATGCCGAGCGACTTAACCCCGTACCGAATGCTCAAATCGGGTAATCGGTCATGAAGTGTCTGGCGTACACTTCCTATTGTGTCAGTGCTGGTAATTCCCATTGTATGACGTGTAGATGGTCGGAACATATCAGCCGGAATAACCGTCGTCAATGTGAATTGCTGAAAACAGCTTTGCAAGCTCCTGCTTGCCGCGCCGGTGCGTTACCAAGCTGGAGCATGGTAACGATGAAAGGACAAACCTGGGCATCTGAGAGGATCGGTTAATTTTGTAATGAACAGATTGAACTGCAATTTGCGACCGTTAAAACTAAGTGGTCTTCTAAATCGTGGTCAAAATGGTGAATGGAGGGAAAAAGCGCCGGGGCGATCTTTAATTTATTGTTGTTGTCCGTGACGTTGCTCTTGTCAAATCTACATTTTAATATGTATCGGAATTCTTTTTCATCCTCATATTTCTCCAGTGGCTTCTGGGAACAAACATGAGGTGGTATATAATATCGGTGAGATTCTTGTGTACCTCCTTTGTTGTATTGAATGCGTAAAAAATCAACAGAACTATTTTGATTTTTTATAGAAAAAGAATGCTTGTTCCAAGCAGTTTTTATTTTTTCAAACAGAGCATAAGGATTATCTATTCGGACAACAAATGGACTTTCAAATTTTTCTATCATTTTGTAAATATCTACTTCAGGACCAGATGTACATAGGATGTAGTGTTCATGTATAGAAACTGTTGTATGCGAAATTTTTGTATTCTCCCACTTGAAGAATTGTAACCCTTCCGTTTTGTCAGCTCGCTCGTCTTCAAGATACCTATAATATCTGAGAGAACCGAATCTTACTTTTCCTTTTATAAAGGCGAGAGCATATTTTTCTTCTTTAAAAAATCTAAAAAGATGCGGTGGTATTTTATTCATGGCTTATACTTCTGTTTCAATGACTGACACCACTTCAGTGTAGTTTCATATCCAGCACAAGTTCCAGCGTTACAAGCCTTTTCAAGATCAGCGCACCCTTCTTTATCTTTGGCAAGCAGAAGATATGCAAGCCCCCGCATTTTGTATGCCTCTGTATAATTGGGATTAAGTTTGATTGCCTTGTCATAGTCTGTTATTGCACGGTTCAACTGGTTAAGGTTGGCATAAGCAAGCCCCTGGTTATAGTATGATTCTGGATTATTCGGATTGAGGTGTATCGCATGGTCAATGTCTTCTATGGCGCGGTCAAACTGTTGTAGCATTGCATAGGTACCGCCTCGATTACTGTATGCAATTGAGTTGTTTGGATCAATATGGATTGCGTGGTCATGATCTGCAATAGCTAGATCGAACTGTTTGATATAGGCGAAGGCCATACCCCGGTTTGTATATGCTTTTGCATTGTTTGAGTTAAGGCTGATCGCTTGGTTCAAGTCCGCTATGGCACGGCCAAACTGTTGTAGCATGACATATGTACCGCCTCGATTGCTGTAAGCTGTTGCATATTTGGGGTCAAGACGGATTGCTTTGTCATAGTCTGCGATAGCTTGCTCATACATTTTGAGCAAGCTATATGTAATCCCCCGGTTGTTGTATGCTTTTGCATAATTGGAATCAATGCGGATAGCCTGATCATAATCTGCTACCGCTTGGTTATAGTTATCGAGCATGCTATATGTAGCCCCTCGATTGTTGTATGCCGCTGAATAATTTGGATCGAGTCGGATTGCTTGGGTGTAATATTCAATTGCTTTTTTCGGATTAGAATTCTTTTCTCCGTCCCATAAGACTATAGCCTTATCGAACCATTCCACTGCTGTCAACCCTTGGCTAGCCGCTTGGAACTCCTTCTTTAATGTCTTCAACTGCTGCTTGGTCTTCCCTTTTTTATTGTTTTGCTTCTCCAACTCCGCAATCCGAGCCAACAGCTTCTTCTCCCGCTCACGGGCATCCTTCAAATCCTTGAGGTGATTACGATCCTCAAGCAATCTCTTGAGGCTATTATCGAGCACCGCAGTGTCGATCTCAACCTTGACGGAAATCTCAATACCGAAGCCATCGCCATCGGTGTAATTCTTCTGCTTGATCACCTCGGCCCTGGCAACCCCGGCGGTCAGGGCCAGTATCTCGTCACTGTCCACTCGCGAGTTTTTGACAACGGTCGTACTCTCGATGTAGGTACCGAACTGCTCCAGGGCTTCCCGCTTTGCCCTGGCAATACCCGCAATCCGGGCGTCGTCAGGTGACTGGCTACCGCCGAAGGGCTGCTGTATGGTGTGGGTGATGGTCTTGATCTCGGCGAAGGCGGGGAAGGGGAGGAGAAAGGCTGATATGATGACCGCTACCAATAGTCTCATTGGTGATGTTCCTTTCAGGTACACGGGGATGCCGCGTGGGGCTGAAAATCCAAGGCCATATATATCACAAGAGTTAAACTTATAGGATGTTAATTTTGAGCATCGCATCTTTCCAGCTATCACAAAATAAAGGCATTAAAGACAAAATTAACAGGGATGGACGGGATGAACAGGATGAAAGACTTTTGGCAGTTTATCCTGTGTATCCTGTTCATCCCTGTTAAATAAAAGATTCAAAAAGGCCGTTGATTCGGCATTACACCTGTTTAAGCGGCCTTTACTGATTCTATCTACAGCAGCGCCCGGTAATCGCAGTGCAGCGCTTCTCCCAGCTTCTTGGCCGATTCCTTGCCGATGATCCGCTTGCCGCTCTCCATCTCACTGATGTGGCGCTGGGGGATTCCGGTCGCTTCCGAAAGCTGCACCTGCGTCAACCCTTCACGGTGCCGGTAGCCGCTAAGCAGCGTTCCAGCCTCATTTCCCTTGAACTCGGGGAATGCTTCGCGCCAGGGGATACTATCCTGAGCCTCCATCAAGCCAAGAGTAGCCGCATACCGGCGAAGCTCCCGGAGTTTCCCGGCAGGCCCGACAAAACGGGCAACATCAGTAGGGCGCTTTTTCGTGAGTGCCTGCATATACTACCTCCACCAACTTGATCTCTTTGTCCCGTACTTCCCAAACCGCCACGTAGGTCGGGTTCCCCTTTTTAAGATGGCAATGGTGTTGGCCGTCTGCCAACTTCGAATAATTGGGCCAGTTGCCGCGCACCGGACCCCTGCTTTCAATGTCGTGTATAAGGGCGAAGAGGATTTGGCGAACCGGTTTTGACAACTTCTCTTTCTGCTTCTCGGCCTTGCGGGATAACTGCACGGTCCATGTCATAAAATATACCTTTCAAAAGTATAAGTCAACGCCGCCTTCGCATTCCCTACATTACTCAAAAAAGTGGCTGATCCTCAGGCCAAAGGCAGCGGTATGTCGGCGATGATGGTGCGTAGAAGTTCTCCCCGGTGAACGGATTCATGTTCGGGTCGCAGGAGCAGGCGATGGGCGCAGACGGCCACGGCAATCCCCTTCACATCCTCGGGCGCCACGAAATCGCGCCCTTCCAGAAAGGCCGCTCCTCGCGCCGCCTGGGCCAGATTGATGGCGGCCCGAGTGGAAAGACCGGTCAATATCCGGGGATGATTGCGGGTGGCCGCCACCAGGGCGTAGATGTAGCCGACCACCTTGTCAGAGAGGTAAATCTCCTCTGCAACGCTTTTGCGCGCGGCCAGGAGATCGGCGGCGGTCGCCACTGGGGTGATGGCGCCGATCCGCTCGCGGATGCCGCCGCCGGAGATGATCCCCTTTTCCAGGTGCTCCGGGGGATAGCCGATGCCGGTGCAGAGCAGGAAACGATCAAGCTGGGATTCGGGCAGGGGAAAGGTGCCGCTCTGGTCGGAAGGGTTCTGGGTGGCAAAAACCATGAACGGATCGGGCAGCGGATGGGTGACCCCCTCCACCGTTACCCGGCGTTCCTCCATGGCCTCCAGCATGGCGCTCTGGGTGCGTGGCATGGCCCGGTTGATCTCGTCCAGGAGCACGATGTTGTTGAAGATCGGCCCGGGCAGGAAGGTAAAATGCCCCTCCTCCCGGTTGAAGACCGACAGGCCGGTGATGTCGGAGGGGAGCAGGTCGCTGGTGCATTGCACCCGCCCGAAGGAGAGGCCGGTGATGCCGGCCAGAGCCAGGGCGATGGTGGTCTTGCCAAGGCCCGGCAGGTCCTCGATCAGGATATGACCGCCGGCCAGGAGGGCGATTGCCGAGAGGCGCAGCACCTCCTCCTTGCCCTGGAGGTAATCCCGGCAGAGGGTCTCTATGATGGCGCTGATCGGGCGGTTGCGGGATAAAGGTGTCACGGTTCGTTCTCCATCGCGTGAATCATACCTATAGGCTACACATTACCATACTCTCCCCACCGCTCCAAGCATCCTCAACCGGCCCCTTTCCGTCCAGGAGCGCGCCCTGCGACCGAATCCTAGTACTCAAAATAGTCGGTGGTCCTTTTTATTGTCCTGATACCCACCGGGATTCCGGCTCCGCTCTGTTTTCTGCCGTGGACCACGAACTCGCTGAGCCCCACATGGTTGGAGCTCCCCCAATCATAGGTGTACCCGAGCCGGGTCCAGGGGTACGGCTCTGATGCCGGATAGTTTCTGGCATTGTCATAGAGGTAGTTTTTCCGGTTGTTGAACCATCCGGTGTAGTTCATGAAGACGTTCCACCCCGGCCCCTCGGTCGCCCTGACCAGTTCCGTCGAGGCAAACGACCGGAACGGATCGGCAGGGAAGGCGGTCTGGCATTCGCGGTCGGTGATCTCGGGGTCCGGGCATGGACGGAACATGTCGCCCGGCGCGACCCACAACTCTACCATGCTCCGCTCTTCCTCGGCATACTCGGGCGGAACTCCCAGCAATTGCGCGATCCTGATCGGTTGCGGCATGGTCCCCGGAAAATAGTTTTTCATCTCCGGCGCCACGGTGACCCAGAGGTCGGCCTTCACAATGCAATTTGTCGCTCCGACGCCGCAGGCGGGATCGAGCGTGCCGTCATAGTATTTGGCATCGCTGCTTTTTATCCACGACAGTACAAGCACCCGGGAACCCGCCACACCGTTTTCCCAGATAAGCTCCCGATTGTCACTCACAATAGGGGTGAGATTGCGGGATATCTTGGCAGAGGTTACGGTCCTGGCATCATATACCGCGCTGGAATACTGGGCCTGGAGGGTGGCCATGGATGGCGCCGGCACATTGTCGCTGCCGCAACCGGCCAGCAGGAAGAATACACCGGCAAACAGGATGATGATGCCTCCGGCTGCTGAACGTGCCGAATTACGGCAAGCCCGTGAGCCCCCCTGACAAAACCATTCCATAATCCCTCCTCGGCCGCTTGATGGTTTGGTTTCCCATGTATACGCCGTTGATTATACCGGTAACCGTGACAATATCAATGCCCCGCATCCCTCGATGCAGCGCCGAGGTACAGTAGTGCACCGCCCTTCCGAGCATCGCCGCTTGATTTGCCACCGGCAATCAGGTATATCTTTGGAAATTTGATGTATACAAAAGGCCCCATGCTACCGCGATTGCTCAACAGATTGAAACTTCGCTGGAAACTGCTTACCCTGGTGCTGCCGCTGGTGATCGTGCCGATCATCGTGGTTGCGGTGGTGGTAGGCTATATCGCCAACCGCCAGGCCTATTTGGGGATTACCCAGACCAGCAAGGACGACCTGCAACATATCACCGACTTCACCATCGACCTGCTCAATTCCCATTACCAGCAGTTCCAGGTCTACAAGCAGGACAAGAAGCGCAACGTTAACAATGAGCTTTCCACCCTGACCAACCTGGCCTACAACCTGGTGGAGGCGGAACAGGACCAGGCCAGAAACGGCAGGATCAGCCCGGCCGCGGCCAAGCGCGAGGCGCGCCTGGCACTGAAAAAGGTAAACGTGGGGGAAACCGGCTACATCTATGCCATGACCAGCCACGGCGACCTCAAGGTGCACATCGCACGGGAAGGGGAGAATGTCTACAACGAGCGGGACGAAAGCGGCCGCTACTTCATCCGCGAGATGTGCGAGGCCGCGCGTAAGTCGAAACCGGGGGAGGTGCTCTTCATTACCTATCCCTGGCGCAACGCCGTCCTGGGGGACAAGTTCCCCCGCAACAAGGTGGTGGCCTATCGCTACTTCCGGGAGTGGGACTGGATCATCGCCAGTGGCGGCTACCTGGACGAGACCTACGAAGACGCCACCTTCGAACGAAAGTCATTCGCCGCCCTGAAGGAGAAGATCAAGTCCAAGAAGGTGGGTGCCACCGGCTATATCTTCTGCATGGACAGCAAGGGGAACTTCACCATCCACCCCACCGGCGAGGGGAAAAATTTCCTCGATGCCCGCGATTCCAGCGGATTTCCTTTCATCCGCGAGATGTGCGAGAAGAAAAGCGGCTGGATCCGCTATCCCTGGCGGAACACCGGCGACAGCAAACCGCGCATGAAGATCGTTCGCTATGAGTACTTCCAGCCGTGGGACTGGATCGTGGCGGTCGGCTCCTATGAGGACGAGTTTTACCACGAGGCCAACGAGATCAAGGCCGGCATCCTGTTCAGCATGGCGCTCCTGATCCTTGTCGTGGGCGCAACCTCGGCCTCGCTCGTGTTTCGGGCCTCTGCCGTGGTCACCAGCCCGATTACCCACATGATCGAGGTCATCCGGCGGGTCAAGCGAGGCAACCTGGAGGAGCGGGTGGTGGTAGAGGGGGAGGATGAACTGGCCGAGCTGGCCGCGGCATTCAACCGCATGACCGACATCATCCGCCGCAACAAGGAGATGGAGGCCAGCCTGGCCCAGCAGGGGAAGATGGCCTCCCTGGGGGTGCTCTCCTCGGGCGTGGCCCACGAGATCAATAACCCGCTGGGGGTGATCCTGGGGTATGCCGGCTATCTGGAAGGGAAGCTCTCCGAGGATGACCCCAACTACAAGTACATCCACGAGATCAAGCGGGAGAGCAAGCGCTGCAAGAAGATCGTCCAGGACCTGCTCTCCTACGCCCGCACCCCCCGTCCCAGCCTGGAGCCGGTGGATCTCAACGACCTGCTGACCCAGATCGTGGAATTTGCCGCCAACCACACGGACATGCGCGGGGTCGTCATCCGGACGGAATTCGCCGCCGGCCTGCCGCGGGTCATGCTGGACGGCGACCAGATGCGCCAGGTGGCCATCAACCTGATCCTGAACGCCGGCGGCGCCATGCCCGACGGAGGCGAGCTTGTCGTCAGGACCGAGCTTGCCGGCGAGGGACATGTCCGCATCATTTTCAGCGACAGCGGCAGCGGCATCCCGGCCGAGAGCCTGGAAAAGATCTTCGAGCCGTTCTACACCACCAAGGAGCGGGGCACCGGCCTGGGGCTGGCCATCACCCGCCAGATCATCGAACAGCACCATGGCGAGATCCATATCGAGAGCGAGTTGGGCAAGGGGACCACGGTGGTGGTGACGTTGCCGGTGGAGCGGGAGGAGTTGTAGATATCGGTAGACCCTAAAGGTTTTCAAAACCTTTAGGGTCTGTTTAAGGCCTTTAGGGTCTGAATTATAACGAGAAATCGAATATGACCAGTCCATCGCCATTACAACCTGACACCTACTACCACGTTTACAACCGTGGTACAAACCGCGAGAACATGTTTTTCGAGGAGCGTAACTATACCCACTTTCTCAAGCTTTACGCGTATCACATCGAACAAGTTGCTGAAACATTTGCCTATTGTCTGTTACGTAATCATTTTCATCTGTTGATAAGGGTGAAAAACGAAGAAGAGATAGACCCTAAAGGTTTTCAAAAACCTTTAGGGTCTGGGGTGCAAAGATCCGCATCCCAAAAATTTTCCGACTTTTTCAACGCATACGCCAAATCCATCAACCTGGCATATGGTCGGACAGGCAGTTTATTTCAACACCCTTTTGGGCGTATTCCGGTTACAAACGACCGTCAATTTTGGAGCGTTATCGCCTACATCCATCAAAACCCTCAAAAGCATAGGTTCGTCGAAGATTTCAGAGAATGGAAGTGGTCTTCATATGCTGTACTTCTCACCGACAAACCGACACGACTTAAGCGTGCGGCTGTGCTTGAATGGTTCAGTGGACAAAAGCGCTATGAAGAGTTGCATGCACAATGGGTTACCGATGCAGAAAGTAAGTGGTTTGCGGAAGATGACGCGGAATGATCAATTCCAAACCGTAACAAAATTAGACCCTAAAGGTTTTCAAAACCTTTAGGGTCTAGATGATGCAGACTGAATTTCCCGTTTTTATACAAAGGAGGACCCGTGACGGAAAAATCAAAATTAGAAGTCGTGGCTAATAGCACGGTAGTATCTACTGCGGCAAACGCCATTGGTATTTTCGGCGCGACAATTACACCCCTTGCGGCTTTTATTCCTTTTTTAGTGCAATCCCTCGGAAGCGCCAGACAGTCAGCCCGTATTGAAAAAATGCTTGAAGATGTAAAAACAATAGCTGAAAACAATGCAGATAAGATTCATAACCTTAGTGATGATCAATATAAAGTAGTAAATGAAGCAGTATCTGCTGCCTTTTATACAGTTAATGAAGAAAAGCTACACTTCCTTAGGAACGCTATCAAAAACTCTATAGAGACACCTGGATTAGTAGTTGGAATGTCTGACGCAATTTCGCGTGTAATCCGGGATATATCAGTTGATGAGGTTATGTTCATACTTAAATACAAGTCGCATAAGTCTGTTACTGTCTATCAGGGAACACTGGACGGTCATGAAATAGCCAGAGTAATGCCAGGTAGTTTTGAAGAGGTACTGTTGTCTGGAGTTATTAATCTTGGCCTTGCTTATTCAAAAACCAACTATGCAGGAATCATTGCGTATGAATGGTCACCACTGGTTGAAAAGCTGGTCGGTCTGCTGAATGAGGTATAATCAGGGCTGTGGAGCGAACCCACCTACCCGTCAGTCGTTCAATAGCTAAAACGAAAAACCTGAACAGGATCAATTCGATAAGGTTCTGGGACGGTGGAGCGTTATCGGCAGGTGATGCTGAAACAACGTAAAATCCGCATCCGTGGTGAAAATGGGAATCTTGTGGCGCGCGGCTATGGCGCAGATGAGAAAGTCGGTATTTGATCCTTGAATTCCCTTTCCCCGGCAGAGATTGAAGAAATCAGCCGCGGACTCGTAATCGCGGGTTGTTACTTCAAGGTCGGGGAAAGCCCGTAGGTGATTGCGCAATTTCTGAAACTGGACCCGGTTCTTGATCCCGAAGAGGAGTTCCTGGCGTACCGGGCCGATCATCTGGCAGCGCACCTCCCGGATCAACTCGATCAATTCCGTTACCACGGGGCTTTCAGCCGGTTGATTGCGCCGCAGCGCCAGGGACCATACGGATGTATCGACGAGGACTCTCATTTTTTCTTGCGCTGAACTTTGTAATCATAATCGGAATCATACTCAACCGTATTAAACAGGTTGATGATTTCAGCCTGTTTGCGGCGCTGCACATACTCCGCAAGCGCTTCGTTAACCACCGCCTTCTTGGTTGCATGCTTGCCGACAATGCGCGCTTCTTCGAGCAGGTCGTCGTTAATAGCCAGATTTGTTGCCATGGGGCACCCCCTTTACACAAATAGTCACACATGATGTTGTGTAAAGTCAAGCAGAAGCTACAAGGAGTTATAGATGTCCGACAAGAAACGCATCCTGTTGATCGATAACGAAGAGGGGCTCTGTCGCATGATGGAGCAGGTGCTCTTGGACAACGGCTACCTGGCGCGCGGCTATACGTCCCCGCGCAAGGCGGTGGAGGAGTTCCGGGCCGGGGCCTGGGACCTGGTGATTTCCGACATCAAGATGCCGGGCATGAGCGGCCTGGAGGTGTTGCAGCGGATCAAGGAACAGTCCAAGGACATCCCGGTGATCATGATCACCGCCTATGCCACGGTGGACATGTCCATCCAGGCGTTGCGCAAGGGGGCCTACGACATGCTGACCAAGCCCTTCGAACCGGAGGAGCTGGTCTACCGGGTCAAGAACGCCCTGCAACAGTCGAAGCTGCTTGAGGAAAACCGCGAGCTGCGGGCCGAACTGGAGGGGAAGTTCAACTTCGAGAACATCATCGGCGCGTCGGGCGGGCTGAAGGCCGTGCTGGAGCGGGTGGAAAAGGTGGCGGTGCGCGACACCTCGGTGCTGGTTACCGGCGAATCGGGCACCGGCAAGGAGTTGATTGCCCAGGCCATCCATTACAACTCGCCGCGCCGTGAACGGAAATTCATTGCCATCAACTGCGGTGCCCTGCCCGAGTCGTTGCTGGAGAGCGAACTGTTCGGCTACCGCAAGGGGGCCTTCACCGGGGCCAAGGAGAACCGCGCAGGTCTCCTGGAGGCCGCCGACGGCGGCACGCTCTTCCTGGACGAGGTGGGCAACCTTCCCATGAACGTGCAGAAGACCCTGCTCCGTTTTTTACAGGAGAAGGAGTTCAACCGGCTGGGGGAGACAACCCCCACCAGGGTGGACGTGCGGGTGTTGTCGGCAACCAACTCCGACCTGAAACAGGTGGTGAAGAGCGGCGTCTTCCGGGAGGATCTCTACTATCGTCTGAACGTGGTCAACATCCACCTGCCGCCCTTGCGGGAACGGGCCGACGACATTCCGCTCCTGGCGGCCCACTTCATCCTCCTGCAAAACCAGAAATTCGGCACCTCCGTGAAGGGGTTCGACAAGGAGGCCCTACAGGAGTTGTGCGCGTTTGCCTGGCCCGGCAATATCCGCCAACTCAGAAACGTGATAGAGGCCTGCATGGCCATGGTCGGCGAAGAGTACATCTCTCGCGAAACCCTGGACCAGTTCGTGGAAGCGCCCCACGAGCCGCTCGGCATCACGCCTGCGGCCGCCACCATTACGGGCGAACTCCCCTTCAACGCGGCCCTGGAACGTTTCGAGGCCGATCTGCTCACGGGATTGCTCAGGAAGCATGGGGGCAACATCGATACGGCCGCCCGTGAGGCCGGCATGAACATGGCCACCATGTACCGGAAGATCAAGCGCTACGGGATTCGGAAGGAAGATTACAGCTAATCCTACAGTATTTACCGCAGAGGACGCAGAGGGACGCTGAGGAAAATCAGAGGGTTGTTTTGCCGGTTTTCGCTATTTGGAAGGATTTGGACCATTTCAAGAGTTGTTTTCTCTGCGAACCTCTGCGTCCTCTGCGGTGCAACTGCCGTTTTATAGGTTCTTACCCCGTGAACGCCAGAAACACCTTGCGCTCCCTGGGACCGTCGAATTCGCACAGGTAGACCCCCTGCCAGGTCCCCAGCCACATCTTTCCCCCCCGCACGATTACCTGTACCGAAGAGCCGTAGAAGCTGGCCTTGATGTGGGCGTCCGAATTCCCCTCGCTGTGGCGGAAACGACGGCTCTGGGGGATCAGCTCGTCGCTGAACCCTTCCATGTCCCGTGCCACGTCCGGGTCGGCGTTCTCGTTGATGGTCACCGCCGCTGTGGTGTGCGGGATGAACACGGTCAGCACGCCGTCCTGCCAGCCGTTTTTGGCAATGGCTGCGGCGATGTTCCGGGTGATGGGGATAAACTGGGTGCGCCTGTCGGTTGAGACGCCGAATTCAGCGGTCGCGGCCATGGGGGCCTCCATAAGGGCTTGCTCGTAACTAACCATATTGTTACACCTATTTCCTGGCAGGCCCTAAAGAAAAATGGGACTGATGTGTGTTATACTTTATCAGGGGAAAGAAGGAAAGGAGGTGGCGACCATGACAGGCATGAAACGTCCGATGATGAAGCCCCGGAGCATGATGAAGATGACCATGCCCGGCAAGCACGAGTTGATGATCCGCCGCGCTGCCAACCACAACGCCCACATCATCACTCCCCACGGCAAGTTGTACGCCGGCCGCAAGGGTCGCAAAGGGTAAAATCGAACCTGAAACCGTGACGCCTCCGGCTCTTCCGGCCGCTACGGCATTCCGGCGTCACGATTCAGGTTGAAGTATGAATTTTTTAAAGCCCGGTGAATGCCGGGCTTTCTTTATGGGTTGTCCCGGAAGTCGTACGTGGTGCGGGATGATATGCCCACGATTGACATTTTGACCTTTGCGGTATATTCAGAAACGTTCCATTTCATCCAGCCCTGATAAACAGAATACGTGCGTTAACGAAGGCTGTTTCTGTCGCTAACGTACCAAGGAGTCTTGAGTGCCCGCTTTACGCAAACCCGGCCGTCTGTTCGCCTTTGTCGCCAAACGCCCGCGCCTGATCCTGGTGCTGGCCCTGCTCGTGTCCGTTGTCTCGGTCATCTACACCAAACAGAACATGGAGTTCCTCACCGGTCGCGACGATCTGATGCCGAAGAACGCGCCGTTCCAGGTGGACTACCGCGCCTATCGCCAGGAGTTCGGCGACCAGGAGGAGATCGTGGCGGTGATCGAATCGGACGACGCGGAGAAGTCTACCCGCGCCGCCGATGCACTCTATCAGCGGCTGAACCGGGATAAAGGGCCGTTCCGCGAGGTGTTCTACCCTGGCGGGCTCCCCTTCTTCCGCAAGAACGGCCTGCTGTTCATGCCGCTGGACGAGATCAAGGCATTGCGCCATACCCTGACCATGGCCTCACCGGTGCTGAAGGATCTGGCAGCCGCGCCATCGGTGCAGACCCTGTTCACCAGCCTGACCGGGCAGATCGACGGGTATCTGAAATCGGGCGACCCGGCCGGGCTTGAGAGCCTGACCTTCATGCTGACCACCCTGGACAAGGGGTTCAAGGCCTTTGACGGCAAGACCAGCGGCCTGTCCATGGATTCCTTCCTCAAGGGGGGAGGGGAGGGCAAGCCGTCCCTGCTGGAGAACGCCGGCAAACAGCAGGTCATCACCATCCTGCCGGTCAAGGATGCGGGGAGCTTCCTGGCCTCGGAGAAGGCTATCAAGGCCACCCGCGCCGCGCTTGACGAGATCCTGAAAAAGCCGGAGTTCAAAGGGATCAAGGGGGGGCTGACCGGGGTGCCGGTGCTGGAATACGAGGAGATGGTCACCAGCCAGCGGGACATGGGGATCGCTACCGTACTCTCCCTCTCCCTGACCGTGATCCTGCTCCTGTTCGCCTTTCGCGGCCTGTTGAACGTGATAGCCGCCATGGTGTCGCTGATCGTGGGGATCTGCCTTTCCTTCGGCTTTGCCACGGCAACGGTGGGGCATCTCAATATCCTCTCCATGGTCTTTGCCATCATGCTCATCGGCCTGGGGATCGAGTACGGTATCCAGGTGGTGTTGCGCTACCAGGAAGAGTTGCGGGGGGGCGCCACCGGGCCCGAGGCCATCGAAACCGGCCTGACCGCCAATGTCCGCTCCATCGTCATGGCCGCCGCCACCGTGGCCCTGGCATTCGCCACCTTTGCCTTCACCGATTTCAAGGGGATCGCCGAACTGGGGATCATTGCGGCAGGCGGGGTGTTCATCTGCGTCCTCGCCACCTTTACCGTGCTGCCGGCCATGCTGATCCTGCTGGAACGGTTCCGCAAGCCGGGCCCCCGGTACAGCTCCACGCCGGACCGGGAGCAGGACGTGACATTCGACAACCGCCCGGCGGCCCGGTTCCTGTTCGGCTCCCCCCGGCTGGTGGTGGCCGCCACCGCTGCCCTGTCGTTGATCTGCCTCTGGCCCACCCTGACCATGCGCTTCGACTACAACCTGCTGAACCTGCAGGCCAAGGGGCTGCAATCGGTGGAGTACGCCTACAAGCTGATGCGGAGCAAGGAAAATTCCGGCTATTTCGCCGTGGTCCAGGCCAGGGACCAGGCAGAGGCAAAGCAGTTGACGGAGCGACTGGAACGGCTGCCGGCCGTGGATCACGTGGTCAGCCTTGCGGCCCTGGTACCGGACGACCAAAAGGCCAAGCTGGCCGAGCTGGCTGCCCTGAAGCAGGTCATGGACCAGGTGAAGCCGGTCCCCTACGAGGAAAATCTCCAGCCCATGGCGCTCCCCGCGGTATTCGAGAATTTCCGGGACCGGGTGGAAAAATTGAATAACGCCCTTGTGGCCAGAAAGGCGCCCGATGCAAAGCCTGTCGGTGCCTTCCTGACCACCCTGGATGCGTTCTTCAAGACACTGGAAAAGGAGAAGGACAAAAACGCCCTGGGGATGCTGCGGGAGTTCCAGGGGGGGATGTTCAGCGAGCTGCCGCAAAAGCTGGCCATGATGAAGGAGAGCCTGGATGCCGCGCCGATTACCGGGGCGGACGTGCCGGCACAACTGACGCAGCGTTTCGTGGGCAAGACCGGCAAGCTGCTGTTGCAGGTGGCACCGAAGAAAGAGGTGTTCGAGCGTGAGCCGCTGGAGGAGTTCGTCAACCAGGTCAAGTCCGTGGTGCCCAACGCAACCGGCGAGCCGGTCATGGTCTACTCGTCTCTCACCGTGCTGCGGGACGCCTATTTGAAGGCGTTCGCCTACGCCTTTGTCGGCATCACCGTGATCCTGCTGATCAACTTCAAGAGCGCCCGCTTCGCCCTTCTGGGCGCCCTGCCGCTGGCTGCCGGCCTGCTCCTGATGATAGGGGGGATGCGGCTGTTCGGGATCAGCTTCAACTCGGCCAACATCATCGTACTGCCGCTGATCCTGGGAGTGGGGATCGACTCGGCCATCTACATCATCAACCGCTACCGTCAGGGTACGGAGACACCCGCCCAGGTGGCCTTCAGCAGCGCCGGTATCGGCGTGTTTCTCAACGCTCTGACCATCCTGTTCAGCTTCGGCGCCCTGATGGTGGCCCACCACCAGGGGGTGTTCAGCATCGGCGCGGTCATGTCGCTCGGCATGGTGGCCAGCGTGGCCGTGTTCCTGGCGTTTCTGCCGGCGTTGCTCACGTTGTGGGGAAAACGGGAAGGGTAGGGGAACAAGGAAGAAAATTGTTTTTTCGGCGCATGCAGCCGGGGCGGGAGGACCGCCCCGGCTTTTTTCATTTCTGAATCCGTGACGCCGGAATGCCGCACGGCAGTAACACGCCACTCACGCCGCCGCTCCTCCGCCAGGCTGTCGCGCTCTCCACACCGGCAATGGCAGAGGCCTGTCGGGCTGACGGAGGCATGGAGGTGTCACGGATTCAGGTCATCTTCAGTGCGCGGGTTTTTTATCCCAGACGAGCGTTTCACCCACCTTCATGGGGTGCGAGAGGAATTCCAGGCCGTACCGCCTGAGCGCGCTTTTGAATAGCTCCGGTGTGCCGGTCAGGCCGAAGGCCGGGTTGTAGTGCATCGGCACCGCCATCTTCGGCCGGATCATATCCACCGCCTGGGCGGCCCGGACCGGCCCCATGGTGAACTTGTCGCCGATACAGACCAGCATCAGGTCAACCTGCCCCTTCAGCAAGGCCATGTCCTCAAACAGGTCGGTATCGCCGGTATGGTAGATGCGCGGCCCACCCTTGACCGAGATCAGGAAGCCCCCCGCATGCCCGGCATAGACCGGCCCCGTGGGGGTATCCATGCTGTCGCCGTGCACCGCCGGGATGAACTGTACCGTTACCTCGCCGTCCAGGAGCGGGATCTGCCCCCCGAAATTGCCGGTGTACTGGCGGCCGGTCTGGCTTTCGGGAAAGCCGGCATAGCTGACCAAGGCCTTCACCAGGTCGAAGATGGCCACCAGCTTGGCCCCGGTCTTTTTGGCGATCTCCACGCTGTTGCCGATGTGGTCGCCATGGCCGTGGGTGACCAGGATCAGGTCAACCTTTGTCAGCTTTTCCAGATCGCTCTTGCCGTTGGGGTTTCCGGGGTTGGCGATCCAGGGGTCCACCAGCAGCACCTTGCCGGTGGGGGTGACGATGCGAAAGGCGGACTGGCCAAACCAGGTGATCTCAGCCGGCGTAGCCAGGGCGGGCAGCGACAGGCAGAGCAGGGCGGCAAGGGTAGTGGCGAGGATGACAAGTTTTCGCATGGGGTATCTCCTTTGTTGGCAGATCAGGTCAGTGGTGTATTTTTTTGATCTAACGTTAGTGCTCAGGTCTAAGGAACGCTAAACGCCAAATGGAATCTTGGAGGCCATCATCTTCCTCCGGTCGATCTTGTCCCCGTCAACAATGAACGTCCCGTCGCCAACGGCATGAACCGTGCGCTTCTCCTTGCGTGCGGTATCGATGTACGCGGCAACCGCCTCCAGCACGACGATGTTGTGCTTCTTGACGATGTCGATGACCTTGCACTCCATGTTGGCGAGGCACTCCTTGATCAAGGGCGGCCTGACGACCTTGCCTTGCACGGGCGTGAGCTCGAACTTTGCAAACTTGTCCGTGTCAGCCCCGGAGCACGTCCCTATACCGACCACCGTATCGAGCATGTCAACCGTGGGAATGGCGATCACGCACTCCTTGTTCTTCCGCAACGCCGCGAAAGAGTAATTCCATTCACCCGTGGTGATGGCAAACACCGGGGTGAAATCCAGCACCATCGTCCAGGAGATGGTCATGATGTTGTCTTTCTGCCCATCATGGGTCGTCACGAGGACAACAGGCCCCGATTCCATCAGGGTAAATGCCTTGCTCAGCTTCAACTTTCGCATGGTTGACCTGTTTTTGTTCAATAGATATCGTAAATCAGTGAGACGTGAGAAGTTAGACGAACTTCCAGGCAGCTATTTGCAAAGTTTTACGCCCTTGCATATGAGTTTTGCTGCCCCGCGCGGATCTTTTTGCACCTCATGGGGCGAGCCATAATTTGCCTGGCACACCTGTTTTGCAACACCGCCACCCGCAAAACATAACACACTGGATGCCGGGCTCTCACCTGATATGGCCTCACAGGTAGAGCTAAATACGGTACCGAATGGGATGCAGCCCAACCCCTGTGGTATCGGCATTACTTCAACCGTTTTTTTGCAGAGCTCCTTGCAGGCACCGCAAAGAGGATGTGTAATGTCTTCCGGTTCGTATTGACCCTCCTCATTACTCCATGAAACTTGAGCCAAAAAGCTTAAAAAGCATAAAACAAGGACACCAGCCATTACATTTTGTCTCATTTTCCAGCCTCCTTTTCCTCTCTTCATACCATCAATATCAAAGTGGCCATTCTCCCCTACAGGTGCAACATGACGAAGCCCACGGAGTTTCGTTCCCGCTTCATTTTGGTTAATTCAGATTTTGCTCTTTGTTATTGATCTATCGGCGTTTATCTGTGTTCATCTGCGGTTAACCGTTTTTTATAGGCTAATACACCGTAAAGCTGACCGAGGCGGCCTCGCGACCGTTGTTGTCGGTGTCGTTCAGCCGGAAATCCCAGCGTCCGGGCTGCGGTGCCGTGAACAGCATCTCGCCGCTGGTGCGCTTCTGGACGTATTGATAGGTAATGTCGTTCTGGTCATTGACCGCTTCGTTGCCGTGGGAGATATGGGATGGGATGATCCCGATCCAGGCGTTCTCGGCATAGTGGGCCGGGGCGGTGAAATGGAGGCGGATCTGCTCGCCCTGGCGATATACGCTCTTGTCAATCCGCAGGGTGGCCTCGTTGCCGCCGTACGGCATCCCCTGGGGTTCGAAGCCTTTGTCCGGCACCGTTGCCGAACTGCGCTGGCCGCCGACCACAAAGGAGACAAAGGCCAACTCAACCCCGTTGTCGTCCGTGTCATGAAAGCGGAAGTCATAGCTGCCCGGGGCCATGGGGGCCGTAAAACTCATGGTGCCGCTGGTGCGGTTCTGCAAATACTGGTAGGTGACGTCATTCTGGTCGTTGACCGCCTCGCTGCCGTGGGCGACGTGCGACGGGATAATGCCGATCCAGGCATTGCCTTTCAATCCGGGGTTGACGGAAAAGGAGACCGTTAACGGTTCGCCCGGTCTCACCGCTGATTTGTCAACCGACAGGGACACCGCGGAAGGCCCCGCGGCCAGAGCGGTCCCGCTAAACACCAGAATCAGCACCAGCACGGCCGCCAATCTCATCGTGAGCTTCAACATGGTTAGTCTCCTTTTCGCTCAATTAGTAACCGTAAACAATACTAGCGCGGAAAAGGGGGGCGTCAAACGGGCATCGGACAGATCCGCAGATAGCCCCTAGTCGCCGCGAAAGACAGGCGTGCGCTTTTCCAGGAATGACCTTTTTCCCTCCCGGTAATCGTTGCTGTCGTAGACAAGGCGGCGAAGCCCCTGGATGCGCTCGAAGGTATCCGAGCTCATGGAGTTGGAACACAGCAGTCGCAGTTGCTCCTTGATGACGGAAATGCTCAGGGGGGAGTTTTCGCCGATCTGCCGCCCCATGTCGTACGTGAAGCTTTCCAGTTCGTCGGCGGGAACCAGGTGGTTGAGTATTCCCAGGGAATAGGCCCGTTCCGCATCGACCGGCTTGGCGGTGAAGAACATCTCCCGCGCGATCCTCACCCCGGCGATATTGATGAAGTGCAGGACGCCGGAAGGGTTGTAGGGTACGCCGATCTTTGCCGGGGTTATGGCAAATGTGGCCGTGGGGCAGCCGATGACGATATCGGCGGTAAAGGAGAGCTCGCAGGCACCGCCCCAGACGCTCCCCTCGACCATGGCAATGACCGGCGCCGGGAACGTCTCGATGCGACGAATCACCTGTTCCAGGGGGTCGTTGTAGGAAAGCGGATCGCGCCGGGACTCCGGCAGTTCCGATATGTCAAATCCGGACGACCAGACCTTTGCTCCCGGCTCCGCCCTGAGGATCAGCGCCCTGGCCTTCCGGTTCTTCATCTCTATAAGCGCCAGCAAAAGCTCCTTCAGCAGGGCGTTGGAGAGCGAGTTTCGTTTTTTGCCGTTGTTGAAGGTGATGGTGCCGAGCACGCCGTCAAAATTCGTCAGGATAAGCGGGGGTTGGGGTGGGCTCTCCTCCATTGGAATCTTGATCGTCATGGAGAGTATGTTGCTGCTTCCATCCCGCTGGCACGAGACATCGTGCACAATCTGCTTGATCAGGTGAATACCGAGGCCGTCCAGCTCCCGTTCACCCAGCCCCCCCAGCAGGTTGGGCGCCTGAACGGACTGTATGTCCCAGGGAATGCCCTGGTCGATGATCTTGATGACAAACTCGTCCGCTACGTCCGTGCCGCAGCAGATCTCCACGAAGCCTGCCTGCTCCCGGTAGGCATGATCAAATATGTTGGTCAGTGCCTCCTCGGCAACCAACTCGGCCTCTTTGAGTTTGTTGTCGAGTAACCCGGCCTTGATGGCCGCCTTTTTTACCGTGTAAAGAAAACTTGGCAGCGATTCCAGTTTTGCAGGATAGATGTCCCGGATGAAATCTCCCATGGTGTTCTTTTCTCCTTTGTAGTACCGGATATGTGACTGCCTTTGATGCATCTTTGAAAAGCAGGTTGTGTGCCAGATCGAATGTCCGTAATTTCAGTTTGTTGCAAATTACAAATAGCCAACTGTCGTCCGCTGCTGCCAACTCTTTTGGCGGAAATTCGGGGATGTTTTACTTCATTGCTCACCCTGTTTTTTCCTTGATATCACTTTTTGAACACCACGGTCACCTCGTCATTCATGTCCACCTTGATGCCCGGGACCTGCTTGAACAGCTCCTTGGCATCCTGGAACGAACTGTTGCGCAGTTGGCTCAGTTTCGCCAGTTCCGGGCCGGAAGTGCCGAACCTGGCCAGGTCAAAATCGACGATGGTCAGACGGTTGTCGCTCCGGTGGGTCGCGTTGGTGCTGATAATGGTGCCGTTAACTTCAACGGCAAGGACAAACTTCATCCCCATGAACATCTCCACGAGCTGCTGGGAAGCCGCGTCCGACATCCGTGGCTGGATGGGGGACGCTTCCGGTTCACCGGCGGGAGTTGCCGTGGCCTTTTCGGTTGTCGGCGAATGGGGCTGGACAATGGTCAGGCATGCCGGGGAACCCTTGCTGAAGTGAAAGGTGATGGGGAGGCTGTCCGGTTTGTCTTCGCCGGTGGGTGCGCCCTTTTCCGTTTGGAGCTTGAGCTGGTTGATGTCGGTAAAGGCGTAGGTAGCCCGGTAGCCGGTATAATCAGCGGTTTCCAGCTTGTCGCCCGAAAGATAGGTGACGCCTACGCCCATGGCGTCGGCCTTTTCCATGAACTTGGCCGGCTCGAAAAGTTCCAGGGGTTTCGGTCTTTGTCCGGTGTCGCCGGCAAAGCCCTGCATCATCTCATCGATCTGGGCCACCATTTTCTTGCTGAGCAGCATGCTTTCCTCAACCGTTCCGCTCCCGTCAGGATTGACCCTCACAACGGTCTTGATCTGAAAACAGCCGGTAAGGAGAAACAGAATGCAGCCGGTTACGAGCAAACGGGGATAGCACATGGGGAAACCCTCCTGTAATGTCGTCGCGGTGACGAAACGGATACCGGGATATATTGCTTGATCGCTCATCTGTGTTCGCCATGCCGGCCCGAAAGACAAAAAGGCCCCGGATTCCGTTGCCGGAACGCGGGGCCTTTCCTATTCACCGTTCAGTCGCTTACCACGGCCGTCACGCCTGAGGAACCAGGCGAACACAATGGGCGCTGGCCTCGGCGCGACCCCTGGCCTCGTCCGTTGTCGCGCCCTGGGTCAACGCCACCCCCATGCGCCGGCCGGGACGGGTGTCAGGCTTGCCGAACAGCCTTAGCTTGGCGCCGGGGACGCCGAGCGCCTCCGTTATCCCCTCGAAACGAACATTGTCCTGGCTGTCAGCCGCCAGGATCACATGGCTGGCCGAGGGGGCCAGGTTGAGGATCTCGGGCACCGGCAGGCCGAGAATGGCGCGCACGTGGAGCTCGAACTGGCTCAGGTTCTGGGAGATCATGGAAACCATGCCGGTGTCGTGGGGACGGGGGGACACCTCGCTGAACAGGACCATGTCCCCCTTGATGAACAGCTCCACCCCGAAGATGCCCCAACCGCCCAGTGCGCTGGTAACAGCCTCTGCCTGGTGCCTGGCCTCGGCAAGGGCAACCGGCGACATGGCCATGGGTTGCCACGATTCGTGGTAGTCCCCTTTGATCTGCACATGACCGATGGGCGGGCAGAAGGAGGTGCCGCCCGCATGGCGGACGGTCAACTGGGTGATCTCGTAGTCGAACGCGATGAACTCCTCGATAATGACCGTGTCGGAAACGCCACGGGCGCCGTCCATGGCGTAGCGCCAGGCGTTATCCACGTCAGCGGCCGTACGTACCACGCTCTGCCCCTTGCCGGACGAACTCATGATCGGCTTGACCACGCAGGGAAATCCGATGGCCGCGGCATTGGAGCGCATCTCTTCCAGGCTCTTGGCAAAGGCGTAGCGGGCCGTTGGCAGGCCAAGCTCCTCGGCTGCCAGGCGCCTGATCCCCTCGCGGTTCATGGTCAGATTGGTCGCCCGCGCCGTGGGGATGACCCGCTGTCCACCCTGTTCCAACTCCAGCAGGAAAGCGGTGTCGATGGCCTCGATCTCCGGCACGATCAGGTCGGGCCGCTCCTCTGCCACCACCCGTGCCAGCGCCTCCCGGTCAAGCATGCTGATGACGTGGCTCCGATGGGCCACCTGCATGGCCGGGGCATCGGGGTAGCGATCCACGGCGATCACCTCCACGCCGAGACGCTGTGCCTCGATGGCCACCTCCTTGCCCAGTTCTCCGGAGCCCAAGAGCAACAGCCTGGTGGCGCCCGGTTTAAGCGGTGTTCCTAGATTCATACGCGATCATCCTCCACGGTTATAGTTTTTCTGAATCCGTGACGCCGGGGGCCTTCGTGGCCGGAAGAGCCGGGGCCCGCACGTCGCCATGGTGCAGCAGACCGCTCACTCCGCTGGTCCTCCGCCGGACTGATGGCACTATCCCGAAATGCACTGGCAGAGGCCTTCCGGGCAAACAAAGGCGTGGAGGCATCACGGATTCAGGGTTTTGTTTGGAACTTACGGCGCGGTGACGTTGACCACCTGGCTCGCCTCGTTGCCAGGATTGATTACCTGGACGCGGAAATCCTTGCTGACCGGCGAGTAGGGATAACGCAGGTAGATCAGCCGGGTGCAGTCCACGTAAACCAGCCGGTCCCGCTCGATCGCTTCCTGCTGGCCGCCACGGCCGCCGATACGCTGCCCATCCACGTAGATCGCCGAGCCCTGCTGAAAATTCCTGCCGTCGATGATCAGCTCGTAGTAGTTTACATAGTCATTTCCGACCGTCACCTGGCTGATCTCGGGTTTGGTCTCGATACCCAGCGCCACTGCTACTGAGGAGTTTTCCGGACCGTTCCTGACCACGACCTGGTGCAGCCCTCCCGTTACCTGCGGCACGCTGAAAACGATGGCGTCGGCAGAAACGACGCGGCTTTTGATCGCGGCCCCGTCGAACAGCAGCAGCGAATTTCGGGCAAAGTTGTGTCCCTGGGCTGTGATCTCCCGGTCCCCCCCCTGGGCGCAGGAGCTGATCTGGCCGGGGGAGAGCTGCTCCAGCACCGGCCGGACCGGCAGGACCGTAAAGTTGTAGGGCCGTCCGGTGGCGCCGTCTTCCCGCCTGAGATAGAGGACGTACAGGCCCGCATCCAGCGGCGGTACGACAAATTCGAGCTGTTTGCCGTCAATCACCTTGGCCGGGATCTCGACGCTTCCCAGAAAGGCGCTGATCTTGTCGCCAAAGGCGCCGCCAAAGATCGTCACCCGGCTTCCGGGCTCAGCCTGGGCCGGGATGATGCTGAGGATGGCGGGGGCAGGGTGCGTCTCGGTCTTGGCCCGCTGCGGCCGCTCGGCGGCAAAGGCCGGGGAGGCCATGGCAAGGCAGGCCAGCGCCGCAAGCAGTAGCTGCCATTGCCGCATCATTTTCCGAATCTCGATAAAGGGTTGGATGGTTGGCATGATCTACCCCCGGATAGTGTCTCGTATGGAATGTATGACGGCAGGAATCGGCAATTCGCCGCTCAGAACGGCAATGTCATCTGCTCGCGTCGTTCATCGGGTTCCTGATGCGCTTTCTCCGGTGGCGAGGCGGTTTCGCTCCGGCCCTCGGGAAGTCCCTGCTCCGCCGTGCCCGATTCGATGGAACATATCTTCGCTGTATCCGCCGCATCCGCCTGGGCAGCCGGGGCTGCCGGGACTGCCGGGACTGGTGCCTCGGCGTTGCCCGGATAACGGGCCGTTTCAGCAGGTCCTGCCTCGTCAGGCGATTCAACCGGCCTTGGCGGGGCGGGATGAGGCGGCACCTTATCATTCGCGTGCCCATCAGCCTTTTGAGGCTCACTCCGGCGGATGGGATGTTCGACAACAGCGTCGTTCCACGATCTGCTCCGGTCCTTTAAATAGAGAAAATTCGGGGATTCGCCAAGCCTCCGCAAGCGCTTCCATTGGAAACGGAAACGCAGGATGTTGGAGATGCATTCCCAGGCGCGTTGCAGGAATGAGCGGCCTGTGCGGTGGTACCTGCTGTTTTTGATGTTCATAATGAGGCACCCATTCTTCCTGAAATCATTGCACCAGTCTGAATGAACCCGAACATAAACCGTCGAATACAACACGCCAGGACCTCAATTAAAGCCAGGCATTCCCCTGCTGCTCATCCGTAGTCGGCGGCACCGAATATGAATAACTATACACAAATATCGTTACAGGTCCAACAAAACCGGTGCCCACTCGATAATCTGTCGTGGACTAGGTCGTTTTGCACGCAGCGGTCCGTGGTTGCTCTGCCCACCGATGACCATTTTGGTCCCACCTGCTGAACAGTGAACTATCCATATTGGATAGTTGAAACGTCGGCTATACGTTACGTTAAGCATAGTAATCAGTGTGTTACACTGTTGGCAACGTTATTGCTGGCATTTTTGAGTGGCAGAACCCATTACCTGCTCGATTGCAGCCATGCAACTACACGGCCCCTATCAAAGGGCTCTATCTAAAGGAGTGGTACGATGAAAGAGATGCGGCGTTCGGAACGGATCAATTATTTAGGAACCGGCTGGTTGCAACACTTTGACGCGAAACATTTTTGCCGGCTGGAAAATATTTCCATGGATGGGGCGTTGATCAGCTTAAAGCAACCACTCCGCGAACCCATCAATCAAGGTTACTATTGTCGCTTGACACTCTATCATGATACCGAAGGGCACTCCCGGGAGTTCGATGCATGTGTGGCCCGTTGCGAAGCCGATCGCGTAGGTCTGGAATTTGTCAGCCTGGATAACAACCTAAAAGATACGCTCAAAACGATTATCAGCAAGGAACAGCACTTTGCCAATGGCGCTCAAATGGCAATTGCCCTGGCCAGGACGCTTGCCGAAGGCAAAGGCATCAAGCTGAATAACGTGCACTTTGAAAAGGGGGCATTGAATCCGGAAAAAGAGATACAAATCCTGCGGTTCCATTCCGGCGGACAGAGCGTCATGGTCGATTTCTATCGCAAGGAGATAGAACAATTTCATCTCCAGGGCCGGACCGCCCCGCCGTATGCAAAGATCCGTAAAACGATAGACAAGTTGGAGGGACTGCTGAAAGGGTGACTGTGCGCGCATCATTGCGCGAGTCGGTTCTTTCGGCGTAATCGCCGTACTCACATGCAAAAAGGGATGGCTGACAAGCTATCCCTTTTTGCATGTGTAATGAACACGTTCCAGCTAGGCGCCCGGTTCAGTCCCTCACGGTCATGGCCAGCCATATCCCGCCGAGCACGAAGATGAAGTTTGCGCCCCAGGCGGCAACCAGTGGCGGCAGCACCCCGCTGCGGCCGTAGGAGAGCAGCACGGCATTGACTACGAAGTAGGCGAAGCCGATAGCGATACTGGCGCCGACGCCGAGGGCAATCCCTCCCGAACGGCTGTTCCTGAGGGCGAACGGTATCCCCAGGATGACCATGACAAAAGCCGCGAACGGTGCGGAGAGCTTGGCGTGCATCATGGCCTCGTAACGATATGCCTGATGCCCGCCGCTGCGCAGGTTGTCGGCGTACTCCTTCAGTTTCCGGAAACTCAGGTTGTCGGCGTTGTTGTCCAGCACCCGCAGGTCGTCGATTTTCAGATTGAGGGCAATTTCCATCTCCTGCGACTTCCTGGTCGCATAGTCGTTCGGCCGGCTGAAATCCTTCACCACCGCCTGCTTCAGGGTCCATCGGTTATCCTTGAAAACCGCCTCTTCGGCGTCAATCCGGCTGAGCGGGTTCATGGCGCTGTCCAGGGTCCAGATGACGACCTCCTGGAGGGTCTTGGTCCCGGGATCGAACAGGTGGGCCTGGATGATCATGTTGTCGGAGCGGAACCAGATGTTGTTGCGCCTGAACACGGCGTACATGCCTTGCTTCCTGATGGCAACCCGCTCGATGTATTCCATCCGTTCGTAGCTCTTGGGTACCACCAGTTCGGCGTTGTACAGGAGCAGCAGACTGACCCCGAGGCCAAGGCCAAGCATGGGGAGAGAAATGCGCAGCAGGCCGACACCGCAGCTGCGCATGGCAGTGATCTCGCTGTTGCGCGACAGCAGGCCAAGGGTCAGCAGGGTTGCCATGAGGATGGAAAAGGGGGCTGTCTGGCCGATCATCTCGGGCAGCTTGCAGACGAAGAACAGCAGGATATTGCCGGGAGAACCGCCGGCACGCAGGAACCGGGGGATCTTTTCCATCATGTCCAGCACCAGGTAGACCGCCACGAAGCTGCCCAGGCAGAGCCCCAGGAGCCGCAGCCAGGCCACGGCTATGTACCTGCTGAGGATGGTCATGGCTGACGTACCTTGTCGGCCAGCCGGACGAACGCGTCCTGGATGATCGGGATGATGCTTTGCTCCAGGGATGCCATCCTCAGCAACTGCCATCCGACTGCCAGGAAGATCATGTTGGGCAGCCACAGCGCCAGGCCTGGCGGCAGTGTCCCTTTTTCCGCCAGTGTCCGCAACAGCGACAGCAGCACGTAGTAGGCAAGCAGGACGGCGATACTGGTGGAGAAACCGGCCGACTTGCCCGACCGGCGGTTCTGCATGCCCAGCGGCATGGCCACCACGGCAAAGACCAGGGCCGCAAAGGGAAAGGCAAACCTGGCGTTCAATTCTGCCTGCATCTTGAGGCGTTGCTCCTTCTGCGTGGCAGGGGCGGCAATCTGCCGGCGCAGTTCGCTAATGGTCATATCCTGCTCATTGCTGCCGATAACCCCGTTCTTGCCCGGATTAGTCACCGTCATGACATACTGATCGAAATTGACCAGCCGGTATTCGTTCTTGCCCGCCGCATGAATGCTGCCGTTATGGAGGACGAGATAGATATCCTGTTGATTGGGACTGCTGCCGACGGTGCCGCTGGAGGCGAAGATGGTCAGGGGGCGCTTCGGGTCGCGGCCGTCATGGATGATGACCCCTTTGATGATGTGCCGCTCCTCGTCGTAATGATCGGTGTAGAGAACGATGCCGGGGATATCGTCCCAGAAGACCTTTTCCCTGATGGTCAGGGCCACGTTCTGCTTCAGCACCTGGAAGCTGAGGCGCTTGAAGGCGTTGTTGCCCCAAGGCACGCCCAGGGTGCTGGCGGCAAGGGTCATGAGCATGGCCACGATACCGCACGCCAGTACCGGCGGCATGAGTTGTACCAGGCTGACGCCGCCGGCCTTCATCACCGTGATCTCGTTGTCGGCGGACAGGCGGCCGAAGGCGAGCAGCACGGCCAGCAGGAAGGCCATGGGGATGGTGAACACCAGGAGTGACGGCATCAGATAGACGACCATCCTCCCCACGTCCGCCAGGGGAACGCCGCGGGTAATCACCAGGTCGGTCAGTTTGAGCAGCCGCCCCAGGAGCATGACAAGGGTGAAAACGGCCATGCTGAGCAGAAACAGGGAGGATATCTCACGGATTATATAAAGGCTGAAGATGCGCTTCATGGTCCGGCATGATACATGAGCCGCGGACAGGTGTAAAGGGAGGCGGGAAGAAAAGAAAGGCCCGCCGGAATTCCCGGCGGGCCCTATGCAAGTTCCGGCCTAGGCCTTGGCGGACCAGAGGCCGTGAAGATTGCACAGTTCCCGGGCCGTAAGGCTGGCGGCCGTGATGTTGAAGGTGGCGGTGGGAACGTCGCCCGGCTTGAGCGCCTGGCGGTAGACCTTGCCATCGGCAACCACTTCGATCCATTCGATGTAGTGCTTCTCCTCCATGGGGTGAAGCACGCTGCCTACCGTAACCTTGACCGTGCCGTTGCCGATTTCAATCACCGGTACATGCTTCTCCTTGGCGGCATCGACCGTGTTTTCCGTCAACTGTTTCATCTCCTCGCCGCAACAGACCAGGGCCGCGCCGCCGCCATGGACTATTTCAACGATGTTCCCGCAATGTTCACATTTGTAGATTTCAAGAAGCTGGGGCATGTGTGTATTCCTCCTCTGTTTGGTTGTGTATGCCGTTTTCAGGCAGTTGATTACCAGTTTTCTCCCAATAGTTCGAAATGGGCCTTGGGGTGGGCGCAGGCAGCGCATGACTCGGGGGCTTCTGTTCCGGTATGGAGGTAGCCGCAGTTGCGGCAGCGCCAGACAACCTCGCTGTCCCGCTTGAACACGCGGTTTGCCTCGATGTTGGCCAGCAGGTCGCGGTAGCGTTTCTCGTGCTGCCGTTCGGCAACCGATACCGCCGTCCAGAGGGCGGCAATGACGGGAAACCCTTCCCGTTGCGCGACCGCGGCAAATGTCGGATAGAGATCGCTGTGCTCTTCTAATTCACCCGTTGCCGCTGCCAGCAGGTTTTCGCCGGTGGTGCCGACTATCCCGGCCGGAAAACTCGCCGTGATCTCCAGGTTGCCTCCCTCCAGGAACGAGAAGAACCGCTTGGCATGTTCCTTCTCCTGGTTAGCCGTTTCTTCGAAGATGTCGGCGATCTGGACGTACCCCTCCTTGCGTGCCGCCGACGCAAAATAGGTGTAACGATTACGGGCCTGACTCTCTCCGGAAAACGATTTGAGCAGGTTTTGCTCGGTGGCGGTGCCTTTTACTGATGCTCCCATGATTTCCTCGCGTATAGAATCATTTTTCAAATACGACAAATATAGTCTTTTTATATACCGTACTTTTTCGTATTTGCAAGCGGGAAAATAAAAAACGGGTGGATGCGCATCGGCACCCACCCGTTAAATCTGCATTATATCAGGCTGTTATGACAGTTTGCGGCCACCTTCAGCAGCCCATTTTTCCAGCATGGGGGTGGTGACGGACTTGGGACGCTCGATGGCGTAGCCCAGGCCGCGGTCCCAAGTGATGTTTGCCATGCAGCCCAGGGCGCGGCCGACGCCGAACAGGACGGTGTAGAAGTCCCACTCGCGGAGACCGTAGTACCACTGGATGACGCCGGACTGTGCATCGACGTTCGGCCAGGGGTTCTTGGCTTTGCCCTGCTCGGTGAGGACGCCGGGGGCGACTTCAAAGATCATGGCGACAACCTTGAACAGCGGATCGTCCTTGAGGCCCGGGGTGTTGAGGCAGAACTCGCGCTGCGACATGTAGCGCGGATCGGTCTTGCGGAGAACAGCGTGGCCGTAACCGGGAATGACCTGGCCGGAGTTGAGGGTATCCCACAGCGCCTTGGTGATGAGTTCCTTGGTCGGCTCAACGTCTTTGCAGTATTTTTCCTGGAACTTCATGGTCCAGTCGAGAACTTCCTGGTTGGCCAGGCCGTGCAGCGGACCTGCCAGGCCGTTCAGGCCTGCGGAGTAAGCATAGTAGGGGTCGGACAGGGCGGAGTGAACCAGGTGTGTCGTGTGGGCGGAAACGTTCCCGGACTCATGGTCGGAGTGCAGGATGAAATACATACGGGCAACATCCTTGTACTGCTCGCTCTGACCGATCATGTGGGCAAAGTTGGCGCCCATGTCCAGTTTCGGGTCGATGGCGATCTGCTTGTCGCCGCGGTACTTCAGGTTGTAGATGAAGGCGGCGATGACGGGGATGCGGGCAACCAGGTCGCTGGCATCTTCGTACACGTATTCCCAGGCGGTCATCTTGTTGAACTTGCCCGAGCCGTAGAAGGCATAGAATTTTGAATCCTTCTGCAGTGCCAGCATACCGACGGAGAGCATGACCATCGGATGGATATCCCTGGGCAGGGCGCGGATGGCGTCAAACACGTACTGGGGTACTACCTGGCGAGTCTTCCACTCGGCAACCACTTCGTCCACCTGGGCCTGGGTGGGGACGTCGCCGGTCAGCAGGAAGTACCAGAAGGACTCAACGGTCGGATAATTTGAGCCGGTGGCCTTGGGCAGCGCTGCAAAGGTCTCGGGGATGGTCTTGCCGCGGAAACGAATCCCTTCCTGGGGGTCCAGGTAGGAGATGTCGGTGACGAGGCTGCGGATGTCGCGGGCGCCGCCGATGCACTGGTCGATGGTGACCTGGTCGATGATGACCTTGCCGAATTCCTTTACGAGCTTGGTGGTGCGGGGGCGGAACTCCTCGATCTTCTGTTTGAGTGTGTCTTTCAATGCCATCTTGTTACTCTCCTTTCGTGGTGTGGGGTGAACTGAAGATCAACAGTGATGCACGACATAGTCTGTATCCGGTGGCTCTGCGTTTGCTGCACTCATGTGTATTGTACACGGTATGCCGGCAGCGACGGTGCTGTCTGCTCATAGACGACAAGTCTTATAAATCAATTGGTTAGGTAGGTTAAAAATCACTTTTTAGGATACTGTATACAATTGCGTGCCGTAGTTATACTCGACTGTTTGCATAAAATGCAACAAAAATTTTACGTCAAATCAGAGGGGCAAAATTACCAAATCCTCGCTGGAATGGGTCAACTGTTTGAGCCCGTCGTTACTCAGGTAGAAGGTGTTCTCAATGCCGATGGCTCCCTCGCCGGGAAAGACTGCCTTGGGTTCGAACGCAAAGGCCATTCCCGTTTCCAGAACCATGTCGTTAAACCCCCTGGCAATAAAGGGGTACTCGTCGATCTCGATCCCTAGTCCATGGCCGATAAAGGATACCTGGCTGCCCCTTGCACCCATGAAACTGTCGCCGTAGCCCATCTCAAGAGCCAGGGCCACGCATTCGTCATAGACCTGCCCCCAGGGGGTGCCCGGAACGGCCAGTTCCATCATACGTCCCTGTACGCGAAGCATTGCGTCGTAGGCCTTGCGGAGCCTGTCGGACAGTCCCTGGATGGCAAAGATGCGTGTCTGGTCAACGAGGTAACCGTCAATGCTGCCGGCAAAATCCACAATGATCGGTTCGTTGCGCCCGATCGGTTTGAAACTGGCGCCCTGGCCAAAGGCGGGACTCGCTCCCATACCGCCCAGTGGGGTGTCGGTATAGGTCGGCACGGCGCTGTCCGTGCCGGAATAGGTATGGCCCATGAACATCTCGCCATTGAAGACCCGCATGCGGATCAGCCCCAGATGTCCCGCCTTGCGGGCGACATACTCCAGTTCGGCGGCCAGCTCTATGTCGGTCATCCCCTCACGGATCACCTCTTTCGCCCGTCGATACACCGCGTCCACCTGGTTGGCGGCATCCATCATGGCGTGGATCTCGTAGTGCGACTTGATCATGCGAACCCGTCGTATAAGCGGGGTCGCGTCACAAAAAACGGCGTTGGGGTATACCGTGCGGTAACGCTCGAAAAAGTTGACCGGCAGCACGTCAAGCTCCATGCCGATACGTTTGGGCTCGGGATAGCCGTAAGCGGCGAGTACGGCGGGGATGTCCCTCATCGAGCTAAAGGGGGCCACCTCTTTCAGTCCAGATTCCATCCGGGCGCGGCCGGCATCCTTGCGCACCATGTAGATCGGTTGACCATGGGCGGGAACATAGAGGTTGCCGCTCTGTATCGAGCCGGTGAAATAGAACAGGTCGGCATTCTGTACAACAATGACGGCGTCCAGCCCATCCGCCGCCATCTGTTCCTGCAGCTTCTTGCAGCGGTATTCGAGTTCTATTGCTGGTGTCAGGCGCATGATTTTTTGCATATCCTTTCGCGTATTCAAACAAAAGCAGTCACCGCAGAGGACGCAGAGAAACAACAAAGGCTATTTAACAGGGATGTACTGGATGAACGGGATAACACCCAAAACCGTATCAGGTGTACTCTTTTATCCTGTTTATCCCGTTCATCCCTGCTAGTTCTGTTTTGGGTTTCCTCTGTGTTCCTCCGCGTCCTCTGCGGTGCATCTGCCGTTTATGAAGTTCAATGTTTCTTGACCACGCGCCGCAAACCGGGATAAGCTCGCCCCATGTCAGCCCGAATATTCTCTTCATTCACCATCGGCCCATTCACCATCATCCCCGCCGGCGACCCGTATCCGCAGCCATGCGGCATACCGCTGATGCTGGGGAAAAAGGGCGCCTTCGGCTCAGGCGAACATGAAACCACCGCCTCGTGCCTGGAATTCATGCCGCAGATTCCCGGAATCCAGGGGTGCCGGGCGCTGGACCTGGGAACCGGAACCGGCATCCTGGCCATAGCTGCCGCCCGTTTGGGCGCCGCGTCGGTCGTTGCCCTTGACCTGGAATGGCCGGCGGCCCGTTCCTGCGCCGAAAACGTTAGCCTGAACGGTATGGAAGAGCGGGTTGTTACCGTGTGCGGTGAGCTTTCGGCCATCGCTCCCAGTCCGTTCGATCTTGTTATGGCCAATATCTATGCCGATATACTCCTGCCGCTGGCCGACCGGTTGGTGGAACTCACCCGTCCCGGCGGCTACCTGCTCCTTTCCGGGATACCCCTGCAGGACAAGTTCGACATATACCGGCGCTACGCCTCCCTCGGCTGCACGGTTGCCGACAACCGGATCATGGAGGAGTACGTAACCTACCTGATGCGTAAACCGGACTGAACAGCCCCGTGATCCTCATCCCGAAACGCCCCGGTATAGTACCCGGAAATCAAAAAAATTCAAGGGATCACCGTGCATGCCCCATTGACGCCGTCTCGCATGAGGTTGCTATTTTTTCCGTTTTGGTATTTACTGATGCACTGAAATGGGGTGCGTGCGCGTTGTCGGCGTCGTCGTCCCTGTAAGACAGAAACCAGATTATGGAGCAGGTTATGATACAGGAAGAGGCACGGCGGGTTATACGGACCGAGGCCGAGGCGCTTTTGGCCATGGCGGACCGGATTGATGTGGAGTTTGAGCGTGCGGTGGAGTTGATCCTTGAGAGCCGGGGGCGCGTGGTGGTGAGCGGCATGGGCAAATCGGGGCTGATCGGCCAGAAGATCGCCTCAACCATGGCCTCGACCGGGACGCCGGCCTTTTTCCTCCATCCCGCCGAGGGTATTCATGGCGATCTGGGGATGATCATGACCGGCGACGTGGTCATTGCCATCTCCAACAGCGGAGAGACCGAGGAGGTGCTGCGCATCCTGCCGACCATCAAGCGGCTGGGTGCCCGTCTGGTTGCCATGAGCGGCAATGGCGCGTCGGCACTGGCCCGCAGCAGCGATGTGTTTCTGGATGTGTCCGTTGCGGAGGAGGCCTGCCCCCTGGGCCTGGCGCCGACGGCATCCACCACCGCAACGCTGGCCATGGGGGACGCCCTGGCGGTGGCCTTGCTGGTCAAACGGGGCTTCAGGGCCGAAGACTTTGCCATATTCCATCCGGGTGGTTCCCTGGGCAAAAAGCTGTTGCTGCGGGTGGAAGATCTGATGCATACCGGCGAAGCGCTGCCGTTGGTGAGCGAAAATACGCTGATGAAGGACGCCTTGTTCGAGATTACCGCCAAGGCCCTGGGGGTGACCGGTGTCCGGAGCGAGGATGGAGCGCTCAAGGGGGTGATCACTGATGGCGATCTGCGGCGCGCCCTGGAAAAAGGGTATGATATCCTCAGCCAGCGTGCGGCGGAACTCATGAAGCTCAACCCCAAGCGGATCAAGCGTCAGGAGTTGGCCGCCGCCGCATTGCAGATCATGGAACATAACTCCATTACCTCGCTGTTCGTTTTCGAGGATGACAGCAGTTCCATCCCCTGCGGCATAATCCATCTGCATGACATCCTTCGCGCGGGGATTGCCTGATGAACGACAAGCTCAAGAACATACAACTGTTGCTGCTGGACGTGGACGGTGTCATGACCGACGGTGGCATCATCTATGACGCCAGCGGCCTGGAAACGAAATGTTTCAATGTCAGGGACGGCCACGGCATCAAGATGCTCCAGCGCCATGGTGTCGAGGTTGGCATCATAACCGGCCGCACCTCCATCGTAGTTGATAATCGCGCCAAGGAACTGGGGATTTCACTGGTTTACCAGGGGGCTCTGAAGAAGCTGGAGAGCTACGAGGATGTGAAGGCCCGGACCGGCCTGGACGACAGTCGCATCGCCTACATGGGAGACGATATCATCGATGTGCCGGTGATGCGGCGGGTGGCGTTCGCTGCAACCCCTGTGGATGGGCTTGCCGAGGTGCGGGCTGTGGCGCATTATGTGGCTTCCCTGGGTGGTGGAAGAGGGGCGGTGCGCGAGGTGTGCGACCTGATTCTCAAGGCGCGTGGCGTGTGGGATGAGGTTGTGGCGCGCTATGAGTTACTCTCATAAGTAACAGCTCATTCAATCTTTGTGCCAAAAAGATCGGCGTAGGTACGTTTTGCTGGACAGCCCCTCATCCCGATGATATACTTTTTCCCGCTATGGTATCGTTCGGAAACATCAGGTTTGTGCTGGCCATCCTTGTCACGACGACGATCATCGGCATCGTGGTTGCTATTTCCATGAAAGGTTCCAAGCAGGTTTCACCGCCGCCGGTCCTTCAGCAGCTTCCCCAGAACATCGATGTAGCCCTGCATAATGCCCGCTTCACGGAGATCCGTGACGGTAAGACTGTGTGGGAGCTTGTCGCTGACCGGGCCCAGTATGATAAAAACGGCGATGTGGCATATCTTTCCGGCATTCGCATGAAGTTTGCCAAAACCCGCTCCAGTGGCGCCATTACGGTAACCGCTGCCCGCGGAGAGTACCAGAGTAAAACCAACAACGTCAAATTGCGTGGTGCGGTCCAGATGGTTACCGAAAGCGGAATCAGCTTTAGGTCGGAATCCATGGACTACCTGGCATCCCTTTCCCGGTTTCGAACCGCTGACGCGGTTACCTTCCGGCACCAGCGGCTGGCATTGTCGGCGCACGGGATGGAAATGGACGTGGCAGACCAGAAGGCTCGTTTTCTCGGCGCCATCAATGCAACCCTGGCGGCGACCCAACAACGACACTAACGGCAGGACGAAACGGAAACAGGACATTCATGAGACTATTGATTCTGACGATTTCATCTATGCTTTGTCTGGCAACATGTCCGGTCCTGGCCGCTGTTGCCGGGAAGGTTACAGCTAGTGACCGTTCCAGCCTGCCCACTACCATCAAGTCCAACCAGATGGTGGCTGATAACAAGGGCAAAACGGCGGTATTCAGCGGCAACGTGGTGGCAAAACAGGGTGACATCACCATCTACTCCGACAAGATGACCATCAATTACGGGGACAAGGGCGCTGTGGAGAAGATCGAGGCGGACGGCAACGTGCGCATCGTCCAGGAAAACCGTATCGCCAAGTCATCCCATGCGGTCTACGACAGCAGGCAGGGCCACATCACCCTGACCGGCAGCCCCAAGGTCATGCAGGGTTCGGACAGCATCTCGGGCAAGACCATCATCTATTTTGTGGATGAGGACAAGAGCGTTGTCTCGGGTGATGCGGATTCCCGGGTCAATGCGGTTATTCACCCACCGGCGAAAAAAGGCGATGCCGGCTCGCGCTGACAAACACCACCTCTGGACCAGGGGGTTGGAGAAGAGTTACGCCGGCCGCCAAGTGGTGAGCGGGGTGGACCTTTCCATCACGGCTGGCAGGGTAGTCGGATTGCTCGGCCCCAACGGTGCCGGCAAGACCACAACCTTCTACATGGTGGTCGGCCTGGCCCGGCCCGATAACGGGCAGGTCTTTATCGATGAGGCCGAAATCACCGGACTGCCCATGTACCAACGGGCCCGACGGGGTATCAGTTATCTTCCCCAAGAGGCCTCGGTCTTTCGCAAGCTTTCCGTGGCTGACAACCTGCTGGCCATTCTGGAAACGGTTGAGCCGGAAAAGGCTGCCCGTATCCGACGTATGGAGGAGTTGCTGGAGGAATTCGGCATCACCCATATCGCCAACGCCAAGGGGTTTGCCCTTTCCGGCGGGGAGCGGCGCAGGGTGGAGATTGCACGGGCCCTGATCACCAATCCGGCTTTCATTCTGCTGGATGAGCCTTTTGCCGGTATCGACCCCATCGCGGTGGCTGAGATACAAAACCTGATTGTATCTCTCAAGGACCGGAACATCGGTGTGCTGATATCCGACCACAACGTTCGCGAAACCCTGGGGGTTTGCGACGAGGCCTACATCATGAGCGGCGGAGAGGTGCTGGAGCACGGCACGCCCGAAGAAATCGCGTCCAGCCGCAAGGCCCGTGAGATATATTTGGGAGACGATTTCCGGCTTTAATGTTAAACATAACATCCACCACAGAGTCACGGAGAACACAGAGGTTCACAGAGAAAACACAACATTTCACCAAAAAGACGAAAGGCAAAATCGGCGACAGTTAAACTTTTTGTCAGAATGTTTTTCATCTGTGTCCTCTGTGTCTCGCTTAGAAGCGCCTACTTTTGGCTGTGGCAGGTTTGCAGAATTTGGGTTTTGAATTGTGTGTACTTAGGATCTGAGTGAGGTTGATGCTTCATGGCAATGGAGATGCGCCAACAACTGAAGATGTCGCAGCAACTGGTGATGACGCCCCAGTTGCAGCAGGCCATCAAGCTGCTTCAGCTGACGCGCCTGGAGCTTCAGGACGTGGTGCGCCAGGAATTGGAGGAGAATCCGCTCCTGGAGGAAACCGCCGAAGCCGAGGATATTCGCGAAACCGAGGATATTCGCGAAACCGAGCAGTTGGAAGCGGCCGAGAAAGAGGCCGAGCCGGAGGTCCAGCGGGAAGAGTTCCATGAGGTCGAGGCCGGAGAGGATACCCTGCGGGACTGGGACAGCTATCTTGACGGCTATAACTACAGTTCCGGCGAACAGTACAGCGGTGAGGACGATCGCCCCTCCTTTGAAAACCTGCTCACCCGCAAGGGGACCCTGATCGATCATCTGCTCTGGCAGCTCCATATGGGGCCTTTTTCCGGGGACGAGGTGCACATAGGGGAGGAGATCATCGGCAATATCGACGAGAGTGGCTATCTGCGGGCATCGCTGCCCGAGATCGCCCAGTCCTGCTCTGTTGCCGAGGAAGCGGCACAGGTGGTCCTGGAGCGCATTCAGGAGTTCGATCCTACCGGTGTGGCGGCCCGCGACCTGCGGGAGTGCCTTCTGATCCAGGCCCGTTTCATGGGCATGGAGGGGAGTGTGGTGGAGCGTGTTCTGCTCAGCCACCTGAATGACCTGGAGACCCGCAAGTACAAGCAGATCGCCAAGGCCCTCGGTGTTGACATCAGCCAGGTGCTGATGGCCGCCAAGATCATTGCCGGGTTCGATCCGCGGCCGGGCAGGGTATACGGGACCGAAGAGGTGCAGTACATCTCCGCGGATATCTTTGTCTACAAGGTCGGCGATGAGTACCTGGTCATGCTGAACGAGGAGGGATTGCCGAACCTGAAGGTGAATCCCTTCTACGCCGAGGCACGCGGTACCGGTTCCATGGATTCACGCGCCGAGGAGTATGTCAGCGAGAAGATCCGTTCGGCGCAATGGCTGATAAAGAGTATCCAGCAGCGTCAGCGCACCATCTACAAGGTTGCCAAGAGCATCATCAGGTTTCAGAGGGAATTTCTCGATCAGGGTATCGAATACCTGCGTCCCCTGGTGTTGCGGGACGTGGCCGACGACATAGGCATGCACGAATCAACCATCAGCCGCGTCACTACCAACAAGTACATGCAGACCCCCCAGGGGCTGTTCGAGTTGAAGTATTTTTTCAACAGCGGCCTTTCCACCAGCGAAGGGGATTTTGTTGCCTCGGAGAGCGTCAAGAACCGCATTCGGGAGATCATCGAGAAGGAAGATTCCAAGAAACCGCTCTCGGACCAGAAGATCGCCGAGATGCTTTCGGGGGAGACGGTCAACATCGCCCGGCGCACGGTCACCAAGTACCGTGAAATATTGAGGCTCGGGTCATCATCGGAAAGAAAACGGCATTTTTGATTCACCAACTACATCACGCGAGGAGGAAGTATGCAGGTAACGACAACATTCAGGCACATGGAGCAGAGTGACGCCCTCAAGACATATGCCGAAGAAAAGCTTGAGCGGGTAGCAAAATATATCGACTCACCCATCAACGCCCAGGTCTACTTTGCGGTGGAGAAAAAGATCCGCCACATCGTGGAGATCGTCATAACCGCCAAGGGGGTCAACACCAAGGCCGCCGAGGCGACCAACGACATGTATGCCGCCGTGGATGCCGTCATCGACAAGATCGAGCGCCAGCTCAAACGGTACAAGGAAAAGATCAAGGCCCACAAACCCAACGGCGACGAGCGCGGCCGCCAGATTTCCAAGAAGATCTTCCAGGCCGAGAGTATCGAGGCCAGCGCTGAGCCGGTGATCATCAGGACCAAGACCGAAACAGCCAAGCCGATGTCCGTTGACGAGGCGGTCATGCAGATGGACCTCCTGCACAAGGATTTTATCGTCTTCACCGATTCGGTCAATAACGAGCTGAGCGTCCTGTATCGCAGGAAAGACGGCAACTTTGGCCTGATCGAGCCGGAGCGGGCATAGAGAGACGCCCCGGTGGGCGTCACGGAGATATCCGTGGACGGAATCAGCCTTTCCATACAGGAACTTCTGGATGACAGCGAGTACGGTCTCGACTTGACCCTGCTCGCCGGCAGCCAGGGATTGGGCAACCGGGTATCCAGTTCGCGTATCCAGAAACCGGGCCTGGCCCTGGCAGGTTATACCGAGCACCTGCATCCCGACCGGATCCAGGTGCTCGGCAATACCGAGATATCTTATCTTGGCCAGATCGATGACCGATTGGCCACGGAGAGTGTCGGGACGCTGTGCGCCTTTCCCGTTTCCTGCTTTATCATCACAAAGCAGCTCGTCCCACCCCGTTTTTTTCTCGATGCCGCGTCGGCAGCGGGTATTCCGGTTCTCCGCACGCATCATCAGTCCTCTACCTTCATCTCGTTGATCACCAAGTTCCTCGAGGAACGACTGCTCCCCACCACCCACATGCACGGCGTGTTGGTGGATGTGCTGGGAGTCGGTATCCTGTTGATGGGCAAGAGCGGCATCGGCAAGAGCGAATGCGCTCTTGATCTGATTATTCGGGGACACCGGCTGGTGGCCGACGACATGATCTTCATCAAGAAGAAGGTGCCGTCAGCGCTGGTGGGACAGGCCGACGAGTCCATCCAGCATCTGATGGAGATCCGCGGTCTCGGGATTATCAATATCAAGGATCTCTACGGGGTTTCGTCCATCCGTGAGAAAAAGATCATCGACGTGATGCTGGAACTGGTGGAGTGGGACCCGAACCACGAGTACGACCGTCTGGGTGTGGATGACCACCGGACGACCATCCTGGGTGTGGACCTTCCCCACATCATGATCCCGGTCCGGCCAGGCCGCAACCTGGGGTCGATCATTGAAGTCGCGGCACGTAACTATCTGCTCAAGGGGATGGGATACCACTCGGCCCGCGATTTTCAGGAACGCCTGCTTTCCCGCATGGAGGTACGGCCCTTGGGGAACGAGGTGGAATAGGCCATGCGCATCATCGTTATTACCGGAATGTCCGGCTCCGGCAAGTCGACGGCGGTCAGGGCCCTGGAGGATGAGGGTTTCTACTGTATCGACAACCTGCCGGTGCGACTGTTCAAGCCTTTTGTCGAACTGATCGAAAAATCGTGCGAGACATTCAAGGGGATCGTCCTGGTGGCCGATATCCGTGGCCGCGAGTTTTTCAAGGGATATGAAAATGCCTTCCAGAAGATTGGCAAGGCTGGCCACAACATCGAGATATTCTTTTTCGACGCTGCCGACGAAACCCTGGTGCGTCGCTTTTCCGAGACTCGTCGTCGTCACCCGGTGGACGAGAGCAGCAACGTCATCGACGGAATCAGGATCGAGCGGGAACGGCTTGCCGCACTCCGTCAAATTGCGACGCGCATCGTGGATACCTCGGAATTCAATGTCCATCAGCTCAAGGATTTCATTCTTCGCATCGTCAGGGGCGAGACCGGCGAGAATCCGCTGGTCATCGAGGTGCAATCGTTCGGATTTCGCTTCGGTATTCCCCTGGAGTCGAGCATCGTCATGGACGTGCGTTTTCTCCCCAACCCTTTTTTTGTGCCCGCGCTGAAGCCAGGCTCGGGGATGGATGGGGCGGTGCGCGATTACATCATGGATAATCCCCAGACAGCGGCGTTTCTGGATTATTTTTTCCCCTTGCTCGATATGCTCGTACCGGCGCATCGACAGGAGGGTAAGGCCTATCTGACCATCTCCATCGGATGCACCGGCGGGCGGCACCGTTCGGTGGCCATTGCGGAGGCCACGGGCATGCATCTTCAGGCATTGTGGCCGACAGTGCGAATTACACACAGGGATATCGAAAAGGGGCAGTAATGACGGGACTGGTACTGGTAACTCATTCAGGTTTGGCCGGAGCGCTTCTGCGGTCGGCTGAAATGATCGTCGGTAAGATAGAATGCTGCGAACAGGTAGAGGTCGCCTCCGGAGACAAGGCCGACGCGATCATGTCGAGCGTGGTGGCGGCCGTGGAAAAGGTGAGCACCGATGGGGCGATCATCATGACTGACTTGTTTGGCGGAACCCCGTCCAATATGGCCATGTCGTTTCTCAAGGATGGAAAGATCGAGGTGGTGACCGGGGCAAACCTCCCCATGATGATCGAATTTTGCTCCAAGCGGGATAAGCTGGGGGTCGCCGAATTGGCAACCGCGATGCATAAATCCGGCCGCGAAGGGATCATCGTTGCCGGCGAGTTCCTCAAGTAATTTTAGCGACAAAAGGGATCAAGAAGGTAGGGGCGAAGCAAGGTTATTCTGCTTCGCCCTTGTTGCTTCGGGCAAATCGAGAAAACCGAAAGCCATACAACCGGTTCTCACAGAGCTCACAGAGGCGCAGAGAAAGGCGTATAAAGCGTTACTGCGTCAGGGGCTCAAGAAGTAAAATTCAGCAAGACATTATTCACACAATGCGCAAAGGCGCGAAGAATGCCAAGGCAAAAACAGAACTTTTTGGGGTAGCATTAAGGCTGTTGTCCTTTGATTTCCTCAGGCCTCTGTGAGCTCTGTGAGAAAACGATTTAGAAAGGTCCATTCCATCATGAAACAATTCTTCCTCGTCCTGATGTTGGCAGTTTATGCGGGTGTACCGGCTTTTGCCGCCGGTTCGGGGGATGAACCCTACGAAGCCCTGCGGGATCGCGTCGCACACGAGTTCTCCGGTCGCACGCCCCACCAGTGGGGGGAAAACGTGACCGGAGTGCGGACCAGGCTGAAAACGACGGAAAAGGTGGTTGCGCTCACCCTGGACGCCTGCGGCAGCGCTCATGGAAAGGGCTTTGACGCCGACCTGATCGGTTTCCTGGAGCGTGAGCGCATACCTGCCACCCTGTTTATCAATGCCCGCTGGATCGACGCCAACCCGGAGCTGTTCGCCAAACTGGCCGCCAATCAGCTGTTCGAGATCGGCAACCACGGCCTCCTGCACCGCCCAGCCTCTGTTACAGGCAGGAGCGTGTACGGTATTAGCGGAACAAGGGACGTGAAGGAACTGGTGGACGAGATCGAACGCAATGCCCGCAAGATTTCAGCCCTGACCGGCACCAGGCCCCGTTACTATCGTTCGGGAACCGCCTACTACGATGAAGTGGCGGTGGAGGTCTCGCGCCGTCTGGGACACGAGGTGATCGGCTTCTCCATCCTGGGGGATGCCGGGGCAACATATCGCAAGGCGCAGGTTGAGGCGGCTCTGCTCAAGGCGGTGCCGGGAGATATCATCATTGCGCACATGAACCATCCCGAAGGGGAGACCGCTGCCGGTCTTAAGGTAGCCATACCGGAGCTGCAACGGCGCGGGTTCCGCTTCGTGAAGCTCTCGGACTACGAATTGAGATAAATCTGAGTTTCAAGTTCAAAGTTTCAGGTTTCAAGTTTCTATCCCTGGATTTTTAACTTTAAACGTTCAACTTGAAACTGGGAAACAGCTTTCGTTGCCCGCCCTGCTTGACTGCCTGCCGGCGACATGGTATCAACGGCTTCACGCACACAATCACCTACCAGAAATCAGGCGGTATATGCTCCAGAAAGAATTTGTCATCGTCAACAAGCTTGGGCTGCACGCCCGGGCGTCGGCCTTGTTCGTCAAGACCGCCAGCCGCTTTACCTCGGATATCAGGCTTGCCAGGGACGGGGTGGAAGTTAACGGCAAGAGCATCATGGGGATCATGATGCTGGCAGCCTCGAAGGGGAGCACGGTCCGCCTCACGGTGACCGGCGACGACGAGGCCGAGGCCATGCAGACCATCGGAGAGCTGATCGAAAATGGATTCGGCGAAGAGTGACATGCGGGTGTATCCGGGCATCGCATCATCGCCCGGCATTGTTGTGGGAAGACTGCGGGTCATTGACCGGCGCCGCGCCAGTGTGGAGGAATATGACGTTGGCCAGACAGGTGTCGGCGTCGAAATCGACCGACTGAAGGCAGCCATCGCCGCTACCCGTGACGAACTGGTGCTGCTCAAGGAACAGCTTCAGGCGTCAACCGGCGAGGAACACCTGTTTTTCATCGATACCCATATTCTGATCCTGGCGGACGAGCGGCTGTTCAGCGAGACCGCCGCGAACATCGAAACCGGCCTGATCAATGCCGAAGGCGCCTTGCGCCGGACCCTCCACCGATACCGCGAATTTTTTGCCGGCATCAGCGACCCCTACCTGCGCGAACGCATCAGCGACGTGGAAACCGTTATCGAGAAGATCCTGCACAACATGGTCGGCAAGGTCCATGCGCCGATCTCCTCCGAGGGGGGGCAGACCATTATCGCCGCCCACGATATCTCACCCGCCGATATCCTCCAGATGGACCGCGGCAGCATCATCGGCATGGTTACCGAGATCGGCGGGCGGACATCCCATACATCCATACTGGCCCGTGCCTTTGACCTGCCGGCCGTGGTCGGGGTGGACGGGATCGCCGACCTGTTGCTGGACGGCAGCCCTGTTGTCCTGGATGGTCTCAGCGGCCGTGTGGTCGTTAATCCGGACCGTGATACGTTTCTGGATTGTCTCCGGCGCAAGCAGCAGTACGAATACGTGGAGCGCGAACTGCTCAAGGTTGCGTCGCTTCCGGCGGAGACGCCCGATGGCCAGCGTATCCTGCTCAAGGGCAACGTGGAGGTGCCCGAGGAGGGGATGTCCATCGTGCGACACGGAGGCGAGGGGATTGGGCTGTACCGCACCGAAATGTTGTTCATGAACCGACCGGAAATGCCGGGTGAAGAAGAGCAGCTCCGGGCCTACAGCGCCATGCAGCAGGCTGTTGCACCCCATCCCCTTACCATCAGGACCCTGGATGCGGGGGGAGACAAACTGCTGGACGGCATTGCCCAGGTAAGCGAGCAAAACCCTGCCTTGGGGATGCGGGCAATCCGGCTGGCACTGAGCATGCCGGACGAATTCAAGAAACAGTTGCGTGCCATCCTGCGTGCGAGCGCGGCAGGTCCGGTGCGGATCATGTTTCCGATGATCTCGGGGCTGGAAGAGTTTCGCCGGGCCAGGGCGCTGCTGGCCGAGGTCATGACTGAACTGGATACGCAAGGCATCGCATTTGACCGCACCATCGCCGTGGGCATCATGATCGAGATTCCATCGGCGGTGGTGACGGCCGATCTGCTGGCCAGGGAGGCGGACTTTTTCAGCGTCGGCACCAATGACCTGATTCAGTATTCCCTTGCCATTGACCGTTCCAACGAGCATCTGGCGGCAATGTTCCAGCCGCTCCATCCGGCCGTGCTCCGCTCGCTGCGACGCGTGGTGGAAACCGCCCACGAGGCGGGCATCGACGCCTGCATCTGCGGCGAGATGGCCGGTGATCCGCTGTACCTGCCGATACTGCTCGGGCTCGGTTTTGACGAGCTTTCCATGAGTGCCTCCGCCATCCCGCGGGTCAAACGTATTCTGCGGGGCTGCACCAGGGACCTGGCGGCCGAGATAACCGAGGCCTGTTTCGCCTTTGCCACGGCCACGGAGGTTGAGGCATATCTCAAGGCCACGATGACGCATCACTTTGCCGAGGTTTGCGATTAGATCCAAAAGCAATTTGCCACAGAGGACACAGAGTCCGCAGAGGAAACAAATCAAAAAGGCAAAGCCTTTGTTTTGGGTAAAATATAAAAGCGCTTTGTTGCGATTTTCTCTGTGACCTCTGTGTCCTCTGTGGCGAAAGGTTTTTTGGTGAGATCGATAGGATGCATATGACGCCTTATCTTTATTTTTCATTGTTTGCCTTCGTCTTCGGCGCCGTTATCGGTTCGTTTCTCAACGTCTGCATCTGCCGTATGCCGCGCGACGAGTCCATCGTTTCGCCCCCGTCCCACTGTCCGCACTGTTCCTACCGGATCCGCTGGTACGACAACATCCCCCTGCTGAGCTATCTGGTGCTGAGAGGGAAGTGCCGGGGCTGCGGCGCCCATATCTCGCTTCAGTATCCGCTGGTGGAATTGATCAACGGGCTTCTGACCCTGGCGCTTTTTTACCGTTTCGGGCCGTCGCTCACCTTTCTCTCCCTGTTTCTGTTCTGCTCCGGCCTGGTAACGATCACCTTCATCGATATCGAGCATCAGATCATCCCGGACGAGATATCCCTGTCCGGCATCGTGATCGGTTTCGCCTTCTCATTCTTCCTGCCGTGGCAGGGGTGGCTGAATTCCCTGTCCGGCATCCTGCTTGGTGGTGGCTGCCTGCTCCTGGTTGCCTATGGCTATCATTGGCTGACCGGCAGGGAGGGAATGGGTGGCGGGGACATCAAGCTGCTGGCCATGATGGGCGCCTTTCTCGGCTGGAAGGCCGTGCCGTTCATTGTCTTCTCCGCTTCCCTGGTCGGTTCGGTGGTGGGGGTTTCCCTCATACTGTTCCAGAAACGGGATGGCAAACTGGCCATCCCATTCGGCCCGTACCTGGCTGCCGGCGCAGTGCTGTACATCTTTTACGGCCGCCAGATCATTCAGTGGTACCTTAACCTGGGCAGTTCCGTCAGGGGATAGGCCATGCGCCCGTTCCGTGTCAGCCTGACCGTCTCTATCCTGGCCTTTCTGAGCTGCCTGTTGCTCATGGCCTGGCTGCTCTTCAGCCTGCTCGCCTACCAAACCGCCGCCAACGACCTCTTCTCCCAAAAGGGCGACCACGCCCGCATGCTGCTGGCAACCTTTGTCAGCCAGTTGCCCGAAACCATCCCCACCTACCCGGCGGGGATGATCGTGGCCAGTTCCCCGGCAGCCATCTACGCCCAGAAATTGGCTGAGGATACCTCATTCATCCGCCTCACGCTGTTGGACGCCAACGGCAAGGTCATCTTTACCGTTGGACGGGATGGTGGCGATATCTATCAGCCCTTTGCCGTGGTAACCGAGGCTGCCAAGGGGAATGTCCTGCTACCCGACGGTTCCGGCATTGTCAGTGTTGCACAGGTTACCAGGAATGGCGCCATGGCCGCCAGGGCCGGACTGGCACTCTCCCTGTCTGCCGAAAAGGCCCGCCTGCACCGCTCGAAACAGCTTTTTCTGGCCTATTTTGCCATAGACTTTATCCTGCTCCTGGGGCTGGGCGCGTTTATCCTCTCACGCATCGTGGTAACGCCGGTCAGCCGTTTGCTGACGGCCACGGGGAGGATAACGGGCGGTCAGTACGGGCAGCGGGTGCGGGTCTCCGGCAGTTCCGAACTGGCCCAGTTGGCGGAGGCGTTCAATACGATGTCCGAGACGCTTCTGCTCAAGGATCAACAGGTGTCGGCGCAGGTAACCGCTTTGGAACAGGCCAATACCGAGTTGCGCCAGGCGCGGGAAGAGGCGCTGCGTTCCGAAAAGATGGCCTCCATCGGTCTGCTGGCTGCCGGCATGGCCCACGAGATCGGCACCCCGCTGGCCTCGATCATGGGGTATGCGGAACTGCTGGGGGGGGAACAGCCCGAGCAGGCCGCCATCCAGGATTACACCCGGCGCATCTCTGGGGATTGCGCCCGCATCGACCGCATCGTGCGAGGCTTGCTGGATTATTCCCGCCCGCGTACCACGGCCGTGGAAGCCACCGATATTCGCACGCTGGTGAAAGATTCCGTTGATTTGCTGACCCAGCAGGGGGCCTTCAAGCTGATCAAGGTTTCGACCTGGTTCGAGGATGCCTTGCCCGCTGTCCTGGCCGACCATCACCAGCTCCAGCAGGTATTGGTCAATCTCATGCTCAACAGCCGGGATGCCATGCCGGAAGGGGGGAAACTCGCCATCAGGGGGGTCCGGGATGCCGGTACGGCCTTGTCCGGTCGCCCGCCGGGATGTGTCCGCATCGAGGTGCTGGACACCGGCGGCGGTATCCCGATGGATCAGCAAAAACTGGTCTTTGACCCGTTTTTCACTACCAAGCCGCCCGGCAAGGGGACCGGTTTGGGATTGGCCATTTCGGCCCGGATCATTGACGGTTTCGGTGGTCGCATAGCCGTGAAGAGCACGCCGGGAAAAGGGAGCTGTTTCGCCGTGTGGCTTCCGGTGGCGTAACATGCCCCCACCCTGGCCCTCCCCCGCTGGACCCAAACAGCGGGCCTAAAGGGGAGGGAATGATCTCCTCCCCCCAGCGGGGGGAGGCCGGGAGGGGGGGCAGATGTGGAAGGACACGATCATGACCACACAAAAGCACATCCTGATCATCGACGACGAGGAAAACCTGCGCCATATGCTGTCGGTCATGCTGACCCGCCAGGGATACCAGGTCGCTATGGCCCCGGATGGCTCCGAGGGGCTGCGCCGCATGCGGGAGCAGGCGTACGACTTCATCCTCTGCGACATCCGCATGCCGGAGATGGATGGAAAGGCCTTTCTGACCAGGGCGCTGGAGGAGCAGGTCTTCTCACCCGTCATCATGATGTCGGCCTACGGAACCGTTGATACGGCCGTGGAATGCCTGAAAATGGGCGCCTACGATTTCATCTCCAAGCCGTTTAAAAAGGACGAGATCGTGATGGTGCTGAAAAAGGCCGAGGAGCGGGAGCGGCTCAGGGAGGAAAACAGCCGCCTGCGCCGGGCCGTGGCGGAAAAGAGCGCTTTCCACGGTATCATCAGCCGCAATGGCGCCATGGAGGATATCTTTGGCCAGATTCACAAGGTGTGCGATCTGAAGACCACGGTGCTTATCCTGGGTGAATCGGGCACCGGCAAGGAGTTGGTGGCACGGGCCATCCATCGCACCGGGAGGCGGGCAAAGAGGCCGTTTGTGGCGGTCAATTGCGGCGCCATACCGGAAAACCTGCTGGAGAGCGAACTGTTCGGCCATGTGCGCGGCGCCTTCACCGATGCGGGCGGTGACAAGGCCGGGTTGTTTGAGCAGGCCGACGGCGGGACACTCTTTCTGGACGAGATCGGTGAGATGCCGCTGGCGTTGCAGGTCAAGATCCTGCGGGTGCTCCAGGAGGAGGAGATTCGCCCGGTAGGTGCCAGTGCATCCCGTAAGGTCAACGTGCGGGTGCTCTCGGCCACCTCTCGCGACCTGGAGGCGGATGTCCGGGACGGGCGCTTTCGCGAGGACCTCTTTTTTCGCCTGAACGTCTTTTTTATCCACATGCCGCCGCTCAGGGAGCGGGTTGAGGATATCCCGCTTCTGGCCGAGCATTTCACGGAAAAATATGCCAAGGCCATGCAGCGGCAACCGGTCCGGATCGCACCCGATGCCATGCGGAGCCTCATGGCCTATGCCTGGCCGGGTAATGTGCGGGAACTGGAGAATGTTATCGAGCGGGGTATGATCCTGTGCGAGGGGGATTGCATCACCGGGGCATGTCTGCCAGCCGGTATTCGCGAAGAGGCGGGAGTCGAGGTTCCTGCTGATGAGAACCTGTCCATCAAGAAGGCCGAACAGGTCATGGAGCGGGACCTGATCCGCAAGGCCCTGACAAAGACCGGCGGCAATCGCACCCAGGCGGCAAAGATCCTGGAGATCAGTCACCGTTCGCTGCTGTACAAGCTCAAGGAGTTTGGAATCGAGTAGGCAAAGTTTGCATACACGGCCATTGCTGGATAAGGCCACGGTATGCAACTTTTGCGTAGTTGGTACGGCAATGAATTTTATTTACGCATGTTATCAGTAGGTTACCAATTAGTATCGCAAGGCATCGTTTTTGCTTAAGTTCATACTATCTGCTCAGGAAAGGATTTATAAATGCTGAAGGAACTTTTTGTTGCCGTGGTCGTTACCGTCGCTATCGCCTCACCGTCGTTTGCCATGGCCAAGGACGGTTGCGGCGGCGACTGCATGATCTGCCACAAGCTTACGGAAAAGGAAGCGGCTGAACTCCTCAAGAATACCGGTGCAACCGTGAAGTCGGTCAAGCCCTCGCCCGCCAACGGCCTTTTCGAGATCCTGCTGGAGAAGGAAGGCAAACAGGGTCTCCTGTTCATGGATTACGGCAAGAAACATATCATCCAGGGGATGATGGCATCGCTCCCCGATTTCAAGCCGGTGGCTGCCCACATGAAGGACTTTCCCCAGCCGAAGCAGGTGACGTCGGTTGACACCAAGGCTATCCCGGTCGAAAACGCCATTACCATGGGGAATCCCAAGGGAACGAAAAACCTGTACGTCTTCACCGATCCGGACTGCCCCTATTGTCGCAACATGCATGTTGAGTTGAAAAAACTGGAAAAGATCGCCCCTGATGTGGCCATTCACATCATGCTCTTTCCGTTGCCCATGCATCCGGGCGCCTATGACAAGGCCCGGGTGATACTGGCAAAGAAGAGCAGAAAGCTGCTCGATGAGGGGTTTGAGGGAAAGGAATTGCCAAAGCCGGTCGGTAATGAGGGCAAGGACGGACTGGACAAGATCATTAAGTTTGCCAATGCCAATGGCATCTCCGGCACGCCGACGCTCGTTATGCCCGACGGCAGGATCATGGTCGGGGGTATGGACGCGGATGCGCTGAAGCGGATGCTGGAAGGAAAATAGGGCCAATCAGGGGAATCCCAATGTTTCCCAATAGTAATTATTCCGGGAAAAGGCGCAAGAGTTTGTGATAGAGGCGGGGTGGCGTATGAAGACATATCTGCATTGGTTTGTGAAGCTTGTGGTGCTCGTCGTTCCGGTCTTCCTTCTGGGTGCCGGTGACATAACGGTTTATTTCGGCACGGTGCGTTCGGTGCGGGCCGACAAGGTTACCGTTTTGCTGAAGGACGGCTCCGAGAAAAGTTGCAAGGTTACGGACAAGACCCGCTCGTTTGTCTCGGGAAGGCTCTTGCCGGTTACCCGCATCAGACCAAATTCCCATGTCCAGATCGCCGTTGACGGGCAGGATGTCTGCCGCCAGATCGTGGTGGAGGAGGCGCCGAAATGAAACGAACCTTCATGTCGCTGTTGCTCCTGCTGATCGGAATCCTTTTCTCAAGCCATGCCTGGGCCTTTCCTGCGGAAGTGGCTTCCATTACCCCGGCGGACAATGCGACGGATATACCGCTGAACACGACCGTAACCGTGGTGTTCAATACCGACATGGACAATACCACGATCACCGCCACGAACTTCTACATCAAGAAGGGTGGATCGGGTACCGCCATTGCCGCTACCGTCACCTACGACGCCTCCACCCGGACCGCGACCCTGACCCCCAGCGCCAATCTCCTGTCCAATACCTCCTATACGATTTACCTCTCAAGATACATTAAAACATCCGCCGGCACGCGGATAAATTCGGGCAGTACCTATTCCGGGTACAGCTTTACCACTCACCTGGCCGATACCATCCCACCGGTCGTCACCATTACGAGTCCCGCAAACGGTGCTATTGGCATTGCCCGAACCAGCAGGATCACTGCCACCTTTTCCGAGGATATCGACCAGTCCACCCTTACCACGTCCAGCTTCTCCGTCAACAACGGCGTGACCGGAACCATCACCTACAACAGCACCACATACATGGCCACCTTCACGCCGTCCTCGCTGCTCAACTACTCCACCACCTATACCGTGACCATAACCACGGCCATCAAGGATCTGGACGGCAATAACATGGCCGCCAACAAGGTCTGGACATTCACCACGCTTGCCCCGGACACGACCCCCCCCACGGTGCTGTCCGTCTCGCCGGCTGCCGGCGCCACCTCAATAGACCCGGCTACCGCCGTGAACGTTGTCTTCAGCGAGGCCATGGACCCGTCATCCATCACCACCACCAGCTTTACTCTGAATAACGGCGTGACCGGCACGGTCGGTTACAACGCGGCGACCAATACCGCCACCTTTACCCCGTCGGCGGCCCTGGCCGGCAATACGACCTATACCGCCACCATCAGTACCGCGGTCACCGACGTGGCGGGCAACACCATGACCTCGTCCAAGGTATGGAGCTTCACAACCTCGGGCAACAACCCCGTGACAGCCGTGCCGCTGAACACCTATTGCCAGACCCCTCCATTTGTGACCAGCGGCGCCAACGCCCTCAAGCCGAATGTCCTGCTCATGGTGGATAATTCGGGATCCATGAACGAATTTGCCTACAAGACCGCCGGATCAGGCGATTCCAGCTATGACCAGAGCTACAACTCTGCCACCGACTATTTCGGGTACTTCGATTCAAACAAGATGTACTCCTATTCCACGTCGGCGAGCGGCTATTTCTATGTGGACAGCACCAAGACCCTTGACCGGACAAAGTTCAGCGCCACCTCCGGTTTTTCCGGGAACATGCTCAACTGGCTCACCATGCGCCGGGTGGACGTGGTGCGCAAGGTGCTGGTGGGGGGCAAGACCCAGCCCCGTTCGGCCAATACGGCAAACTATCTCTTTCCCACAAATAACCCGGATCGGAACTATTACAAGCAGTACGGCACGAAATACTTTGTTGTCAGCGACAACCTCTATACCTGCAGCAGTTCGAGCTGCGGCAGCTATTCCGGCACCTATAACCTCAAGGTCTACGTGGGAGATCAACTGCCCCAGGACGGCCTCCTGCTCCAGATGCAGGACCGGATCAATTTCGGCATCATGTTCTTCAACGATGGCTACAAGTTCGAGGACAAACAGAATTCCGTGCGCGACGGCGGCTATGTCGCGGTAAACATCGGTGCAACCGGCACCAATCTCATCACCCAGATCGAAAATACCGATCCTTCCACCTGGACCCCCCTGGCGGAAACCCTCTACGAGGCGACCCGTTACTTCCAGGACATTGACAGCGCGTTCAACGGCGGCACCTATCCCGCCGGCCAGGACCCGATCGCCGCAAGTTGCATGAAGAACTTCATGCTGATCCTCACCGACGGAGAGTCCACCAAGGACCAGAACCTGCCGGGCACCGCCTTCACCACAAATCACGGCACCGTGGTGACCGATCCCTACGGTTTCAACATCAAGACCTACATGGACAAGATCGCCGCCAACGACGGAACAACGAGCAAGTGGAACGTGGCCGCCAACACGGACGAGGGGTCCTGGTACCTGCCGGGGGTGGCCCTGTATGCCCACACCACCGACCTGCGCAGCGCCACCATGGGGAGGAGCAATCTGCCCGGCATGCAGAACCTGGGGATCTATGTGGTGTTTGCCTTCGACGACAGCGCCACCGGCCGTACCCTGTTGAAGATGACCGCCAAGTACGGCGGGTTTGATGATGCAAACATGACGTCAGCCAGCTTGCCCGATTCGCCTGACAAGTGGGGCAAGTGCGATTCATCCGGCATCGTTGACTATGATCATTGCACGCCGAACACCTATTACGAGGCTCAGCAGGGCGGCCAACTGCAAACGGCGTTGCAGAACGCCTTCAACGACATTCTGTCCAAGGTTTCGTCCGGTACCTCTGCCTCCATCGTCAACAACCGGGGAGAGAGCGGCGCCAACCTGTTCCAGGCGGTCTTCTATCCCAAGAAGAGCTATGGCAGCACGGATCTCTACTGGATCGGCGAGTTGCAAAACATGTGGTACTACCTGGACCCCTATCTCAATTCCAGCTCCATCCGCGAGGATACGAACTACGACAAGAAACTGGATCTCAAGGCGGACTACAAGGTCACGGTGGACTACGACACCACCAAGAACCAGACCGTGGCCAACTGGTTCAAGGACACCAGCGGCACCGGCACGTTTACGTTCATGTCCACCGGTTCTCCCGATAACATCCATGCCCTGTGGCGTGCGGGAGGACTGCTCCATTACCGCTCCGACAGCAGCCGCACCATCAAGACAACGCTTGGCAGTTACAATTCGACCTATCTGACCGATACGGTGAGTGCCAGCGGAACCGGCCTGACCGACTTCACCACCGCCAACGACGCCAGCATCCTTACGTATCTGAACGTCTCCGACCAGGCCACTGCCGACAAATACATCAACTATACCAGAGGGCTGGATTATACCAATGATACCGCCTACCGGAGCCGGACCACCTCCATAACCTATCCCGCTGCTGCACCGGCACCATTGAATACCACGGTTTCAGGGGTGTGGAAGCTGGGGGACATCATCTCCTCGACGCCCCAGGCCCAGACATCGAAACAGCTCCAATCCTATGATGCCGCCTATTTCGACACCTCCTACAGCCTGTTTTACAACTCGAACGATTACAAGAACCGGAACATGGTGTATACCGCGGCCAATGACGGCATGCTGCATGCCTTCCGGGTCGGCGTGGTCACCCGTACGCCCTATGATAGCAGTACCCCGAACACCATCGCCCGGATAACCAATCCGGATAACAGTCTCAACATGGGTGACGAAGAGTGGGCGTTCATTCCCAAGAATGCCCTGCCATACCTGAAATACCTTGCCGATCCCGCCTATAATCATCTGTACTATGTCAACGACACGGTGACGCTGGTGGATGCCAGCATCAACCGGCCCAGCACCACGGCGTATACCTGCACACAGGCCGAATACTGGAAATGCGAGAAAAAGACGACCTATTCCACCGGCACAAGTAACCTTGACCCGGACAACACGAGTTGGCGGACGGTCTTGATCGGCGGCATGGGCCAGGGAGGCGCCAGCCGCGATTACAACGGCTATTGCAACAAGGCGGATGGAACGACGCCCACCAGTTCGGCCCAGGAGACCCGCCTGGATTGCGTCAAATCGCCTATTGCCGGGACCGGGCTCTCGTCGTTCTTTGCGCTGGATATCTCCGTGCCCCAGAGCCCCAAATTCATGTGGGAGTTCTCCGATGCCGTACTTCCGGCCGCGGACAAGGGGCTGGGGTATTCAACCTCCGGGCCGGCCATTGTACGGATCAGCACCCGTGACCCGGTAACGGCAACGTATGGTACGCCGAACCTGCACAAGAACGGCCGCTGGTTTGCCGTGTTCGCAACCGGGCCGTCGGGACCCATCGATACGACCGTCCACCAGTTCATGGGCCGCTCCGATAACGAGTTGAAGGTCTACGTGGTGGACATGCATCCGGACATGTCCGGCGGCTGGGTCAAGGGGACCAATTACTGGGTATTCGATTCCGGAATCGCCAATGCCTTTGCCGGCGATCTTACGGACACCGTGATCGATGTGGACCGCTGGAACTCTTCCGCCAACGGTTACTACAGTGACGACGTGGTCTATATCGGCTACACGAAACCCTTGGCGGGCACCAGCCCGGTCGAGTGGACCGACGGCGGGGTGTTGCGCCTGCTGACGAACGACAGCCTGGACCCCGCGGACTGGACGCTGAGCACGATGATCGACGGCATCGGTCCGGTTACCTCGTCCCCTACAAAGCTCCAGGACAGAAACAACGGGAAGATGTGGCTCTTCTTCGGCACCGGCCGCTACTTCTACAAGACTACCAGCGGCCAGGACGATCCCACCAACAGCCGTCATCTCCTGGGGGTGATGGAGACCTGTTACGATGGCGGCACTAACAAGATGAATTCCGGGATCATCAGCGGGGCCAAGCAGGGATGCGGCCAGACAGCGCCGGCAACGCTCGGATTCGGCGACCTGCAGGACCAATCGACAACGATCGTAACCACCCTGCCTTCGGGTAAAAAGGGGTGGTTCATCACCCTCGACCCGCCGGGAAACTATGCCATGGGCGCCCAGATGACCACGGCGGCATACGACGCCGAGCGGGTCACGACGAATACCACCGCGGCCTTCAATGGCGTGGTTACCTATACGACCTTCAAGCCCACCGATGACCTGTGCGGTTATGGCGGCAGCACCCTGGTCTGGCTGGTGGATTACCTGAGCGGCGGGGTGCCGCCGGCTTCAACCATGAAGGGCAAACTGCTGGTGCAACTCTCGGGCGGTGAATTCGTGACCCTGGACCTTGCCACGGCAACCAAGGCCGGCAATGATGCAACCCAGCAGACTCGTGGAGACAGAAGGATACGGGCAGACCTGGCGGGACACGGCATTGCCGGCGGCCGGGGCGGGAGCCTGCAGAGCCTGTCGAAACCGGTCCGCAGGATATTGCAGATCATGGAGAAGTAGGTCATGGGCGTGCGCGGTTTTTCACTCATAGAGTTGATTGTGGTGATGGCCCTGATCGGGATATTGGTCTCCGTTGCGACCCTGGATTTTAACTCGTGGCAGCGGAAATCAACGGTTGAGGCCCAGGTGAAGGAACTGTACGCCGATATCCAGGATGCCCGGATGAAGGCCGCCTACACCAAGTCTACCTACCGGGTGGAGATCACGTCGCCGCAACTGGTCACGTTCCGCAGGTACAGCAGCGGGGCGGATGTTGCCGGCACGGTTGTAAAGACGAAAAAACTGCCGGTTGCGGTTACGACGAACATGACGCCGCCGATACCCACCAGTATCGATTTCAATACCAGCGGCATCATGAGCGACCCGGACCAAAAGGTTATCTGCGTCACCACAACGGTGGATGCCAGCTATGACGCCATCATCATCAGCGGCGCCCTTACCGGCATGGGTAAGCAAACCAACAGAGGAGCCGACTGTGCAAAAACCCATGTCATCCAAAAATAGTCCCTTGGAATGGCGGCAACGCGGCTTCACCCTGATCGAGGTGCTGGTTGCCATTGTCATCTTGATGGTCGGGCTTTTGGGCATGTTCCAGTCCATCAACATCGCCATGGACAAGGATATAGAAAACAAACTGCGCCAGAAGGCGATCGCCGTGGCGGAACAACAGATGAACGACCTCAAGGCGCGGCGTTTTGTCGACATCACCGGCACAACGACGACGTCCGTGCCGGTGGCCATCGGTTCGGTATTCAAGAATATTTCGGTGGCGTGGCAGGTAAGGGACCTGGCCGCGTCCAACTCCCAGAGCAAGCAGGTCTCGGTCCGGGTCTGGTGGCGCTACCACGGCCGTCCCTATGAGCACCAGACCGCGTCGGGGATAGGAAACGCCAGCCTTACCACGGGAAATTGACGAAGGGTTGCGATATGCGCGAGCTACTGCGAACAAATAGAGGGTTCACCCTTGTGGAAATGGTCGTTGTGATGCTGATCTTCGTGATTGTCATCGGCCTGACCGGCGATGCCTTCAATCGTATCGTCTCCAGGGCCATTTCCCTTTCCAGGTCCGCGGAAAGCAATATTACCGGCATCGTGGGGCTGGAGATCATGCGGACCGACCTGGAGGCGGCAGGCTACGGTCTGTTGTGGTCCTTTTCCCGGTCGATAAACTATGACGAGGCCAGCGAGGATCTGGGTATCGCCCTGAACGACAATGAGAGCGCCTATGCGGCCGACCCGACCCAGGACAAGGTCCCCCACGCCGTCATGTCGATTAATAATAATGTCTTCACCGACCCGGCAGTTGTCCTGAAGGGCACGGATGTCCTGGCGGTCCGGGGCATCTCCGTGGCCACCAATGCGGCGGCGAAGCGCTGGACCTACCTGGAGTCCCAGGTTAAGCCGAACATCAATCCCGATCCCGTTCCCCGCCTCTGGACCTCCAGTTCAGACAATCCGGCGAACAACGACAGGGTTATCATGGTGCAGCCGATGGCCAACATGAAGCCGACCAACCAACTGATCGTGAACGCGGATGGAACGTGGTGGGCCACCTACAACAATCCCTTCCACAACTACAGCACTATCGGCAAGCCGCCCGTGTACAACGATGCCGAAGGAAAATCGGACCTCTACCTGATTTATGGCGTTAATGGCGACACCGACCTGAGAATGCCGTTCAACCGGTCCGATTTTTACGTCCGTCGCCCGGCGGCGAGCGAGCAGGGCTGGATTCGACTGCCCCAGCGCTGCAACCCCGCGACCGGCATCCTGTTCAAGGGGGTGGTCGGCCAAGACAGCGGGGGCTATCAGGAATTGCCGCTCCTGGACTGCGTGCTGGACATGCAGGTGGTCTACGGGGTCCGCACCCCCGGCACCACGACGGTTACCGATACCGACACTATCAGTGGCTTTACCCCCAAGGATGTGCGCGAGCAGGTCAAGGAGATCAAGGTCTACATCCTGACCCACAACGGTGGCATTGACAGGAATTATACCTATCCGCGCAGCACAATCGCGGTGGGGCCGGGCGACGGCACGTCCGGTACGGGGCATACGTACGACTTTATGAATCCCCCCAATGTTGTTCCCAACTGGCAAAACTACCACTGGCACGTTTACCAGGTCGTGGCGCGCCCCAAAAATCTGACCGGGAATGTGGCGCAATGAGGTGTCATGCCATGAAATTGTTGCGGGATGAAAAGGGTATTGCGCTGGTGACAGCCCTGATGCTGACGCTGATAACGCTCGGCATCTCCATGGTGATGCTCTATCTGGTAACGCAGAACATCCAGTTGTCGGGCTCCCAGAAGCGCTACAAGAACTCGCTCGACGCCGCCTCGGGCGGGGTGGATATCGTTACCATGGATGTCCTGCCGTACCTGATCGGCGCCACGGTGGCAAACGATGGTAGTAATGCAGACTTTTTTAAAACCAGCCTGGCCGGCAGTATGCCGAACCTTGCCGGTTTGACAATACCGGCAACCAATGCCTGTCTCCAGGCCAAGCTGACGACCAAGAACTGGAGCGCGAGCTGTCCCGCGCAGAGCTCGACCTCGGACGCCAAACAGGCGCCCGACATGACCTTTACCCTTCAGTCGGGATTACCCGGTTTCGGTACGTCCAGCGGTTTTACGGTGTACTCGAAAATCGTCTCGACGATACCCGGAACCACCGACCTGAGCGGCAGGAACCTGGAGGGGCAGGCAACCACGGGCCAACCGCCGCAGGATGTGGGTGCCCCCTATCTGTATCGAATAGAGATAACGGGCGAACGGCAGTCAAACCCCTTGGAAAAGGCCAACCTGTCGGTTTTGTACGCTTACTGACAGATTAGGGTATTGACCTGCGTGGTTGTTCAACCGGTTGCACCAAACAATGGTTGCCTTATCCGGATGTTGTTGCTATTATTCGGCACCATAGCGGTGTTTGGCGGTTATGCTTGCGGAGGGCATGGAAATATGTTTCATTAGATTTCAGGTGTAAATAGCCGGATATACGATAATACTAAACCATCCGCGAGGATGGGACGGAAAGCCCATTGGGTCTCCCTGAGACAGCCGGGTCGCCGAACTATCTTTTCTACAAAAGAATGAGGCGACCCGGTTTTTTTATGCCGAGATACCACTCACGAGGAAAAAAGCGTATCGTTACAGGGACGATGCTGCCACGGATAAGATTTTAAGATTTTAATATATCATATAATTATATATAAAGGACTTGACTTTTGTATTATTTGTTATAAAAAGTACGCAACCTGATATCAAACATAGGATATGCGTATGAAGTCACGAAACAAAGTCAAGGCAATCAGGGAAGCTCGCATGATGAGCAAGTCAGAGTTAGCCCGCAAGGCAGGTGTCTCCCCCCTTACCATCGACCGGGTCGAGCGGGGGGAACAGTGCCGCATGGACACCATGCGAAAAATTATCCTGGCGCTGGGTTATTCGCTTGATGACAAGGCCAAGGTCTTTCAGGATTGATCCTGGCGGGGATGCGACATGTTTTTCTTTAACAAGAAAAAAGAGATCGTCGGTATAGATATCGGCTCTAGTTCCGTCAAGCTGGTGCAGCTCAAGGAACAAAAAGGGTCGTATCAACTCCTTAATGTGGGCATCATTCCGTTGCCTCCGGAGGCCATAGTTGACAATACCCTGATGGACAGCGCCTCCATCGTGGGCGCCATACGGAACCTTGTTTCAAGCCTCGGTATCAAGCTCAAGGATGTCGCCTGCTCGATCTCGGGAAATTCGGTTATTATCCGTAAGATCACGCTCCCTGTCATGTCTTCGGAAACGCTCGAAGACCAGATCGTCTGGGAAGCGGAACAGTATATTCCGTTTGACATCAACGACGTCAACCTGGATTTCCAGATTTTATCCCCCGACAGTATTGATCCCGACAAGATGAATGTCTTGCTCGTCGCCAGTAAAAAAGATCTGATAAACGATTATATCGCCGTGTTTAACGAGGCCGGACTTCAACTCTCGGTTGTGGATGTCGCCTCGTTTACGATTCAAAATGCTTTTGAACTAAACCACGATGTAGAGCCTGACGAGGTGTTGGCACTGATCAATATCGGGGCCAGCGTCATGAATATCAATGTTGTCAAATCAGGAATTACCCTGTTTACACGAGATGTCCAGATGGGGGGCAACCTCTACGGCGAGGAGATCCAGAAGCAGATGGGGGTGAGCAGTTCCGAGGCCGAGTCGGCGAAATTGCTGGCCAAGGAGTCCGGCAATAGCAAGCTTTTGGAGGTGCTCGCCAAGGTCAACGAGACTATTGCCCAGGAAATACGACGTTCCCTGGATTTCTATAACTCAACGGCCAATGATGAGCGGATCAGCCGGATTTTTCTCAGCGGCGGCTGTTCGAAGGTGTACAACCTGCTGGAAAACATTAATGAGAAGCTTGGGGCGCCGGTTGAGATGATCAACCCGTTTGCCAAAATACAGTACAACGAAAAGGATTTTGACCCTGAATACCTTGAGGAGATCGGCCCGTTCATGGCGGTAAGCGTTGGGCTTGCCATACGGAGGGTAGGGGACAAATGATCAAGATAAACCTGTTACCCATACGGGCGGCCAGAAAAAAGGAAACGGCCATACAGCAGATCATCATATTCTGTGCCAGCCTTGTGCTGGTGGCGGTGATCGTGGCGGGGATGTACGCTTTCAAGCAGATGCAGATATCCTCCACAAAGAACGACATAGCCGAGGCAAATCACAAGATCAACGAACTGAAGGCAAAGATCGGCAAGCTGCAAGAACTCAAGACATTGAAAGAGCAGGTTAAGAAAAAACTGGATATCCTGGCCCAGTTGCGCAAGAACAAGACCGGGCCGGCCCACAGGCTTGCAACATTGAGCGATATCACACCGGACCAGTTATGGCTTACCGGATATGGAGAAAACGGACCCGCAATCAAAATCTCGGGTATTGCCTATACGGAAGATCTGATTGCGACGTTCATGCGCAGCCTGGAAGCCTCAACCGATTTCATGGGGGCTGAACTGATCGTTTCGGAGCAGATTGATAGCGGCGGAACCAAGCTGAAGCGTTTTGAAATCACCTGCAAGCTCAGGACGGCGCCTGAAGCGCCAAAACAGGCGGCACAGCCGGCTCCCAAGTAATGTATTTGACCGTCGGGACGGATTGACTATGGATCCACAAGTAGAAAAAATTCTCAAGTTGCCGACCAAGCAGAAGCTTCTCATTCTCTTGCTTGTTGTTTTGCTTGAGGGGGCTGCTCTTGTCTGGTTCCTGTACATTCCAAAGTATCAGGAAGAGGCCGGACTAAAGGCGGATCTTGCCAAGTTGCAGGCCGAGGTTGACGAAAAGACCCGGGTAGCCAACAACCTGCCGCGTCTCAAGGCCGAGTATGAACAACTGAACAAGGAGTTGGCCCAGGCTTTGACCGAATTGCCGAACTCCAAGGAAATTCCGTCGCTCTTGACCAGTATCACCACCCTCGGTAAGAACGCCGGCCTCGATTTCCTCGTGTTTCGCCCCAAGGGGGAGGCTATCAAGGATTTTTATGCCGAGGTCCCGGTTGATATCTCCGTTTACGGTTCCTATCACAGTGTGGCCAACTTTTTTGCTGCGGTGGCCAATATCCCTCGCATTATCAACATAACCAACGTGTCGTTTGCCGATCTCAAAAATGTGAACAACAGGATGATGACCAAAGTGAACTGTTTGGCGACCACCTTCCGTTTTCTTGATAAGAAAGAAATTAAGGATGATAAGAAACCTGTCAAAAAATAGTGGCGCGTGCCTGCTGGTATTCGTGCTGGGAGTTGCATTTCTGTTCACAGGATGCAGCAAGAAGGAGCAGAAGCCTGCTCCTCCTCCGCCAGCCGCTGCCGCAAAACCGGCCGCACCTCAGCCGAAGCCTGTTCAGAAGCCGGTCAGTTCTTCGCTCAAGTTGCCTGCCCTGCCGGCAAACCAGTTTGATTTCAGCAACAAGAAAGATCCGTTCAAGCCATTTGTGGCTGTCAAGGCAGAACCGAGCGGCCCCGGAATGAGGGGGCGCGCATTGATGAATGCCCTCCCGATTCACCGTTTCGATGTCAGGCAATTCAGGCTGATCGGTGTTATTACCGGAGGCCGGGAAAACTTGGCGGAGGTTGTTGACCCAAATGGCAAGGGATATGTGCTCAAGGTCGGCATGACGATCGGCAGCAACGAAGGACGAATAGTGTCAATAGCCACCAGTGGTGTGGAAGTGCTTGAGCAATTTAGGGGTGAGAACGGCAAGATGCGCAAGGAGAGGGTAAGAATCACCCTGCCCAGGAAACAATAAGGAGTTCCGCATGAAGTGGATGACGAAAGCGATGGCCCTACAGTTCGTTCTTGCCGTGATGGCCGTTTTTCTGCCCGGCATGATTCAAACCTCCAGTGCCGCATCGGAGGCTGGGCAGAATCCCGGGTCGAAACTTGCCGTTATTGAGTCGATTCGTGTGTCCGGTGAGGGTGAGGGCGCGGAACTCGTTATCAACCTGTCTTCTCCGGCAGCCTATACCAGCTACAAGACCAGCGCCCCATTGCGCCTGGTGGTAGATCTGTCCCAGACCGCCCAAGGGGTGATCACAGAGCCAATCGTCATTAACAAAGGAAACTTCAAGACCGTTACCGTCAACCGCTACGATACGGACGCCGGAGTGCTCACCCGGCTCGATATCGGCCTTGTCAAGGATATGGAACCGGTCATCTCTGTCGTTCCGGAGCGAAAGGGGGAATTGAGGATATCGTTCCCGACCGCAACCGCGCCAGTCGTCGCGACAACCGAAGCGGTGCAGGCTGTAACGGCTAAGCCCGATTCCGTACAGGCGTCGGTTGTTGCAGCTACGGAACCACCAAATACGCCAGTTGCATCCGCGCCCCCTGTTGCGCCACCAACACCTGCTGCTGAAATAGCTGCCCCAGGCGGGGTGGACCCCGAACAGCCGGCCACGGCCGCTGCTGCTCCTGTAGCGCAATCACGCGCTCTCACGGCGATTTCCGTCAAGGACAATGCCATTATTCTTGAGATAAAAGGCGGGGCGGGAGATTTCAAGTCGTTCCGTCTCGATAAGCCGGATCGCTTTGTCATCGATCTGTTTGATGTAAAAAGTGTACTCGCAAGCCGTGTCCTGCCGGTCAACGCCGCTGGTGTTGCCATGGCACGCATCGGACTGTATCCCGATAAAGTGCGTGTCGTGTTTGATGCACTTAACGGCCGTTTTCCCGAAGCGGTTGCAGCAAGATCCGCCAAAGGGCTCACGATTACATTGAACGCCCCATCATCCGTGGAAACAAAAGCTCAGCGTCAGGCTGTCGCCCGCTTGGAACAGGCTGCCGAGGCGTCCCTGAATACCGACGCAAAAACAGCCGAACCCCAGATCGCCGGTGCCCCGAAGCCGCTACCCGTCGCCGTGACAGCCGTAAATGAACCGGCCGGGGCAGTCGCGGAAAAGCCCGTTGTGAAAACGGTCGCCGCTTCTCCGGCACCGATAAACGTTACCGCTACACCGGTCAAACAGCCTGCCGAAAAACAGATTAAAGAGCCGGTCGAGAAAATTGCAGTACGTCATGCCGGGCCTGCAACCGTCGAAATGATCGATTTCCAGGTAATAGAAGGGGTTTCCCGCATTGCCGTCAAGGTTGCCGGTGATATCGCTGTTGCCGAGCCTGTCAAAACCCCCGGCTTCGTCACCCTGACCATCAAAAATGCGAGCCTTCCCAAGCGACTCCAACGCTCGCTTGACACCAAGGGGTTTGTTTCACCGGTATTGCGCGTGACCCCCATCCTTGTCAAAACCCGCAAGGGGACCGATGCCAGGATCAAAATCGCACTCCGCGCTGCCGCACCGTATGAATTCAGGCAGGAAGGGGATATGCTGTACATCGACTTCAAAAACCCCAAAGGGCTGACAGCGGAAGTCGTGCCTGCCGAACTCCGCGAACCGCGCTCGCAGGCGGCAACTGCCACAAAGTCCTCGTCCTCAAAGGAATCGGAGATATCGGCCGAACTAGATCGATCAGAGCCGGGCTCGGGTGCCAAGATATATACGGGGCGCAAGGTGACCCTGGAGTTTGCCGACGCCGAAGTGCGGAAGATTTTCCAGCTTCTCTCCGAGGTCAGCAACAAGAACTTCGTGTTGGGCGACGATGTTACCGGCACCATCAGCATCAAACTGGTCAATGTCCCGTGGGACCAGGCCTTGGATATCATCCTGGATACCAAGGGACTGGATAAACGCGAAGATGGCAATATCATCATCATCAAGGGCAAGGGCAAGTTCAAATCCGACATCGAACTGGAACAGGAACGCAAGAAGCTCCTGACCCGCTCCATGGAGATGAAGACGGAAACATTCAGCGTCAATTATGCCAACATAGCGGATATCAGGGCGCAGTTCGAGAAACTGAAGCAGCATGAAAAGGCATCCATCACCGACGATGTCAGGACAAACAAGGTGATTGTCCGCGATGTGCCACAGGCCATCGAGGACATGCGCAAGCTGAAGGAACAACTTGATGTTCCGGAAAAGCAGGTGATGATTGAGGCGCGTATTGTCGAAGCGACCTCCACTTTCACGCGCGACTTGGGCGTCAACTGGGGCGTGCACTACAAGGATGGTTCCGCCTCGTTTTTGGGGATCAACAACCTGGATACCGGTTTTGGAGGTCTTGCTTCCTCGCCGCCCACGTCCGGAACCGGCACGGCCGCTGGTGGCGCCATGGGAATTTCGTTCGGCACCCTGACCAGCAACATCCAGCTCGACATGCGCCTCAGCGCTGCCGCCAGCGCTGGGTTGATCAAGATCGTATCAACACCAAAAGTAGCGACAATCAACAATAAAACCGCAATTATCAGCCAGGGACAAAGCATCCCCTATCAGGACGTAAACCCGGTAGGAGCTTCCGGTACTGCGGGGGTTAAATTCGTGCAAGCAGTACTGTCGCTGGAAGTCACACCTCATATCAATGCCAACGGCACAATCGGGATGAAGATCAATGCCAAAAACGACGCTCCGGGAACCGGCAGCCCCCCCCCGATCAATACCAAGTCTGCAACGACCGAATTGTTGCTGCGGGACGGCGAGACAACGGTTATCGGCGGTATCTATGTGGACAGCGACACCGATCAGGATGATGGCGTGCCGTTCCTTATGGATATTCCGTTGCTTGGCAAAATGTTTAAATCGAACACCAAGCAAAAGACAAAGACGGAACTGCTGATCTTCATCACGCCGAGGATTATCGGTACGATCTAAATCTGACTACTGGAGGATGCATGAAGTCGCAACGTTACGGAATATTCCTGGTACTGCTTATTGCAACATTCATGCTGCAGGCCTGTGGCAGTGGCGGAGGCAGCGGCAATACCGACGGCAGCCTGGTCTTGTCTGTTTCAGCGACGTCGGTTGCCGCCGGCACGCCATTATCGGCTACCGCTACCCTCAGTTCCACAAGTGGCCGGCCCGTCAATAATCTTAAAGTTACCTATGTATCCGATGCGAAGGATGTTATCCCTGATGTGACCGATTCCAATGGTACAAGCACAGGAGGGGTTTCCGCGGTTACCCTCGCCACGCGAAACATCAAGAATACCGCAACAACGGTCCATATTTACGCGATCGTCGGTGGAATCCAAAGCACCTCGGTGCAGGTTACCGTATCGCCGGCAACATTGACGTTTGCCCCTCCTGCGGATGCGACCTTTGCGCAAACCGCTGATGCTACTACAAAGCTGTGTTCCGCCGGGATTGTACGTGACGTGACGTCAAACGCCCAGGTTCTATTCCAGAATTCATCAGGTCAGAATGTCTCCGGCCAACCGGTTGCCATTTCGGTGACCAGCATAACAAACATTTATAGTGGTTTTGACCAGGTCGTGTTTTTTCCCGGCGGATTGGATACTGTAACGATTCCACCATTCACGTATTCAGTTACCCTTACAACGGATACTAATGGTATTGCACTGCTTCCGGTTGCCATTGATGGTGCCGCTCCGACCAATAAAGGCGGTTCACATGTCTTTGTCGTCAATTGGCAGGCCACTACGTCGGCCGTCGGTGATTCGGGTACTACTATCAACTATGTCGTGACGAAACAGACAATGATTACGAACTCGTGCAATTAGGTCGCAGATAATTTTCATTGCTGACCGCGTGGATACCCACGACAGACAAGCCTCGGAGGTTGAAAGCCTTCGAGGCTTTTTCACTCCATTAAGAAAAAATCAGGTTGCGTTTGTATCCGCATTGTATACAATGATTCTTCAGGCAATCGACGCCATATCTTCAAGGGGTTGGACATGTCGGATAAACCGAAACTGGCCATGTACTGGGCCGCTTCTTGCGGTGGCTGCGAGATCGCGCTGGTGAATATCAATGAAAAACTCCTGGATGTGGACGCCGCCTTTGATTTCATGTTCTGCCCCTGCCTGCTCGACACCAAGAAGGCCGACATCGAGGCGCTGCCCGACAAGAGCATTGCCGTCACCCTCTTCAACGGCGCTATCCGCACCGCGGAAAACGAGGAGATGGCCCATATCCTGCGCCGAAAATCCCAGGTGCTGATCGCATTCGGCTCCTGCGCCTATGAAGGGTGCATACCGGGCCTTGCCAACCTGAGTTCAAAAGATGAACTGCTAGCCACGGTCTACCTGGACAACGCCTCCATCGACAATCCCGACAACATTATCCCATCACCATCCAATCAGGTCCCTGAAGGGACGCTGACTATCCCCGCCTTCAACGACCGGGTCCAGACCCTTTCCCAGGTGACCGAGGTTGACTACTTTATCCCCGGTTGCCCGCCCGAATCGCACCAGATCTGGGCCGTGGTCGAGGCGGTCATCAATGGCGCGCAACTGCCCCCCCAGGGGAGCGTGATCGGCGCCGGCCATCTCTCGGTCTGCGACGAGTGCAGCCGGGTCAAGACGGAGAAGCGGATCGACCGCTTTCACCGCACCTGGGAGATCACCCCGGAGCCGGAAACGTGTCTGCTGGAGCAGGGTCTGATCTGCATGGGGATCGCCACCAGGGATGGCTGCGGCGCCCCCTGTCCGCAGGCCAACATGCCCTGTACCGGCTGCTACGGGCCTCCCGAAGGGATCAGCGACCAGGGGAGCAAGATGGTTGCGGCACTCGGTTCGATTCTCGCTATCGGCGACTGCAAGGGGAAGAGCGAGGCGGAGATCGCCGCCAGGGTCGAGGCCCTGCTTGATAGCGTGCCCGACTATGCCGGAACCTTTTACAAATACAGCCTGCCCGGTTCCATCATCGGCGGGAGGGTGGACAAATGAGCCGCATAACCATCGATCCGATCACCCGGCTGGAAGGACACGGCAAGATCGACATCTTCCTGAACGAGGAAGGGGATGTGGCCAATGCCTATTTCCAGGTGCCCGAACTGCGCGGGTTCGAACAGTTCTGCGTGGGGAGGCTGGCGGAGGATATGCCGGTCATCACCAACCGGATCTGCGGCGTCTGCCCCGAGGCGCACCACATGGCCGCATCAAAGGCACTGGACGCACTCTTCAATGCCGATCCCCCGCTAGCGGCCAAAAAGGTGCGGGAGCTGATGTACATGGCCTTCTTTGTCACGGACCATACCACCCATTTCTACGCATTGGGCGGGCCGGATTTCATCATCGGGCCCGACGCCCCCCCCGCTGAGCGGAACATCCTGGGTGTCATCAGAAAGGTCGGGTTGGATATCGGCCGTCAGGTGATCGACTGCCGCAGCCGCAACCATCACGTCATCAAGACCGTGGGAGGGCGCAGCATTCACCCGGTGGCCGGTCTGCCGGGCGGCTGGAGCAGGCCGATCACGGTTGCCGAGCGGGACGAAATCGTCGGCGTGGCAAAGCAAAATATCGATTTTGCCCTTTTCACCCTCAAGATATTCGATGATATCGTCCTCAAGAACCCGACCTATCTCGATATGGTGACCTCCGACACCTATAGCCACCAGACCTACTACATGGGGCTGGTTGACGGTCAGAACCGGACAAATTTCTACGATGGCCAAGTACGGGTGGTCGGGCCGGACGGCACCGAGCTGGTCAAGTATCATCCCCGTGATTACGCCAGCCACATCGCAGAGCGGGTCGAACCTTGGACCTACCTGAAATATCCCTACCTCAAGGCGGTTGGTTGGAAGGGCTTCGTGGACGGTGCCGACAGCGGTGTCTATGCCGCTTCGCCCCTGTCGCGCCTGAACGTCGCCGACAATATGGCCACCCCCCTGGCCCAGGAGCAGTTTGAACGCTTCTACGAGACCCTGGGGAGCAGCCGGATCAATGGCCGCTACCAGCCGGTTCACTTCCGCCTGGCAACCCACTGGGCGCGCCTGGTGGAACTCCTGTACGCGGCCGAGCGGATGTTGGAGCTGGCCGAAGACCCGGAGATTACCTCCCCGGACCTGAGAACAAAGCCGGGCGCGGTCACCGGCGTCGGGATTGGCTGTGTGGAGGCGCCGCGCGGCACATTGACCCACCACTACGAGGCTGATGAGCGCGGGGTGCTGACCAGGGTCAACATGATTGTCGGCACCACCAACAATTACGCCCCCATGACCATGTCCATCAAAAAGGCCGCCGAGCAGATCATCACCAAGGGGAAGGTCGTGGAAGAGGGGATGCTGAACCGTATCGAGATGGCCTTCCGTCTCTACGATCCCTGTCTTTCCTGCGCCACCCATGCGGCGGTGGGCAAGATGCCGCTCCGGGTGAACATCCGCGATTGCTCGGGCGAGATCATCCGCACCGTGAGCAGGGGCTGATGCGGACCATCGTGGTGGGTCTGGGCAACCCGATCCTCTCCGATGACAGCGTGGGCATCAAGGTGGCGGGGCTGGTGAAACAGCGGCTTGCGGGCAGCGTCGGGGTAGACGTGATCGAGGCCTATGCCGGCGGTCTCAGGTTGATGGAGGCCATTGCCGGGTACGACCGGGCCATTATCGTGGACGCGGTAAAGACAGGCGACCATGCGCCGGGGACGATCCGGAAACTCTCCCCGGATTCGCTTAGCCGGACCCGCAACACGCTCTGCACCCACGACGGCGACCTGCCAACCGCACTGGCGCTGGGCCGCGACCTGGGACTGAAATTGCCGGACAGCGTGGAGATCATCGGGATCGAGGTCGACGAGGTGGAGCAGTTCAGCGAGGAGCTGACCGGAGAGGTGGCCGCGGCGCTGCCGGCTGCGGTGGACGAGGTACTGAGGCGCTGCGGCATGATTAAGCCATAAATCCAGAAAGAGCGATCACACAAAGCTCACAAAGGCACAAAGATTAACAACCGCTTTCGGAGATTGTGAAGGTTGCTAAGTCCAGCGAATGATGGATTTTTGTGGTGGTGATTTCTTGGTGAACTTTGTGCCTTTGTGTGAGCAAATGCCGTTTATAGGTTATATCTCGAAGGGACAGCCATGAAGATCGGCGTATATTTCTGCACCTGCGGAACGAACATCAGCGACAGGATCGATGGCGAAAAGGTCAGGGAGAGGCTTGAATCCACCGGCCTGATGGCCTATTTCAAGACTTGCCCGCTCATCTGCTCGGAGGACGGCAAACAGTTTCTGGAACAGGATCTACTGGCGGAAAAGCCGGACCGGATCGTGATTGCCGCCTGTTCACCACGTGAACACGAGAACACCTTCATGCGGGTCATGGGGCAGGCCGGTATGAACCCCTATCTGATGCAGATGGTCAACATACGCGAGCAGATCGCCTGGGTTACCGAGGACCCGGACAAGGCCGTGCAAAAGACGGTCTTGGCCATCAAGGCGGCGCTCAAGCGGGTGGAACTTCATGAGATGCTGGAGAAGCAGGAGCTGGAGGCTTCCCCGGCAGTTCTGGTGATCGGGGCGGGGCCTGCCGGTCTCAGGGCTGCCCTGACCCTGGCCGAAGCGGGACGGAAGGTAACCCTGGTGGAAAAGACGCCGGTCATCGGCGGCCTGCCGGTCATGTATGAAGAGTTGTTCCCCAACCTGGAGTGCGGCCCCTGTATGCTGGAACCGCTCATGGGGGAAATCCTGCATGGCGAATACGCTGAAAATATCGAACTCCTGACCATGGCCGAAGTGGGCGAGGTAGCCGGATACTTCGGCAACTTCGTGGTCAAGGTCCGGCAACGGCCCCGCTATGTGGACGCCCAGCAGTGCATCGGCTGCGGCGAATGTTTCGAACCCTGCCCGGCCAGCGGCCCCAATCCCTTCAACAGCGGCATGGACGAGAGAAAGGCCATCGCGTTTCCCTTCCTGGGTGCGCTCCCCAATGCCCCCTCCATCGATCCGGCCCAGTGCACCCGTTTCACCGAGGGATCGGATTGCAGCGCATGCTCGGCTGCCTGTCCCATGGGCGAAGGGGTTGTGGTCTTCGATGACCAGGAGCGGATCATCGAACGCCAGGTGGGGGCAATCATCATTGCCACCGGGGGGGCGCTTTACGACTGTTCCCGATTCCCGAACCTTGGGTATGGCCGTATTCCGGATGTCAGGACCGCCTTTGAATTCGAACGCATGCTGGCCTCCAACGGTCCCAGCGGCGGAGAGGTCCTGACCTCCCGCGGCACGCCGCCTGAATCCGTGGCGTTTATCCACTGCGTCGGATCGCTGGACGACGAGCACCAGCCGTACTGTTCCGGCATTTGCTGCCAGTATGCCTTCAAGTTCAATCACCTGCTGGAGTCGAAGCTTCCGGATGCGGGGATTCACCACCTGTACCGGGAGATCGTCTCCCCCGGCAAGGAAGAATACGCGCTGCACACGGCTGCCCGCCACAACCCGAAGGCGACCTTCACCCGCTATGACAACCTCGCCGCTATGACGGTGATCAGTACGGATGGGCACCAGGCGGTGCGCCTCAAGGATGGCAGCAACATCGACGCCGACCTGGTGGTGCTTTGCCCGGCCGTGATTCCCAACGGCGATGCCGAAAGGATAAGTGCCATGCTGGATGTCAGCCAGGACCGTTTCGGCTTTTTCGAGGAGTTGCACGGCAGGATGGACTCGGCCCGGAGCAAGATGCGCGGTATTTACCTGGCCGGTGCCTGCCAGGCCCCGACCGACATCCAGCGGGCCACCAGCCAGGGGATGGCCGCGTCCGGCCATATCCTGTCGGAACTGGTGGAGGGGCGCACGATCGAACTTGACCCCCTGTTCGCCTCGGTCTACCCGGAGCGGTGCGCCGGCTGCAAGGTCTGCGGCAAGGTCTGCCCCTATCGGGCGATCTCGTTCGATGAAGAAAACAACGTATCCGTGATAAACGCCGTGCTCTGCCACGGTTGCGGCACCTGCGTGGCCGCCTGCCCGGTGGGCGCCATCAAGGCCAACCAGTTCACCAGTGGGATGATCATGGCCGAGATCGAGGGGGTGCTGAAATGAGCATTGCAGCCGTGAACGCGGCAGACGATTCGCCGGTCGCAACGGAGTTCGAGCCGCGTATCATCGGTTTCCTCTGCAACTGGTGCTCCTATGCCGGGGCTGACAAGGCGGGCTCATCCCAGACCCCATATCCGCCCAACGTGAACATCGTCAAGATTATGTGCACCGGCAGGATCGATCCGGAGTTCATCCTCCAGGCGTTCAAGATGGGCGCTGACGGCGTGATCGTCCTGGCGTGCCACCCGGGTGACTGTCATTACAAGGAGGGGAACCTGCGGGCGGCCCAACGTTACGCCATGCTGACGCGGATATTGGAACAGATGGGTATTGCCCGCGAACGCTGCCGCTTCGACTACGTCTCGGCCGGCGAGGGGGACAAGTACGTACAGGTTATTACGGACATGGTGGAAACTGTCAAACATCTCGGTCCATTAACACTATAAATCAAGAGGAGGAAAACAATGTCTGTCCAGCAACTTGATGCACGCGGTCTGAAGTGCCCGCAACCGACTCTGAAGGTAACGGTCATGGCGGTAAAGATGAAGCCCGGCGACGTCCTGGAGGTTATTGCCGATTGCCCGACATTTGAAAAGGATGTTCGCGACTGGTGCGCCCGTTCCAGGAAAGCCCTGCTGTGGGTCAAGGAGGAAGGGACGGCAAAACGCTGCCAGATCCAGTTCTGACGGATTCGTACACGTAGTTGCGTTCAGAAGGGCCATGGAATTTCATGGTCCTTTTTTATGGGGCCGGGTTCACTTGGCAAATAGTTCACCGCAGAGGACGCAGAGGGGCGCAGAGGTGAAACTTGAAACAGTTCGTCCACGTCATGCTGGTAAAGGGCAGTTTGATCTAACTATATGCACTCCTCCGTGTCCTCTGCGTCCTCTGCGGTGAAACTGACGTTCATGGACTAAGGGGGGCTTTGACAAATAAGACGAATTAGGTCATAGTCCCCAGGTCAATTTCCTTTGATCAGACCGGAGAAACGATGCAGGCCCGCGCCATTACCCCCGAACGAAGCGACGACGATTTCCAGTTTGACGCCACCCTGCGACCCAGGGCGCTGGACGAGTATATCGGCCAGGAAAAGATCAAGGGGAACCTGCGCCTGTTCATCGACGCGGCAAAGGGGCGGGGCGAGGCGTTGGACCATGTCCTGCTGTACGGCCCCCCCGGCCTGGGCAAGACCACCCTGGCCAACATCGTGGCCTGCGAGATGGGGGTCAACATCAAGTCCACCTCGGGGCCGGTCATCGAGCGGCCCGGCGACCTTGCCGCCATTCTGACGAACCTCGAAGCCCACGACGTCCTGTTCATCGACGAGATCCACCGTCTCTCCCATGTGGTGGAGGAGATCCTCTACCCGGCCATGGAGGACTTCCAACTCGATATTATCATCGGTCAGGGGCCTTCCGCCCGCAGTATCAAGCTGGACCTGCCCCGTTTTACCCTGGTGGGCGCCACCACCCGCGCCGGACTGCTCTCCTCGCCGCTGCGCGACCGCTTCGGGGTCATCTCCCGCCTGGAATTCTACACCGAGAGTGAACTGGCCACCATCATCTGCCGCTCCTCGCGTATCCTGGGCATGGAGATCGATCCGGAGGCGGCCAGCGAGCTTTCCCGCCGCAGTCGGGGAACGCCGCGCATCGCCAACCGCCTGTTGCGCCGGGTACGGGATTTTGCCCAGGTGCGGGCCGACGGGATCATTACCCGCGAGGTGGTGCGGGAGACGCTCAAGCTGCTGGAGATCGACGAAATGGGCTTTGACCAGATGGACCGCATGATCCTGCTGACCATCATCGACAAGTTCGGCGGCGGGCCGGTGGGGCTGGACACAATTGCGGCGGCCATCAGCGAGGAGAGCGATACCATCGAGGATGTGTACGAACCCTTCCTGATCCAGAACGGGTTTCTCAACCGCACACCGCGCGGTCGGGTGGCCACCCCGGCCGCTTACCAGCACTTCGGCCGTCTTACGCCCGAACCTCCCCAAGGAAAGCTGTTCTGACGATGCAGCAGTTTTTCGATTTCCCCATAACGCCTGTCTTCAGCTTCGACAGCTTCGTCGTTTGCGACGGCAATGCGGCTGCCGTGCAGTTTGCCCGGCGCATCGCCGACCCATCGAACGAGGAGAACCTGCTCTATCTCTATGGTCCGCCCGGCTCCGGCAAGACCCACCTGTTAAAGGCTATTGCCTTTGCCCTGGGTGGCGATGGGTCCCGGCCCGCTCCCTATCTCTCGTGCGCCGAACCGTTCACCGTGGAGGATCTTACCGCCCGTTTCGCCGACGCTCCGGCGCTCGTGGTGGACGACCTGCACCTGCTGCCCGATGATGCCGGCCTGCGGGCCGGGTTGTGGCAGGTCTTCAACGATTTCCACGATATCGGCCGCAAGGTTGCCATGGCCGGCCTCCATCCACCCCGCGAACTGCCCCATCTGGACGATCATCTGGTTTCGAGGCTTCTGTGGGGGCTGGTGACCCGCGTGGATGCCTCGGATGACCGGTCCCGCCGCATGATTCTGAAGAAGATCGCCGATGACCGCCAGGTGCGTGTGCCCGATGAGGTTGTGGAGTACATCCTGGTCACGGCAGGCCGTGAGGTGAGCGAGTTGATAGGCAGCTTCGATGCGGTCTACCGTCTTTCCATGGCCGAGAAGCGCCGCATCACGCTGCCGCTTGCCCGTGAGGCGCGGCAACTCCTGGATGGCGTGACCCCATGAGCCCTTCCCGCACCCGCCTGAAAACCCCCGAAGAGGTTGAGCTGGACCGCAAGCGCGGTGACCTGGCCGCTCTTCAGCAGCAGCTTGCCGAACGGGAACGCAGCTTTTCCGCGTTCAGGGACGAGATCCGCCTGTTCGAACAGGTCTATGAGGAAATCCTGGGGGCGCGCATTGCCCAGCTTGAGGACCTGGAATGGCAGTTGGACGGCCTGCTCGGCGGGGATTGCGCCGTCGAAGAGGTTGATGGCGCCGCCACTGACGATACGAATGACACCTTCAGCCATTTTCAGAACTATACCGATCTTCTGGACGATGACGCCGGGGAAGAGCCGGATGCGCCGAGCAAAAGCCTGAAGCATCTCTACCGCGAGGTTGCCAAGGCCATACATCCCGATCTGGCATCGGATGATGACGAACGGCTGCGGCGGCAGGAGTTGATGGCAACGGCCAACCAGGCCTATGAGATGGGTGATCGCAGCGTATTGGAGGAAATCCTCGGAGATCGTGACCTGGGACCGGAACCGGGCTCGGGATTTGATGTGGCAACGGAACTGGTGCGGGTGATCCGCCAGATTGCGCGGGTAGAGCAGAATATCCATGCCGTCAATCGCCGGATTGAAGAGTTGAAGGCGACCGATATCCATGCGTTCAAGCTGCGGGTGGACGAGGCCCAGGCCGATGGCGTCGACCTGCTGGCGGAAATGGCCGCCGCGGTCGACCTGAACATCGCCAAGGCCAGGAAGCGCCTGGCAGTCCTGCGGGGAGACGCGGACCTGGATGACGATGCGCTCACTCCCCAGGAAACGCGCATCATCCGTTTTCCCGCGGATCGCTCCTGCGGAACGCTCTATGAACGGACCAGCGGGTCGGCGGATTATCGCGACTGGCAGCGCATGGGGAGTGCACGGGGCGTGCGGGAGGTGCATCTGAACAAGGAGGTGCGCCTGGATGTAAAGGGGGCGACCGAGGCGGATCTGCATTTTCTGGATGCCTTGGAGCCGGGCGATCTCCAGGCGCTCTTCCTTTCCGAGATCGACGACAGCGCCCTGACGCACCTGGGGCATTTCACCGGCCTGCGGGAACTCTATCTGTCCAACACCACCGTCACCAACAAGGGGCTGCGCCTGCTGGAAGGGCTGCACAGCCTGACACGGCTCAATGTCTACCATACCGCCATCAGCGACACGGGGCTGCTCAACCTGGCGCGGTTGAAAGGGCTGAAATGGCTGACCTGCAGCGGCACGGCCATCACCGAAAAAGGGCTGGAGCGTTTCCGGAAGTCGCTGCCCGAGTGCAAGGCGGTCAGTTTCAAGTGGCGGTTCGAGAAGTGAACTGATGGTGGCGCCGTGAGTGCCCCGCTTGTTAAACGGGCTATCCTGGTATACAGTTTCCCTGCGAAGGATAGACACGCATGGGTAATGACACGGGACACAACTCCATAACCGCGACATGGGCAAAGGTGCTGCTGCGGTGCGCCTTGTTCGTCGTGCCGACAGTGCTTCTTGCCCTGTTATTCCTGAAGATCTATCTGAATACCTCCCTTGCAGCATCGCAGTTGTCACGATTCCTGAGCGATTATGCGCATCAGCCTGTCCGCGTGGCCGGTATTGGCACATCCGGCGGCGTCCTGCACCTCAAGGGGGTGTCGCTTGCCAATCCGCCCGGTTTCCCCGCCGGCGATCTGGTAGCCGTGGATGCCCTGACAATCGCCCCTGCCTGGCCGGATCTGCTGAGCGGCAGGCGGAGCCTTCGCCTCGTGGCGCTGGACCGGATCAGGATCGATCTCTGCCAAAACAGCTCCGGAGTTTGGAATTTCGCCGCTCTCCAGAAGCGCTTTGCCGCGGGAAAACCGGCCGCGTACGAAATGCTCATCCGACAACTCAGCGTCAAGGATGGTTCGATCAAGGTCAATGGCCGGCAGGTGGAGGGGATTGCGCTGACCGTCCGGGACCTGGCCACCAAGGGTTCGGCTGATTCGCGCATTGACCTTGCTTTTGAGGATGAAGGCCGCAATCGTTATTTCATGACCGGAAAGGCCCGGTTGGGGAACGATCCCGTGCTGGACGTGTCGTTGTCGGCGCCATCGATCTCCCTGAAATCCCTTGCCGGGGGAGGCAAGGGCAAAACCGGCCTTCTGCCGCGCGACGGGAACGCCCGTTTGCTGATCTCCGCCAATGTGAGTGCCGGTGTGCTCAAGGCCAGGGGCAGGCTGGATTTCAGCCGGATGGTCATCGGCACGATACGGCCGTCCCTGGGCGGCAACTTGTCTGTTGCACTGGAATATGACCAGCGAAACGACAGGGTCTTGCTGGAAGGCATGTCCCTGGCTGTCAACGACTCCCTCAGGGCACGGATTCAGGGAACAATAGAAGGGCTCAGGCAGAAACGCGCGTTTGTGTTCACCGGTACACTGGATAAGGCTGATTTGGGCGCGTTCGCAGCGTTCCTGCCGGAAGGGGAGCGCCGGAGGACCAGCCTGGGCGGCACGATATCCGGAATGAGGTTCAGGCTCTCCGGCACCGGAGCATCGGGGGTGACCGCCGCGACCGGCGGCATGGTGCTTCGGGGCGGCAGGCTCAGCCGGGACGGGCTGCTTCTGGTCAATGGTCTTGATGGTACGGTCACGCTGTCAAACGTGGCCGGGGGCTTTGGCGTGCACGGGAGGCTTGAGGTGGGGCGAGCCCGCGAAAAAGCCGTTCTGGAGGCGCTTGATGCGCCATTCAGCCTCTCCCTGAACAGCCGCATGAAACCGGTCAAGGCGGTTGTGCCCGCTCTGTCCGCACGGGTCATGGGGATTCCCCTTACGGCCCGGTTCGGTTTCACTGCCGCCGCAACCGTCCCTTTTTCCGGATCGCTCAGGATACCGTCAACCGCTGTTGCCACCCTCAACCCGTTGTTGAAAAGGATGGACCTGGCACTTGCAACCGGTCGCGCGTCCCTTTCCCTGGAGGCGACGGGCCGAGGCCCGGACAGTTTCAGCGCGGCGGCGCGGGCGGAGCTTGCCAAGGTTCGGGGAAACAGGGGGAGTACCCCTTTTGCCCTTGATAACGGGATGGTGGTTTCCCGCGTGACCAGGGATAAACGACATGCGGGACTGACCGGCTCTGCCAGCTTTAACGGCGTGGGGCTGAACAGGATGACCGGAGATGCACGGTTCGATTACCGGGTCGCGGATGACCTGGTTGTCCTGGAAAACGCACGATTACGGCTGGATGATGTCTCCATGGCCCTTGCCCGTCTCACTGCCCGAATTCCGGCAAAGGCAACGGTACCGGGAATGGTGCGCTATCCGCTCTCGGTTGAGGTCGCCGGTTGTGATGTCAGCCGGGGACAGGTTGCGTTGAACGGACTGTCCGGGGCGTTGAAGGCAGATTATGTTACGGGTCGTGGCGCCAGATGGCTGGAGGGGGGTGGAGAGATCACCTCCGGTCCGGTTTCCTGGCAACGGAAACCGGTTGGATCTGCCGTTGCCCGTGTCAGCTTTTCCCGGCTTGGCGCAACGCTGGATTTCAGCGGCGCGGTTTTGGGGAGCGCCGTGCGCGGAACTGCATCGGCTAACCCATTTGCCGTTAACGACGGGGGCACCTTCAGGGTTGCGGCGCAGGGTGCGCGGCTGGCAGCGGTGACGGATCTGCTGGGCAAAAAAGGAGCGGTTGCTTTTTCGGAGGGCGTGCTGGACGCTGCCGCAAACGGTGCATATTCGGAAGCGAAAGGTATTGACTGCAGGTTTGACGCAACGGGGCGTGATGTCGCCCTTGTGGGCAGCGGTGGCAAGACCCTGGTGAGCGGCGCCGGCATTCGTTTGAACGGCAGCATGTCCGGCCGGAACGTTACGGTCGGCGAGGCGGCTGTTACCGTTGGTCAGGGCGTCTCCCTGAAGGCCAACGGGACGGTTGACAATGCCTTGTCAGCCCGGCGGCAAGGACGCATTGCCTTTGCCGTTTCCCGGACCCCTGTCGCTGCGATTGTCGACCCTTTTGTCAATATCCTCCCGCGGCTCATTCAGGAGGCAACGGTCGATGGGGCCGTGGCTGTAGAGGGGGCGGTTGACCTGCATGGCGGCAAACAACTGCTCGAAGGAGCGGTTACCCTCGAACATGTCCGGCTGGATGCACCGTCGCAGAAATTCAGTGTGGCGGATATTACGGGCAGGCTGCCATTTTCCTTTGATTTGTCGGGGGTAACCATCCCAAGGGATGCGGCGGCGGCCAGCTTTACCCGCCCGAACTACCCGCGTGTTCTTGAACGGTTTCGTGAGGCGGCTGCTGGGCCGCCATCGATTACGGTCGCCAAAACCGTTTTCGGTCCCCTGGAGCTTGGCCGTCTTGCCATGCACGTCAAGGCGGGCAACGGAATCACGGGAATCACCTCCCTGAGTTCGTCCCTGTACGGGGGAGAGCTGCTGGGAAACGGTGTGGTCAGCGTGAAGAACGGTCTCTGGTATCGCGGGGATCTGCTTGTCAATGGTTTGAGCCTGAAGCGTCTCTGTTCGGTATTTCCCGGGATTGAAGGGTATATTTCCGGCAGCATTGACGGCCTTGTCAGTGTCCAGGAGAGCGGGGGCGGAGTGACAAAACTGTTCGGTTTCGCCGATCTTTGGGCTAAGGAAACCTCCGGAGAGAAAATGCTGGTGAGCAAGGAATTTCTTCAGCGCCTGTCCGGAAAAAAGCTGAGCGGTTTTTTCTTCAGCTCGGATCGCCCCTATGACCGGGCAGAGATTACCGCAAGTATGGAGAACGGGTATCTCACCTTCGACAACCTTGCTATCCTGCATACCAATGTTATCGGGGTTCGCGACCTGAGTGTCACCATCGTCCCGAGTCAGAACCGGATCAGCCTTGATCACCTCATAACCTCCGTGAAAGAGGCTGCTACGCGCGGCAAGGCAGCCACCGGGGGGGAGTCGCCCGAATCCCCTCCGGCCACGGAATTCAAGTGGCAGGAATGAGAACCTGATACCCGGAGCTTTCTTTGCCCGGCAGATGCGGTATAGTTAGTTCCTGAATCCGTGATGCCGGAATGTCGCAGTGGCCGGAAGAGCCGGGGCCCGCACGTCGCCATGCCGTAACAAACCGTTCACTCCGCTGGTCCTCCGCCGGGCTGACGGCAATCTCCCGAGATGCAATGGCAAAGGCCTTCCGGGCAAACGGAGACATGGAGGCATCACGGATTCAGGTAGTTTTTATCACGGAAACGAGTTGTCATAATTCTGCACGTTAAGGAGACAAACATGAAAACGAAACTTGTGAAATGTCTGCTGACCGGTATGTGCGGGCTTTTTGCCGCCTGCGCCGTAATTACCGTCAATGTCTACTTTCCCGAGAAGGCCGTCAAGGATGCCTATAAGACACTCGATGACGTGTTGTTGAAAAACGAGGGTGATGCCGCATCCAAGGGAAAAGGGCAGCCTGCTCCGGGACCGGCGGTGCCGCAGGCAGGGCCGCAAAGCAGGTTGTTTGATGCGCTCCCCTCCCTGTCGTTTGTTGGCGTGGCCCAGGCTGCCGACTATAACGGGGAGGATCTGGCGATAGAATTGGGGAGCATGCCGGACGTGGCAAAGGCATACGCCGAGATGAGCCAGAGGTTGCCGCGCCTCACGGCGCTGTTCGACAGCGGGGTTGTCGGGCTGACCATGCAGGGCCTGGTGACGGTGCGCGACAAGACACGATCAAACAGTCAGACCGATGCACTGGTGAATGCGGAAAACCAGAGCCGCAAGACGGTCATAAGCGACATGGCAAAGGCAATCCTGAAGATCACCAAGCAGGAGGCGACAAAGGCCAGCCTCGACCAGACAATGGGCAAGGCAGCGGCTACCTTTGCCGACACCAGGCGCGAAGCGGCCAGGCCGGGGTGGTGGATACAGCTTCAAAACGGCCGTTGGGTACAGAAGTAAGAAGCTGGCTGTAGCCCTCTCTCTATCTCTCTCCCGGAGGGAGAGAGTACACTGTTCACCCTCTCCCTCCGGGAGAGGGTGGCTAAAGGCCGTGCAGGGCCGTTCGGCAAGGCCAATGGTATCGTCGATAGGAATTATCTTTATGCAACGTCCAGAGGCATGATGAAGAGACCGTTTTATACCTGGGAGGGTGATACCCTGGTTCTCAATATCCTCGGTACCCCCAATGCCAAACGGGATGCAATCGGCAAGGTAAAGGGGCATCAGCTCTGTGTCAGTGTCACGGCCGTTCCCCGCGCCGGGCGGGCAACCGATCATATGGTGCGATTTCTGGCCGATGAATTTGGCGTATCGGTTAGCGATGTCGAGGTCGTGTTTGGGCGCATGAATGTCAACAAGCAGTTACGGATCAAGGCTCCCAAACACCTGCCGGCAGTCATCGGCCAGCAGGATCTGTTCGGTTAGCAAATTCAAGTGGATAGATATGTAAACGGGAAAACCAATGCTTCTTATCGGTAATTACAATGAATTGAAAATTGCCAGGATCACCGCCTCGGGCGCTTTGCTTGCGTCCGAGGCGGGCGAGATCCTGCTTCCGGGACGGTTGGTTCCGAAGGGCGCCCTTCCGGGCAGCCTGCTCAAGGTGTTCATCTACGTCGATTCGGAGGACCGGCTGACGGCCACGACCAGGCGTCCCCGTGCCGTGGTGGGAGATTTCGCCCTTCTGAAGGTCAAGGACAACGTGACCGTGGGCACTTTTCTGGACTGGGGGCTGGAAAAGGACCTGTTGCTGCCGTTTGGCGAGCAGGCAGGCCCATTGAGAAGGGGACAGGACGTGCTGGTGTACGTTTACCTGCACAGCAGCGGCCGGGTGGCCGCGTCGACCCGGGTGGAAAAGTTTCTCAAGCCGGCGGATGACACCCTGGCCGAAGGGGATGAGGTCGAGCTGCTGGCCTACGACTCCAGCGATCTGGGTACCAAGGTCATTGTCAACAAGGCCTTTAACGGCCTGCTGTTTCGCAATGAGCTCTATATCAACCCGACCTGTGGCGAACGGCTGCGGGGGTATGTGAAAAAGATCCGCGAAGACGGCAAAATCGACGTTACGCTGCGTAAGGGTGGCGAGGAAGAAGCGGCATCAGACCGGGAGGCGGTCCTGACGGCTCTGAAGTCCCATAACGGGCTGCTTCCCCTGAACGATAAAAGTTCGCCGGAAGCCATTGCCGGCCTGCTGGCCATGAGCAAGAAGAGTTTTAAAAAGGCGATCGGCGGATTGTACAAGGAGCGGCTGATCGCAATCACACCCGAGGGGATCATGCTGCGCGCCACTGTTCCGCCCCCGTAATACCCCATTTCTCACGTCAACTCCTTGTATTTACTTGACCGTACCTGTCGATAAGGGTATGTTATGGCCCGCTAATGGTGACGTTGACCGCCTGGACAACTCTTGCCAGTACTGAAATGCGGCTGTCTGGATGTACGCTCTCCAAGATACCAAAGGAACCATCGAAGATGAACAGAGTAACGCCCCCTATGCTGCATGCGCGGCCCTTCGTTGTTATTGCGGCTGTTGTTGCAGTCATCAATGGGTGCACGGTCGGGCCTGATTTCCGGCGCCCCGCTGCACCCGTTACCACGTCATACACGGCTACGCCGTTACCCGCGGAAACCGCTGCTGCTCCGGGCGTGGCCGGCGCGGCACAGCGCTTTTCCATAAAAGAGGATATCCCGGCCCGTTGGTGGGAGTTGTTCAAAAGCCCTGCCCTGGATCAATTGATCCGCCAGGCTCTGAAGGAGAGCCCTACGCTTGCCGCTGCACAGGCAACATTGCGCCAGGCACGGGAAAACCTTCGCGCCCGGAGCGGGACCGAGTACTTCCCCAGTGTGGACGCCTCGTTCTCGGGCACGCGCCAGAAGGCGACCGGCGCCGCCCTTGGCCAACCGGGCGCGGACGGCTTCTTCTACAGTCTCTACAACGCCACGGTCAGTGTCTCGTATAGCCTCGACCTGTTCGGCGGCGGCCGGCGCGAATTGGAGGGGCTCCAATCCCAGGTCGATTACCAGAGCTACCAGTTGGAAGCCGCGTACCTGACACTCACCGCCAACATTGTCACCACCGCGGTACAAGAGGCGTCCCTGAGGATGCAGCTGAAGTCCACACAGGAGATCATCGCCTGGCAGGAGAAGCAGTTGGCGTTGGTGGAACGCCAGTTCGAGTTGGGCGGAGCGGCGCGAGCAGATGTCCTGGCCCAGCGTGCGCAAGTTGCCCAGGTCCGGGCAGGGTTGCCGCCGCTGGAGAAGGCGCTGGCCCAGAGCCGCAACCAACTGGCGGTGTATAGCGGCAAACTCCCCAGTGAAGCCTCTCTCCCCGAATTCGACCTGAAGGATCTGCACCTGCCGCAGGAACTGCCGCTCAGCCTCCCCTCGCTGCTGGTGCGCCAGCGTCCGGATATCCTTGCCGCCGAAGGAGTGCTGCATGCGGGCGGCGCCCAGGTCGGCGTGGCCACGGCCAACATGTACCCCAAGATCAACCTGACCGCCAGCATGGGCTCCCAGGCTGGCAGGATCCAGGATCTGTTTGCGCCCGGGACCTCCATCTGGAGCCTGGGGGCCGGTCTCGTGCAGCCGGTTTTTCACGGTGGCGAGCTCACGGCCAAGCGCCGGGCAGCCATTGCCGCATTTGATCTGGCATCGGCCCAATACCGCGGGACCGTGTTACAGGCATTCCAGAATGTGGCCGACGTGCTCCAGGCGCTTGATGCCGATGCCCGCACGCTCAAGGCACAAGCAGCCGCTGAATCGGCCGCGCGCGACACCCTGGACGTAACGCAACAGCAGTACCGGTTCGGCGCGGTAAGCTACCTGGCGCTGCTCAACGCACAGCGCCAGCATCAACAGGCACGCATCAGCCTGGTGCAGGCCCAGGCCGCCCGTTTTGCCGACAGTGCGGCACTCTTCCAGGCCCTGGGCGGCGGCTGGTGGAACCGGGAGCCGGAATCACTCGTCCCGGTTGCGGCAAAGAATCCCGAAACTTCGAATGGAGACGTCCGACCATGAAAAAACGCATCATTCTGGCCATACTTGGCGTGGTTGTCATCATCGCCATCCTGGCAGGCGTCAAGGCATTGCAGATCGGCGCGATGATCAAGCAGGGCAAGGCGTTCGTGCCGCCGCCCGAAACCGTCACCTCTGTTCAGGTCAAGAGCGATTCGTGGGCGACCGACTTGACCGCAGTCGGCACGCTGACCGCGGTACAGGGGGTCACGGTGGCCGCCGAGATGGCCGGAAAGGTCGTAAAGATCGGTTTCGAGCCGGGTGCAACGGTGAAAAAGGGCGACCTGCTGGTGCAGCAGGATACCTCCTCTGAAGAGGCGCAACTCCCCGGTCTGCAAGCCCAGGTGCAACTGGCCCGCACCGAACTGGAACGGGCCCGCAAGATGGTTGCGGAGCGGATCATCTCCCAGTCCGACTACGACAAGGCCGTGGCAGCCCGCGACCAGGCCGTGTCCGCGGTCAACAACATCCGCACCATCATCGACAAGAAGACCATCCGCGCCCCCTTTAGCGGGCATCTCGGCATCCGCCAGGTAAACCTGGGCCAGATACTGCGTGAAGCCGATCCCATCGTCACCCTGCAAACCCTCAGCCCGATCTTTGTCGATTTCAGCCTGCCCCAGCAGCAGCTTGCCCAGTTGCGCACCGGACTCGCCGTTCGGGTGACCTGCGACGCCCTGCCGGGCGAGACCGTTCAAGGGCGTATCACCACCATAAATCCCCTGGTGGACAGCGATACCCGCAACATCAAGGTGGAGGCTACGGTGACCAACATGGCCGCAAAGCTGAGGCCCGGCATGTTCGTCAACGTTGCGGTCGGCATGCCCGCGCCCCGGAAGGTGCTGGCCATCCCGGCCACGGCGGTGCTCTATGCCCCCTTCGGAGACTCGGTCTTTGTCATCGACGCGCAGAAGGATGGCAAAAAGGGGTTGGTGCTGCGGCAGCAGTTCGTGCGTCTCGGCGAAAAACGGGGCGATTTCGTTGCCGTTACCAACGGACTCAAGGAGGGAGAATCCATCGTCACCACCGGGGTATTCAAGTTGCGCAACGGCCAGTCCGCACTAGTTGACAACAAGCTTTCCCCAAAATTCCAGATAGCTCCCAAGCCGGAGAATAACTGACGATGAAATTTACCGATCTTTTCATCCGGCGCCCCGTCCTGGCAGTGGTGGTCAACCTGGTGATCGTCATCGCCGGTCTTCAGGCCATCCGCACCCTTAACGTACGCCAGTATCCGCACAGCGAAAATGCGTCGGTTACCGTCACCACCGTATATACCGGTGCCAGCGCCGAACTGGTGCGCGGCTTTATCACCACTCCCCTGGAACGGGCCATAGCCGCCGCCGACGGCATCGAGTACATGGAATCCCAGAGCACGCTCGGCCTTTCCACCATCACGATACGCCTCAAGATCAACTACGATTCCACCAAGGCGTTGGCCGAGATCAGCTCCAAGGTGGACCAGGTGCGGCGCGACCTGCCGCCGGAGGCGGAAGTCCCGGTGATCAACATCGAGTCGGCCGACAGCCAGTTTGCCTCGGCCTACCTGAGTTTCTCCTCAGACATCCTCAAGCAGAACGAGATCACCGACTACCTGGTGCGCGTCGTCCAGCCGCGCCTGTCGGCCATCACCGGCGTCCAGCGCGCAGACATCCTCGGCGCCCGCACCTTTGCCATGCGCATCTGGTTGAAGCCTGAGCGGATGGCGGCGCTCAACGTCAGTCCGGCCCAGGTGCGCCAGGCTTTGGCGGCAAACAACTTTCTCTCAGCCCTGGGACACAGCAAGGGGTCGCTGATCCAGGTCAACCTGACCGCCGACACCAATCTCAATACGGTGGACGAGTTCAAGCAGCTTGCGGTGCGCGAGCAGAACGGCACCATCGTGCGGATCTCGGACATCGCCGACGTGTCGCTGGGGGCCGAGGATTACGACGCCGAGGTGCACTTCTCGGGCCTGACCGCCGTATTCATAGGCATCTGGCCCCTGCCCAACGCCAACTCCATCGACGTCATCAAAAAGGTGCGAGCCGAGATGGCGGCTATCCAGCATGACCTGCCCAGCGGCATGCAGGCCCGAATAGCCTACGACGCCACCGATTACATCAACACCGCCATCCACGAGGTGCTCAAAACCCTGGGCGACACCCTGTTGATCGTGATGGTGGTGATCTTCCTTTTCCTGGGCTCTTTCCGGTCAGTACTCATACCGGTGGTGGCCATACCGGTGTCGTTGATCGGGGCGGTCTTCCTGATGCAGGCATTCGGTTTCACCGTCAACCTGCTGACCCTGCTGGCGGTCGTGCTCTCGGTCGGTCTTGTGGTGGACGACGCCATCGTGGTTGTGGAAAACGTGGAACGCCACCTGGGTGAGGGGAAATCCCCCCTGGAGGCGGCCCTGCTCGGTGCCCGCGAACTGGTGGGGCCGATCATCGCCATGACCATTACCCTGGCGGCGGTCTATCTCCCCATCGGCCTGCAAGGCGGACTTACCGGCTCGCTTTTCCGCGAATTCGCCCTGACCTTGGCCGGGGCGGTGACCATCTCCGGTATCGTGGCCCTGACCCTGTCGCCGGTCATGTCGGCCAAACTGCTCAAACCGGGCAGCGAGGAACACGGCCTGGCCGGCCGCATCACCCGTGACTTCAACCGCCTGAGAAACGCCTACGGACGCCGGCTCGACGCCACCCTGGCTGCCCGGCCCGCGGTCTACACGGTCTGGATCGTGATCAGCCTCCTGACCATACCCATGTTCACCATGTCGGCCCGCGAACTGGCGCCAACCGAGGATCAGGGGGTCATCTTCGGTATCCTGGATGCCGCGGCCAACTCGACCCTTGATCAGAACAGCCTCTACGCAGCCGAGGCTAACCGGATCTTCATGGGCATCCCCGAAACCGATTTCACGTTCCAGATTACCTTTGCCAATTCCGGTTTCGGCGGCATGGTCACCAAACCCTGGTCGCAACGCAAGCGCACTGTGTTCCAGATCATGCCCGAGGTCCAGGGGAAGCTGCAGGGTATTCCCGGTATCCAGATGTTTCCGGTCATGCCGCCGGCGTTGCCGGGCGGCGGCCAGTTTCCGGTGGAGTTCATCCTGGCCTCCACAGCCGATACGAACCAGATCCTGGAGTTTGCCCATCAGTTGCAACTCAAGGCCATAGAGAGCAAGATGTTCGCCTTTCCGCCCCTGATCGACGTCAAGGTGGACCAACCCCAGACGGAATTCGTCATCGACCGGAACAAGGTCGCCTCCCTGGGTCTGAACCTGGGCCAGGTCGGCGCCGACCTGGGAGGCATGGCAGGGGGCGTCTACGTCAACCGTTTCGACATATCCGGCCGCAGCTACAAGGTCATTCCCCAGATCGAGCGGGTCGGTCGCCTCAATCCGGGCCAGTTGCAGGACATCTACGTTACCGGACCGGGCGGCAAGCTGATCCCGCTCTCTACCATTGCTACCCAGAAGGAATCGGTCGTGCCCCGTTCCCTCAACCGCTTCCAACAATTGAACGCCGTCAAGATCAGCGGCGTGGCCATGCGCCCCCTGGACGAGGCGCTGCGCTTTCTGGAGGGCGAAGCGGGCAAGATCCTGCCCAAGGGGTACGTGCTGGACTACACGGGCGAATCGCGCCAGTTGCGCACCGAGGGGAACAAGTTCCTGCCCGCCTTCGGCCTGGCCATCATCCTGATCTTCCTGGTCCTGGCAGCCCAGTTCAACAGCTTCCGCGACCCCTTCGTCATCCTGGCCGGCTCGGTGCCGCTGGCCATCTTCGGCGCTTTGATCTTCACCTTTCTGAAGATACCCGACCCCAATACGCCCTTCTGGACCCACGGCTTTACCACTACCCTCAACATCTACTCCCAGGTCGGCCTGGTGACCCTGGTCGGCCTGGTCTCCAAGAACGGCATCCTGATCGTCGAATTCGCCAACAAGCTGCAACTGCAGGGACACCCCAAGCTGGAGGCCGTACGCGAGGCGGCCATGACCCGTCTGCGGCCGATCCTCATGACCAGCGCCGCCACCATTGCCGGCCACTTTCCCCTGACCCTGGTCACCGGCGCAGGCGCGGCAGCCCGTAACTCCATAGGTCTGGTGCTGGTTGGCGGCATGTTTGTCGGCACCCTGTTCACCCTGTTCGTCGTACCCTCCATCTACATGCTCATTGCCAAGGATCATGGCAAGGACCGGGAGCGGGAAGCGGCTGTCACGGTGGAGGCCACCGGGAATTGACCGGGAAAAGACAGTCATCGCAGAGTACGCAGAGGAAAGAGGTTTTTTCGTGGTGCGTTTGAACAGTGGGAAAAACCATGTATCTCACCCGCTCACTCCGTTCGCTCAAGCTCACAGAGGACACGGAGAACGTCAAAAGCAACGTGCCTTTCTAACCAACAAATGATGATTATCAGAAAAGCAGTTAAAACTCGGATGAATGGGATAAACACAGATAAATCCAAATATTAAGGTCGGCAGAGTCTAAACCCAAAAGATGAAGGCTGTTTTTATATTTTTTTTAGGTCTTATCCGCGTTCATCCTATGTATCTGTGGTTAACTGCCGTTCTTAGGATTCTTTTCTCCGTGAACTTTGTGTGCTTTGTGAGAGACCGCTTTTGAGTCTGCGTCCTCTACAGCGAATTTAAGGCATATGAGTATTCCATGACCCCCACCGCAAGCCCCCTTCGCATACATTACGGCTGGATCATTGTCGCCACCGGCAGTCTGGTTCTCTTTTCCTGCTTGGGCCTGGCCCGCTATGCCTACACCATGCTGCTGCCCGGGATGCAGGCAGGACTGGGTTTGGCCTACAAGCAGATGGGCTTTATCGGCACTGCCAACTTCAGCGGCTACCTGGTGTCGGTGCTGCTGGCGCCCACCCTGATCCGCCGTTTCCATCCCCGCGCCGTCATCACCACGGGACTTGTGCTGATCAGTGTTTGCATGCTCGCCATCAGCCGCTGCAACGGTTTTTATCCGGTTGCCGTGCTCTATACCCTGGTCGGCCTGGGGGGCGGCTTTGCCAATATCCCCATGATGGCGCTCGTCACCTACTGGTTCCGCAGCGAGCAGCGCGGCAAGGCCGCCGGCCTGGTGATCGGCGGGAACGGCGCCGCGATCATCTTTGCCGGATTTCTGATCCCGCTGCTCAACCGCTGCTACGGCACGGAGGGGTGGCGCAGCGGCTGGCTGGTGTTGGGGCTGATCTCGCTGGTTGTGACCGCATGTGCCGCAACGCTGTTGCGCAATCACCCGTCGGAGTTGGGGCTGGAGCCGGTCGGCGCACCGGTGCCTGTCTCCGACGGGCAACTCAGGCCTTGCGAGCGGCGCGGCGACGGCCTGATCCTGCTGCGGCTCGGATTGCTTTACCTGGTGTTCGGGGCCACCTTCATGGTCTACGGCACCTTTATCGTTACCACCATGGTCAGGGAATACGGGTTCAGCGAGGCAAAGGCGGGGCTCTACTGGTCGTGGGTGGGATTTTTCAGTCTCTTTTCCGGGGTGGGGTTTGGCGCGCTCTCCGACCGTATTGGTCGCCGCCACGGCCTGGCCCTGGTCTTTGGGGTGCAGACCATGGCCTATGCCCTGGCCGGGATCAAACCGGGGACCGCGGGGCTGGTCGTTTCCATCGTGTTGTACGGTCTGGCCGTGTTTGCCATTCCCGCCATCATGGCCGCCGCCATCGGCGACTATCTGGGCCTTTCCCGTGCGGCCACAGCCTTTGCCACCGTGACCATCTTCTTCGCGGCTGGCCAAACCATAGGCCCGGCCGGCGCCGGGCTGATCGCCGGCACGACCGGCACCTTCACCACCGCCTACCTGCTTGCCGCCCTCCTGACCGCCTGCGCGGCCCTCTTCGCCGCAACCCTTCCCGCCCCGGCGGCAAACAGGGACTGAATCCATACCCCAGTCAAATCTAACAAAAAAAGGGAACAGGCTGTAAGCTTGTCCCCTCTTATAGGTTGTTGTTTGGAAGTGTGGATTTTTCGTCAGGTCAAGGCGACGGAGCGATCCGGGCGGAGGCGTAGCAGCGCTACGCCGCACAACCGGTCGCGAACGTCAACGCAGAGATGGCGGAAAAGCCGCGCTTCCTACGCGGTAGGGCCGGCGTCTTCCAGATGCAGCTCCTTTATCGCCATCTCCCGCAACTTGAACTTCTGTATCTTGCCGCTGGCGGTCATGGGATACCCCTCAACAAACTTGACGTAGCGCGGTATCTTGTAGTTGGCGATCCTGTCCTTACAGAACTCCCTGACCTCGTCCTCGGTCATCTCCACCCCCTTTTTCAGGACAACGGCGGCCATGACCTGCTCGCCGTACTTGCGGTCCGGCACGCCGTAGACCTGCACGTCGGAGATCTTGGGGTGGGTGTAGAGGAACTCCTCGATCTCGCGGGGATAGACGTTCTCGCCGCCGCGGATGATCATGTTCTTGATGCGGCCGGTGATCTTGCAGTACCCGTGCTCGTCCATGATGGCCAGGTCGCCGGTGTGCAGCCAGTTGTCACCATCGATGGCGCGGGCGGTCTCCTCGGGCATCTTGTAATACCCCTTCATGACCAGATAGCCCCGGGTGCAGAGTTCACCCTGCTTGCCCGGCGGCAGTGCTGCTCCGGTCTCGATGTCCACGATCTTGACCTCCACGTTCGGCAGGGCCCTGCCCACGGTTGATACCCGCAGTTCAATGGCGTCATCGGTACGGGTCTGGGTGATGACCGGCGAGGATTCGGTCTGGCCGTAGGCGATGGTGATCTCGCTGGCGTGCATCTCGCTGATGACCTTTTTCATCACCTCGATGGGGCAGTTGGAACCGGCCATGATGCCGGTACGCAGGCTGGAAAGGTCGAATTTGGAGAATTCGGGATGCTCCAGCTCGGCGATGAACATGGTGGGCACGCCATGCACGCCGGTGCATCGCTCCTTCTCGATGGTCTGGAGTACCTTGAGCGGGTCGAAGATCTCCACCGGTACCATGGTGGTGGCGTGGGTGACGCAGGCCATCACCCCCAGCACACAGCCGAAACAATGGAAGAAGGGGACCGGGATGCAGAGACGGTCCTTTTCGGTGAGTTTCATGCATTCGCCGATGTTGAAGCCGTTGTTGATAACGTTGTAGTGGGTCAGCATGACCCCTTTGGGGAAACCGGTGGTGCCGGAGGTGTACTGCATGTTGATCACCTCGTGGCAATCCAGGGTTGCCTCGACGGCCTGCAACTCCTGATCGGAGACACCCTTGCCCATCTCGACGATGGTGCTGAAGTTGAGCATGCCGGCCGGTGTTTCGCTGCCGATAAAGACCACGTTTTTCAGGCAGGGGAGCTTGGCGCTGGCCAGCTTGCCCGGCTCGGCGGCGGCCAGTTCCGGTACAACGTCGTACACCGTCTGGATATAGTCGGTATCCTTGAACGATTTGACCATGAACAGGGAGGAGGAATCGGACTGCTTGAGGATGTACTCCAGTTCCGCGGATTTGTAGCTGGTATTGATCGTGACCAGGATCGCACCGATCTTGGCCGTGGCAAACTGGAGGATGACCCATTCCGGCACGTTGTAGGCCCAGATGGAGACGTTGTCCCCCTTTTTAACCCCCAGTTTCAGCAGCCCCTTGGCAACCTGTCGGCAGACCTCGTTGAACTCGGCATAGGTGTAGCGCAGGCCGCGTTCATGGTATACCAGCGCCTCGTTGTCGGGGAAGCGTTGCGCCATATCGTCCAGAAGCGCTCCGACTGTGTGGGTAATCTGCTGTGACATAGCCACCTCCGTAGTAAACTGAGTTTTATGAAATTAAAAGCGCAACATACTAATTTTAAAGAGGTATTCACATATCATGGCCGGCCTGGCAAAGTCAAGCGGCAAACCATGGCTCGGGTGTGCTGTCAGGGTGCTGGTGACGCCGCCGAGGCCAGCATCTCTGCCGCGTGGGACAGGGCTGACTCCGTGATGGTCGCCCCGGCCAGCATGCGGGCCACCTCGCGGGTACGCTCCTCTTTTTCCAACTGGGCCACCCGGGTAGCGGTCCGGCCTGCCTCCACCTGTTTTTCCACCCGCAGGTGCTGGTCGGCAAAGGCCGCTACCTGCGGCAGGTGGGTGATGCAGAGCACCTGCTGTTGTCCGGCCACGTTCTTCAGCTTCCTTCCCACCAGTTCGGAGGTGGCCCCGCCGATGCCGCTGTCCACCTCGTCGAATACCAGGGTGGGGACATCGCTTTCCGGCAACACCTGCTTGACGGCCAGCATCAGGCGCGACAACTCGCCCCCCGAGGCGATCTTGGCCAGGGGTCGGGGCGGTTCGCCCGGATTGGGGGAGAAGAGGAATTCGACCCGCTCGAATCCGCTCGTGCGCGGCTCGGCCAAGGGTTCGAGGGATATCTCGAACACGGCGTGCTTCATGGCCACCTGGTGCGCCTCCGTTTCCAGGGCCTTTTTCAGGTTGGCGGCCGCCTTGGTGCGGCGGCTGGTCAGGTCAGCGCCCCGTTTCCGTACCTCCGCTGTCAGCCGGTCCTGTTCCGCCTCAAGCTGGGCCCGGTCCTGCTCGCGTCCGGCCAACCGCTCCAGCTCGGCATCGATCTCCTGCTGGTACGCAAGAACCTCCTCTACGGTGGCGCCATACTTCTTCTTGAGGCGGCTGATCCAGTCCAGCCGGTCGTCGGCCTGTTGCAGAGCGGCCGGGTCGGCCTCGATGCGGGCGGCGTAGTCGCGCAGGCCGATGGCCGCATCCTCCAGTTGCAGATAGTTCTCTTCCAGGGTAGCTGCCAGCCCGGCAAGGGTATGGTCGATGGTGGCAAGGTCGGTGATGGAGGCGGCAATGCGCCGCAATTGCCCCAGGATGGCGCCGTCGCCGCCATAGAGCCGCTCAAAGGCCTCGGTGCTGGTGCCACCCAGCTTTTCTGCCGCCGCCAGCACCTGGCGGCGTTCCTCCAGTTCTTCTTCCTCGCCCGGCTGCAATCTGGCCGCTTCAATCTCGTCGGATTGGTACGAGAGCAGGTCCTGTCGGCGGGCCGCCTCCCGTTCCTCTTCATCCAGGTGGGCAAGCCGGTCCTGCACGCCGTGGAGCTGGCCGTACAGGGCAGCAAATTCCTCGCGCAACGCAGCGGTGTTGCCGAAGGCATCCAGCAGCAACAGGTGGTTTTCGGGCCGGAGCAGGGTCTGGGATTCATGCTGGCCGTAGATGTTGATCAGGCGGCGGGAGATGTCGGTCAGGAGCGCCAGGGTGGCCATGCCGCCGTTGATGAAGATGCGGTTCTTGCCGCTGCGGGAGATGGAACGCTTGACCAGCAGCTCGCTGTCGGCCTCCAGGCCCGCCTCTTCCAGTTGCTGCCGCACCTCCGGCAAGCCGGAGATGTCGAAGATCGCCTCCACCGTTGCCTCGTCGCTGCCCGAGCGGATCAGGTCGCTTGAGGCCCGGCCCCCCATGATCAGGCCGACGGCATCGATGATGATCGATTTTCCGGCCCCGGTCTCGCCGGTCAGGATGGTGAGGCCACCCCTGAACGCGAGGTGCAGGGTGTCGATGATGGCAACGTTCTTTATGGACAGGTCGGTCAGCATAGCTCAACAATCCTTAAAATCAAATCTGCCACGGAGACACAGAGACACGGAGAAAAACGGGAGAAAACCAAAGTTGTTTATACAGGGATAACCAGGATGAACGGGATAACATATTAAAATCTTTTTCAGTGGTACATCCTTAAGACTTTATCCTGTTTATCCCGTGTATCCTTGTTGATTTTGTTTACTGTTTTTCCTCTGTGTCTCTGTGTCTCCGTGGCAGGTGTTCAATGAATTCTATCTTTCGCCCCACTTCAGCTTGGTCCTCAAAATCTCGAAGTAGTCCCGATCCTTTGACATGACAAGGCTCGTGGTATTCAGGGCGCGCCTGACCTCGATGGTGTCGCCCGGCATGAGCTTGAAGCCCACCTGGCCGTCCAAGGTCAGGTAGACCTTCTCGTCAAAGGTGGAGGCTATGGTGATGGAGATGATCGAGTCGTCCGTGACCACGATGGGGCGGTTGGTCAGGGTGTGGGGGCAGATCGGGGTGATGGCGATGCAGCTCATGAGCGGGTGGATGATGGGGCCGCCGGCCGAAAGGGAATAGCCGGTGGAACCGGTGGGGGTGGAGACGATCAGGCCGTCGGCCTTGAAGGTGGTCAGGAAATGGCGGTTGATCTTGGTTTCCAGGTCCACGATCCGTGCCAGTGCCCCCTTGTTGATGACCATGTCGTTGAGGACATGGCAGTTTTCGATCTCCTTGCCGTCACGGTAGAGGGTCACCTCCAGCATCATCCGCTCGGAAACGCGCGGGTCGCCCTTCAGGCAGTGCTCGATCAGCGGGTAGAGTTCATCCACGGTCACTTCGGTGAGGAAGCCGAGGCTCCCCAGGTTGACCCCCACGATGGGAACGTCCTTGCCGCTGAACAGGCGCGCCACCGAGATCAGCGTGCCGTCGCCCCCTAGGACCACCACCAGTTCGGCCTGTTCGCGGATATCCTCCTCAGCCATCCCCTTCGGGAAGCCGATCAGGCCTGCAAGCTGGGTCTCCACCAGGGGGATGCAGTTCCGTTCCTCCAGCCAGTTGATCAGGTCGTCGGCAACCCCCTGGCAGCGCGGGTCATGTTTCTTGGCGAATATGGCGACGTTCTGGAGGATCATGGCCGCATCCTTTGTGGGGGGCGGCGGTGCTCGTCCCGCTCCCGTGATGAAGGGATCGCGCCCAGCGCCTCTGCCGATGCCATGTCGGCTTTGGCCTTGACATGCTCCCCCAATTCCCTGAAGGCCTTGGCTCGAAACAGATAGGCCCTGCTGTTTTTCTGCCTGCTCAGTTCTATGGCCTTGGTCAGGAAGGGGATCGCTTTACGGGGCTGGTTCACCTGCAGCAGAGCCCAGCCCATGCTGGTATTGATGGCCACGTCCTCGGGATTTGCCTGAACGGCCCTCTCGATCTCGATCATGCCGTCGCGCGTTCTCCCCTGTTGCATCAGGCTTACCCCATGCAGGCTAAGGGCAAACATGTTCTTGGGGTCAAGCTTCCTGGCGTGGTTCAGGTCTGGTTCCCCTCTCGTGAAATCATTCATCCTGACGTACGCGGCACCGCGTCCCGCGTACGGCCGGGCCCATTTGGGAGCAAGCTCGATGGCTTTGGAATAGGCTTCCACGGCACGATCAGGCTTGTTTTCGTTAAGAAGGGAAATACCTTGCTCCAGATACTCCTTGGCAGCCAGCTCTCCTGTGGTCTCTTTATATTTATTTTGCAGTTCGCGCGTCCGCTCCTGTGTCGTAGCGGTCTTGGCCGCACCCTTTGAAAGTGCCAGTTCTTTATTCAGGCGTTCGACCTCTTTCAGAGAGTCACTGGCCTGCTTGCGAAGCTGTTCAAGCTCAGTGGCCCGTTCCCGGTCATTTTTGATCACGGCCAATGCCCTGGCCACATCGTCCGGGTCGGCGGTCAGTTTTGCCTTGAGTTGGTAGGTCGTCCCGTCCCATTTTTCATCGAGGATCACCGTTACGACCGCTCCCGCGGAGTAGGTGATGATCTCGTCCTTGCTCAGTTGAGCGTTATGCACAATCGTGTTGCTGATCAGGTAGGTACCGAGTTCCTCCAGCAGAAGCCGTTTGACCTGCTCCAGGGCGATGGAGCGGCTGGAAAGTTTGCTGTCGGCATCACTGGCCTTATAGGTATACTCCCGCGTCAGGGTGACGGGGGCTGCCAGGGCGCTGACAGCGATTAACAGTATGGCGGCACACAAAAGGATTGCACGTTTCATATCATGCTCCGTTGTTGGGCATTTGAGTCACGTATTCTTCCTTACCAAACGGGAACGTAAGGAGAAAAACCGTTACGCCCATTTTACCGCCGGTTTACGGTGATGTTGCACACAGTCGCGCAGATAACTGTTGATAAGATTTTGATAAGGAATGCCAAGATCCAGAGCCAGGTTCTTGAAATAAAGCAACGCATCCTCGTCAATCTTGAGTTTGACCTCTTTTTTCAGGAGCTTCGCATATGGGTTAGGCTTGGAGTTGCTAAAATCGTATTCTGCTTTCATCGTTTGAACCTCCGGTACGCTTGTGCTTCGTGACGAGTTGACTTTCGTGCAGAAATAATCCTGATTACGTGGTCATCTTCTCGATAACAATGACAGACCAACAACAGCCGCGGTTTAAAGCTCATGCCAAGCAATAAAAAACGTTCTTCCTGTTCCGAGTTGTCCATGTCTGCAATCAAACGCGCATGTTCATCGTAAAAGACGCTCTTTGCCTCGGTAAAAGAGATTCCATGTTTCTCAAGGTTGTTATTTGCTTTTTCTTCATCCCAGACAAATGAAAGCATGATTTGTCGTGTCCTTTATTTCATCTTCCTGATCTTTTCCAGGCTCTCCTCGAGAACAGCCTTCTTGCCGGTCACCTCGGCCAGTTTCTCCCGCTCCTTGGCCACGATGTCGGCCGGCGCGCGGTCCACAAAGGCCGGGTTCTCCAGCTTTTTCGTGAACATGTCGATCTCCTTCTCGATCTTGGCGATCTCCTTGGAGAGGCGCTGCTCCTCGGCCTCCACATCCACCAGCCCCTTGAGCGGCACAAAGATCTGCACGTCGCCCGCCACCTGGATCGAGGCATCCTCCGGCTTGTCCAGCCCAAGGCCGATGGCCAGGTTCGAGATGCGGGCCAGGGCGATGATGGAACCCTCGTTGTGCTTCATCAGCGTCATGCTCTCCGCGGAACCGCAGGAGAGGATCACGGCAATCTCCTTGCTTGGGGGCACCTCCATCTCGCCGCGAATGTTGCGGATGCCGGAGATGACGGCCATGACCCGCTCCATGTCGGCGGCCGCCTCGGGGAAGCTCTGCTGCGCCTGCGGGGCGGGGTAGGGGGCCTGCATGATGGTGGGGGTTGCCTTGTGGCCCGGCAGCGCCTGCCAGATCTCCTCGGTGATGAAGGGCATGAACGGATGCAGGAGCCGCAGCAGGTGCTCCAGCACGTACCAGAGAACGTATTGCGCGGTTTTCTTCCGCTCCGGGTCGTCGCCGTACAGGTCCTTCTTGGACAGTTCCAGATACCAGTCGCAGAACTCGCTCCAGGTAAACTGGTAGAGCGCCATGGCGCTTTCGTTGTAGCGGTAGCCGGTCAGGGTCTCGTCAACGATCCGGCTGGTCTCGTTGAGGCGGTGCAGGATCCACTTGTCCCCCTGGGAGAGTTCCAGTTTGTCGAGGCTGATACTGTCGGGATCAAACCCTTCCAGGTTCATCAGGGTGAAGCGGGCCGCGTTCCAGACCTTGTTGCAGAAGTTGCGGTACCCGGCGATCCGTTCCTCGGCCAGCTTGATGTCGCGTCCCTGGGCCGCGAAGGCTGCCAGGGTGAAGCGGAAGGCGTCGGTGCCGTACTGGTCGATGACCGTGAGCGGGTCGATGACGTTCCCCTTGGACTTGCTCATCTTCTGCCCTGCGGCGTCGCGCACCAGGGCGTGGATGTACACGTCCGTGAACGGCACCTCGTCCATGAAGTGCAGCCCCATCATCATCATGCGGGCCACCCAGAAGAAGAGGATGTCGAAGCCGGTCACCAGGCATGACGTGGGGTAGAAGGTTTTGAGCAGGTCGGTCTGCTCCGGCCACCCCATGGTGGAGAAGGGCCAGAGTGCCGAGGAGAACCAGGTGTCCAGCACGTCGGTCTCCTGGCGGATCTCGTCGCTGCCGCACTTGCTGCATTTGCCCGGCGGCTCCATGGAAACGGTGACGCCGTCGCAATGGTCGCAGAACCAGGCCGGGATGCGGTGTCCCCACCAGATCTGGCGCGAGATGCACCAGTCGCGGATATTCTCCATCCAGTCGTAATAGGTGTTCTCCCACTGCTTGGGCAGGATGCGGGTCTTGCCTTCCTTCACCGCGGCAAGGGCGCGTTCGGCAAGCGGGCCGACCTTGACGTACCATTGCAGGGACAGGTACGGCTCCACCACGGTCTTGCAGCGGTAGCAGCCACCCACGGCCATGGCATGGTCCTCGATTTTTTCGAGCAGTCCTGCTTCTTCCAGTTCCGCTACGATCCGCTTCCTGGCCTCGAAACGGTCCAGCCCCTCGTACTGGCGGCCGGCGGCGTTGACGATGCCCGATTCGTCGAACACGTTGATCTTGTCCAGGTTGTGGCGCAGCCCCACCTCGAAGTCGTTGAAGTCGTGGGCCGGGGTGATCTTTACCACGCCGGTGCCGAACTCGCGGTCCACGTAGTCGTCGGCCACCACCGGGATCTCCCGCTCGATCAGCGGCAGGATGACCGTTTTGCCGATCAGGGCCTGGTAGCGCTCATCCTCGGGATGCACGGCAACTGCCGTGTCCCCCAGCATGGTCTCGGGACGGGTGGTGGCGACCACCACGTATTTGCCCGGCTCGCCAGCCACCGGATAGCGGATGTGCCAGAGATGCCCCTTCTTGTCCTCGTGTTCCACCTCGATGTCCGACAGGGCCGTGTGGCAGCGGGGGCACCAGTTGATCAGGCGGTTGTCCCGGTAGATCAGGCCGTCCTCGTACAGTTTCACGAACACGGTGCGGACCGCAGTTGAGAGCCCTTCGTCCATGGTGAAGCGTTCCCGTTCCCAGTCGCAGGATGCGCCCAGGCGTTTCAACTGGCCGATGATCTGGCCCCCAGACTCGGCCTTCCACTTCCAGACCCGCTCGATAAAGGCCTCGCGCCCCAGTTCGTGGCGGTCCTTCCCCTCGGCGGCCAACTGGCGCTCCACAACGTTCTGCGTGGCGATGCCCGCATGGTCGGTGCCCGGCATCCAGAGCACGTTGTATCCCTGCATCCGTTTCCAGCGGCAGAGGATGTCTTGCAGGGTATTGTTGAGGGCATGCCCCATGTGCAGGGCGCCGGTCACGTTGGGGGGCGGTATGACGATGCTGTAGGGCTTCTTGTCGGAGGTGGGGGCGGCACGGAAGTATCCCTTCGCCTCCCATTCGGCATACCATTGTTTTTCAACTGCGTGGGGTTCGTACCCCTTGGCGAGTTCCTTGGTCATGGTTATAACGTACCTTTTCTGTTGATCTTGGTTTCAGTAAAATTATTCAGGTCAGCCACTATAAAAAAAACAGGGGGATAATGCAACATCCCCCTGCACGGATAACGAATTAACCTGAAAAAGCAGTTTACCGCAGAGGATGCGGAGGAACGCAGAGGAAACTTGGGTGTCCGCCATTCACCGCCGGTCAGTGCCCGCCCCCTTCTGGCGGTACAGCACCCAGGCGCCCCACAGGAGCGCCGCGAGCATCAGCATCACGCCGCAACCGAACGTTATCCGCGCGATGACGTGGTCGTAGCGCATCCAGCCCAGGCGGGTCAGGATGATCTCCCAATCGTGGTAATCCTCCACCTCGCTGCCCGTAACCCCGCCGAGCAGCATCAACTGCCCGGCGCGGGCGTCATCCATGTAGGGTGCGATGTCCATGAAGCTCTGGCCAAGCCACCAGAGGCCGACCGAGGCGGCGAAGCGATCCGTTTTGAGGATGAAGGCGATTGTTACCACGAGCGGAATGATCCACTGTCCCAGGGTGCCTCCCAGGACCTGCAGGAACCTGCCAAAGGGGGAAAAGATGACATGACCCGCCTCGTGGAAGGGGAGGTTGATCAGGTGCATGAACGATTGGTTGAAGTACTCCCCGCTGACCGGCGCCGTCATGAACCGGATGCCCCAGCCGCCGAGCACCAGCCAGAGGCAGAGGCGCCCCGCCAGCAGCAGCCGGTTTTCCTCCCGTTGCACTACGAACAGGCGTTCCTTGATCAGTCCGGCCAGCCCCGGCGCCCGAGACGGCATCACAGCCTGTTCAACGGGCGTCGGACGTACCTTGGCAAAGATCACGCCGCAGCGCAGGCAGTGATCGGAACCGTCCGGTTGTTCATGGGTGCATTTGGGACAGATCATGGATTACCTCGTATTACCAGCGCCACCAACGCAGGGTGCGCACCCCCATGGTTACCCGCTAATCATTGAATTTGGCATTAATGTAGAGCCACACCGGCCACAGCACGAGGACAAATGGGAACATGCATTTTATGACGTCGGAATAGGTGAGGAACGCGAACATTCGCTCCACTTTTCCCGCAAACTTGCTCGTATCGGTGGACACATAAATAACTACGCCAATAATGAGATAAACAGCCAAAAGGGTGATCATAATGGTTTTCATAAGCACCTCACAACGTCATCATAAGACCGGGCAGGTCTTGGCGCAAGTTAGCCGCATCTTCCTTATCAAATTCGCAATACCCGTTGCAATCGAATTATCAAGACTCAATGGACCGCCCAAGGCGGAGATATCCTGACTACTTCCCGTGCATCCTCCGGTTACCTGCACAAGTTTCGGGCATCAACTGTATTCCGGCAGGAGGTTACTTTGGTAACGCGTTGAAATGATGGGCAAATAATAGCACGGCCATTTGGCATGCACTATGTAAAAGAATCTCACGTAGTCTCAGAAAACATGGTGTGGGGCGCAACCCACACGCGGAGGTGTGCCATGAAGCTGATAGAAGCCGTCATACAGCAATTCAAGCTGGAAGAGGTGCGGAACGCCCTCGATGAAATGGGTGTCGAGAATTTCATGGAAAGCGCCGTTAATTGCCATGGCAGTCAGAAGGGACAGGAGATGGTCTTCCGTGGCGCCCGTTTCGTTTCCAATATCGTTGAGAGGGTGAAGCTTGAAATCATTGCGGCGGACGATTCGGTGGACAGGATCATCGAGGCCATCGGCGCCATTGCCAGGACCGGGCAGCGGGAGGATTGCCGGATTGCCATACGGCCTTATCTGGAAGTGATCTAGGATGTTTTCCGGGGACATAATACAGATTTTTCAAGAAATCGACTTTTATTTGTATTATGTCCCCGGACTATCTTCTGTTACTTTTTCTCAGGAGCTTTCGGTAACTGTTCAAGCCCCTCAATCGCTCGAATTATCAAACCTCTCCCAGGAGCGTCTTCTCCAAAAATGCTAAACTTTTTATCAAGATCTTTGTCGATGTCTGGGATTAGCATTGATATTCTCCAGTCATATGAATCCGTGCCGTGTTCGTTGAATACTGAACCACCTACACCGGCTGTATTCCCAACAACTCCTTTTGCGTCTGCATTGATTTTAGTAAAATCCTTCTGAATAAGTGTGGCAAGTAGTGCAGCCTGTATCCAGTACCTTTTCACTGATCCATCATTTGGATTTGCAGTTACATAAGCTTTTAATAGATCTATTGGGACATCTTCAGATTTTATAGCGATGAGAGTTGAATCGGTGATTGTAACTTCTGCAATTTGCTCAGCGGAGAAGTTAGCTGTGAATGCAAGGTAAGAGCCTTGGACTGAAGCCTTAGAATTGACTTTTGACCTGTAAATTGCCTGTTTCGGCATTTCTACATCAGGTGCGGTGTTTGGTTTTACAATACGAGTAAGCTTAAGATCACAATCTTCAGTTTTTGTTTTGCCGGCTACAGGACGACAAACCAAGATATGCCCTACAAGATCATTCAAACGGTACTTAAATATATCGGTCTTATCATACAGATCTCTCTTTACAAAATCTTGAGGTAGGCTTTTGTTGAAATTTGGATCAGTTGCAAACTTGACACCACCACATCCAGTTATACTTACAGCCAAAAGAACCACTAAAACCAGTTTAATCGTCATGATCATTCCTCCTTTATATTTTGCTGCATACTAACTATTTAACGTGGGAGAGGCTCCTAGCAAGTTATTTTAGTTTTCTATAAAATACATGAACTCATTCACGGCATCTCTTTTTAGCCATGGATTAATATGCTTTCCTTTGACTGGTCCGTGATGATTTACGGTGAATCTTAAAAGTCGAGCACAGTATTCAATCGCGAACTTGTGGTTCGACTTGGTTGTAAGAATGAACGATTCGCAGCTGTGATTACCTGCTGCTACTTCCAGCAAATCCTTAAGATCTGTGGAAAAAGACATTGAGTTGCCTGAACATTGAAATAATCCAGCTTCTTCTGTGCAAGGAGTGTTTGAGTTGGGATTTGTTACATCGACTCCAGCATTCCAATTCCAAGTGCTCTCAAAACCACCAAGTACTCGTAGTACTTCTAGCATTACAGCTTTTCGGTGATTAATATTTAGCCAAGGTCCAAGTTCTGATGAAACGTTGGAGTAAATATCATTTAGTGTATTTTTTGCGAATATACTATCAGGTGCTGCCTTAGCCCAGTCGATAAGTTCATTTAAAAAACTGTCTGGTGGTTCACCACGATTGTATACTTCCTGTTTGCAGGCAACGAAGTGTCTTGTCATTTTTCCTCCTGTTCAACGTTCGGAAATGACCCGCCCGCCCGGTTTCTTTGGGCGGTCGGTGTCCATTTTGTTGGGAATTCCTATTTTTTGTCAGACCAGATACCCTCCGCTGTCCATATTCATTAAGGGCGCGATCCAAACAATTTGAAAAAATCGTTTGAATTGCCAAAGACGTACTTATGACTTTTATTAGCAATCAATCTATTTATGCCGATGACAATATCTTTTGAAGGAGTAGAGTATCTCTCTTCAGTAGAATATGAAGCAACTAAACAGAGATAAGAATTAACAGGAAAAATAAAATCAGTTTCTTTCAGTGCAACACCAGGCACCATATGCTCTTCAAAGTCTCTATTGTATAACACTACCGGGGTGTCTGAGGTGACAAACACATCATCAGTATTGACTGTCCTATAAAAAGTCCAATACCTGTCAGCCAATAATGGCAACAACATTTCTGACGCTTTCATCATAAGATCGACAGACACTACCTTTTTTGGTCGTAGTTTCATACCGTTGAATGACTTGAGGAAATCGTCTTCGGACATGTCTGCAAGATCATTTTTTTCTTTTTTGATCCACTGTTGGAAACCGCCAGCAGTGTTGATATTATCAACAATTTTTGATTTCATCGAATTTTGTAGCTGAATTCTAAAGTGCTCTCTAGACTGAACAGTTCGGTAATGAAGAAAGGAAATGAACTTTGCAAACTTGTACCGCTGTTTAACGTCATTAAATTTCACATGTTTTCTCGAAAGTTCATCTAGTATTTTTGCAATTGAATTTTCCATTCCTTGGAAGAAATTCTCTATTAATTCGTGATCCGGTTCAAGATCATCATCGTCAATAGAATAAAAATATTTTTCTGCACAAATATTTTTAGGAGATTTTCTGTACGGTGGGGTATTTGGATCTTCAAAAACCCACAAATATGCATTTTCGTGTGAACTTTTATTACGATCTGTGAAGTGTTTTAAGTAGACCTGTGGGATATAGTGGTGGTTTTTCTTCATTTATCAGTCTGAGCGCCTCGTTATTACTCACCATTTGTCCGCCAATTGCTCTTTCCACCAATTCGGCCCGCCATCATTCCTCACCAACGCATAAAACTGGCCGCAGGCCGATCCTGCCGCTTGTTGAACTATCTGAGCTTGTCCAAAATTCCTCCAGCGTCGCAGGCGGCTTTATCAAAAGTCGATATTAACCTTTCAACCTCCCCGTATGGCCACTTCATATCGGGCAATGGTTTGGATGGGTCCGTTTGGTAATTAAGAATTTGCGCACCATCTGTATCCGTGCACGGATGCGCATGTATCAAAGCATTACGTTCGACTATAAGTGCCTTGAAGGTCAAATGGCAATCTATCACTTCTTGTTTTGTGATTTTTGTGTATGTCGTTTGTGGATTGTTTATAACCCTCAAAAACCGCTTCTCAACCCCACCAGAAGTCAGTGAGTGCCTCCCACGGCAGTACTCGCTAACAAAGCCATTTTCAAGAAGCTCAATTATCCAAATGATCGCCCACTCATAGTATGCGAATATGTACACAGCTTTGCCGACAAGTGCAGCATACGAATCGTTTACGGGTACTCTGGTTGTTGTGTGATGTGTCATTTTGCTACCTTTCCGACCAGATTTTTGTCCAACGGTTCGGCAGTTGACCCGCCAGCCCAGGCGTTTCCGGGTGGGCGGAGTCTAACTGACTGGTTGGTTATTGCCTCTTTTCTTGAGGTAAAAAGATGCTACTACAACGCCCAAGCCTCCTGAAATAACTCCGGAGAATCCACCCATTACTAAGCCAATAGGCCACATTGATGCGCCGCCCCCTCGGTATGGAAGGACAAATTCATCAAAAAGAACAATTACGGGAAGTACAAGCTGACGATACCAACCATGCCATTGCTTCTATTTTTCCTCTTAGTCGAATCACCGCTCCAGCTATGAATGGAGTTAATAGCAGAAAAAACAGCATCATCTTGCGCCCTCTTGCATTACCCAAAGCCCGGCCCCAACCAAAATACCAGTACTCAATCCAAGAGGGCCATCAATGATAAAACCCAAAGGCCCTTGCGGACTATTGTAAATCGCTGGGAGAACAACAATTATTAAGAATGCTATCCCAACACCGTATACTGCCCACATGAAGGAAAGTGAGAGGTATTCCTTAAATGTCTCGCGATTTTTTCTCTTCAATAAGAAAACTACAAGAAAGAACGTGATTAGACTGGTCGTTATAGCAATAAGCGGGGAAAATATTATGCCGTATAAAACAGCGGATGCGATATGTTTGTTGAGCCTGTAATAATTCTGATCGAAGACCACAGCACGCATGAGAATTACTCCTGCGATAACAGCAATTGGCAAATATGGTTTTCTCTTTATCATCATTTATTTACCCAACTCGTTATTGAGCGGTTTTCCTATATAGGAGACTTCTGCCGAAAAAAGCGTTCTGTCCTTGCCAGACAAAAAAGGCCCCATATTCCGTCACCGGAACACAGGGCCTTCATACCATCCCACCTTTTGTCATACGATCACACATATCATCCCTCCAAACAGCCGGCACAGGCAAAACACATGTCCACGGAGTAGCAGATACGCGATCGAATGTCAATCGCAACTAATTGATTTATAAAAATATTTGTCAAAACTCTTCATTAGGATTGATCAATTGTAAGGATGGAGGTGAGTGTTACAAATAAACAAACGGACAAAAGCATGTGGTCCACGAACTACACGAAAATCACGAAAGAATTCGAAATGCTTGTACGGCGGAAAGGCATTACTCACGCGAAATCCCCTTAATCAGTGGCTTGCCGCCCCTTTATGTTTGAGAATTTCGGTGGATCAAAAACTTTTTGGTATAATTGACATTACCTGTTGACATCTAAAGACAATTCGCTATTCTGTATACGATATAATTGAATAGAAACCGTACGAAAAGGCAAAATCCGGGGGACCGGATGACGCAAAGCCACCTGCCCAGAACGGGAAGAGGGGCTGCCGAAGCGGCGATCCCGGTGTTGTATTGTGGCAGCACTGAATCCCGCCTGCCTTTTCGGAAGAATTGCAGGCTTTTTGTTGTCCGGACTTTCCACATACCCGGTCATTCCGGCAAGCTTGAAACCGCCATTGCTGGCACGTATTACCGCAACAGGGGAGCACTGATGAACTTTCTTTGGCATTATTACCTCGGTTTTTCGATCAAGTCGCGCCTGGCCATTCTCTGCTTCTGTTACAGCCTCTGCATTGTTGCCACGGCAATTACCTCGCAATTCGATTCATCCCTGATCAAATACGGCTCCGTTGCGCTGTTCATCGTGCTCGGCCTTGTTTTCGGCGTGATCAATATCTGGTCGATCCTTGGTCCCTTGAAGGAGTCGATAGCGCACCTGCAAAAGATCGCCGATGGCGACCTGCGCCATAGCCTGGAGACCGACAGGACGGATGAGGTCGGTCAACTGACTATGGCGCAAAACCTGATGGTGGAACGGTTGCGGGAGGTGGTTGCCGAAGTGAAGAGCGCGGCGGACAAGGTGGCAATGGATAGCTGCGGCATCTCCTCACGGTCGGAGCAAATGAGCCAGGGCGCCGAACAGCAGGCGGCCGCCGCCGATGATGCCTCTGCATTGATGAAATCCATGACCGACAGCATTCGCCGGAATTCCGACAATGCCACCCAGACGGAGCGGATCTCCATGAAGAATTCGGCGGATGCCGGGGAATGCGGCAAGGCGGTCGAGCAGACCGTGGCGGCAATCAGGGAGATCGTCGGGAAGATCAGGATCGTGGAGGAAATAGCCCGCCAGACCAACCTGCTCGCCTTGAATGCCGCCATCGAGGCGGCGAGGGCCGGGGTCAACGGCAAAGGGTTTTCCGTGGTCGCGTCAGAGGTGCGCAAGCTGGCGGATCGGAGCCAGGTGGCTGCGGGGGACATTGCCCGGATCTCCTCCTCCAGCGTGGTACTGGCGGAGAAGGCGGGCCAGATGCTGAACCAGATGGTTCCGGATATCGAGCATACCGCGTCACTGATCCAGGAAATCAGCGCGGCCTGCCGGCAGCAGGATTCCGGTGCCGACCGCATCAACACGGCGATTCAACAACTTGACCAGGTCATTCATCAAAACGTGATTGTCTCCCAGGAGATGGCTTCCACGGCGGAGGAGCTGAACTCACAGGCGGAAGAACTCCAGGAGAGCGTCTCGTTTTTCAGGATCGAAGAGGAAGGGAACGCCCTGCTGCGCGAGGTGGCGCCCGTCCTGCAAGGCAGAATCGCTCACAACCGGTATGCGGATGCGCTGCCGCACCCTGCGCCACGGCTGGTCAAGCAGGCGGACAGGCTTCTCCTGAACACGAATCCCGAATGCTGACCATCTGTTTCCCTTGCCCGGAATGCCTGTACGATGCAATGCTCGGCGTCACTTGAAGATCTCGGCAAAAAAGGCCCTCATCGCCTCCCATGAACGCCTGTCCGCTTCCTTGTTGTAGGCCACACCCTTGCTGTTGTCGCTGCCGTTGTCCGGGTTGGTGAAGCCGTGCACCGCGCCGCTGTAGATATTCATCTGCCAGTCCACACCCCCCTTGCGCATCTCGTCCTGGAAGGCGGCCACCTCATCCGGCTTCACAAAGGGATCGTCAGCGCCGTGCAAGGCCAGGACCTTTCCCTTGATCCTTTTTGCATCCTGTGGCGTCGGCGTGGCAAGCGCGCCGTGGAAACTGACGGTTCCCAGTACATCTGCGCCGTCACGCGCCAGCTCCAGTGCCACGGTGCCGCCGAAGCAGTAGCCGATAACCGCGATATGCCGGGGATCGACGTTTTTCTGCTCTTTCAGCACGTCAAGCCCGGCCCTGGCCCTGGCCCGCATCAGGCTGCGGTTATCCTTGTAGATGGCCGCGACCTTGGCCGACTCGGCCGGGGTGGAGGGACGAACGCACTTGCCGTAGATGTCGGCGGCAAATGCCACATAGCCCAGCTTTGCCAGCATCTCGGCCCTGTGCTTCACATAGGGCCCCAGGCCGTTCCATTCGTGGATGACCAGTATGCCCGGCCGTTTTGTGTAGAAATGGTCATCCCAGGCCAGATACCCTTCCAGAACCGTGTCGCCCTGTTTGTATTCGATGACCTTGGTCTTGACGGTGGCCTCGGCATTGGCGGCCAGCGTCAGGGACGCAAGCAGCATCATGATCACGTATTTCATGACGAACCTCCTTGCGGCTGTTCTCGTTATGTTTGATAGGTGTATCTGGCCATAGTATAGCACGGGACGGGAGGTGGGAGGCACTGCGGTAACAAATGGATGGTGAAACCCTCAAAAACAATATTTACAGGGATGGACGGGATAAACAGGATAAAGGACTTAGGGATTTAACCTAATAACGATTTTGTTAATTATCCCGTGTATCCTGTTCATCCCTGTTAAATAGATTTTGGTTTTCTGCTTGTTTGCGGCTAAAGCAAATCAGGGTTACTACGCGCTTATCTTCAGGAAGTTGGCGAGGATATCCATGCCCCCCTCGGTGAGGATGGATTCCGGGTGAAACTGTACTCCCCACAGGGGGAGCTCACGGTGGCGCATCCCCATGATCTCGCCGTTATCGACCCAGGCGGTGACCTCCAGGCATGCGGGCAGGGTAGGGCGGTCCACCACCAGGGAGTGGTAACGGGTGGCCTGAAAGGGGTTGGCAAGGCCGGCAAAGAGCTCCTTGCCGTCGTGGTGTATGGGGGAGGTCTTGCCGTGCATGAGCGACACGCTGCGCACCACGTTGCCGCCGAAGGCGCTGCCTATGGCCTGGTGGCCCAGGCAGACGCCGAGGATGGGGAGCTTGCCGGCAAAATGCCTGATGGCGGCCACCGAGATGCCGGCCTCATCGGGCGAGCAGGGGCCGGGGGAGATCACCAGCCGTTCGGGATGCAGCGCCTCGATCTCCTCAAGGGTGATCCGGTCGTTGCGAAAGACCTGCACGTCCTGGCCCAGTTGGCCGAAATACTGGACGATGTTGTAGGTAAAGGAATCGTAGTTGTCGATCATCAAAAGCATAATGCACCTTTGGCAGATGGGTACAAGAGGCTGCCATGGTCGTTCACCACGGCAGCCGCATGGTCCGGTCCTATTTTTTGAAGGTTGTGATCACATAGGTTGCAATGGCCTTGGCCTCGGCATCGGACAGGGATTTTTTGTCAAATGCGGGCATGCCGCCGCCACCCTTGCGGATCTGTTTCAGGATCGCGTTCTGGTTTTTCAGGCCCTTGAGGGTTTCCTTGGGATTCATGACGTTGCCGCCGTTGGGGTGGCAGGAAGCGCATTTTTCCTTATAGAGGGCTTCTCCGGATTTCTGCTCCGCCAGGGCGCTCCCGGCTGCTACGGCAATGGCAAGTGCGGTAACGGTCAACAGTGTCGATGTTTTCATGGGTCAGCCTCCTTGGTTTGTACCGGGCATGGCCCGGTTGTTGCGATTATGATTGGGGCGAGGTCACACCAGCCCTTTTTCGGCGATCTCGATCGCCCGTCGCGCCGCCATGGCCTTGTTGACGGTTTCCTGCCATTCGGCAGCCGGATCGGAGTCGGCAACCACGCCGCCGCCCGCCTGCAGGTGGACCATGCCGTCCTTGATCACCAGGGTGCGGATGGTGATGGCCAGGTCCATGTTGCCGGAGAAGGAAAAATAGCCCACGGCGCCGCCGTAGATCTCGCGCCGCACCGGCTCAAGCTCGTCGATGATCTGCATTGCCCTGACCTTGGGGGCGCCGGAGAGGGTGCCGGCCGGGAAGGTCGCCCGCACCAGGTCGAAGGCGTCCCGGTCGCCTTCCAGTTCCCCCTGCACGTTCGAGACGATGTGCATGACGTGGGAATAGCGCTCGATGACCATCAGTTCGGTCACGGTGACCGAGCCGGTTGTACACACCCGGCCCAGATCGTTTCTCCCCAGGTCCACCAGCATGACGTGTTCCGCCCGTTCCTTGGGATCGGCCAGCAGCTCCTCGGCCAGTCGGGCGTCTTCTTGCGCGGTTGCGCCCCGGGGCCGGGTGCCTGCTATGGGGCGCAACTCGACCCGTGTCCCTTCCTTGCGCACCATGACCTCCGGCGATGCCCCGGCAATGACCGTGTCGTCCAGGCGCAGAAAGAACATGTAGGGCGACGGGTTGAGGGTGCGCATGACGCGATAGATATCGAACGGATCGGCTGAAAGTTCGCCGCTGAAGCGCTGGGAGGGGACCACCTGGATGATGTCGCCGGCCCGCACGTATTCCTTGGCCTTTTCCACCGCTGCCTCGTAGTCCGTCCGGGTCACGTTGGACCGAAGCTCGATCCGCCTGCCGGAAGGCGCCCCTTCCTCGGCCGGGAGAGGCGCCCGCAATCTCCGGACAATGGCCTCGATCTTTTCCGTGGCCTCGCCATAGGCCTCGTCAGGAGATTTCCCCCCATCCAGGTGGGCGTTGGAGACCACCTTGATCTTCTGATGCATGTTGTCGAAGATGACGATGGTGTCCGTGACCAGGAAGTAGGAGTCGTAGGCTCCGATCAGAGCGGGCTTGTCCGTGGGAAGGTGCTCGAAATGACGCACCATGTCGTAACCCAGGTAGCCGACCGCACCCCCGAAGAAACGGGGCAGCCCTTCCACCTCCACCGGGGAAAAGCGGGCCAGGAGGTCGCGGATGCAGGCCAGCGGGTCATCAACGGTCACGGTGGTCATGACGCCGTTTTCGATGGTTTCGACCCTGTTTCCCTTGGAGCGGACAATGAGCGAAGGGCTGGAGCCGAGGAAGCTGTAACGGCCCCACTTCTCCCCTCCCTCGATACTCTCCAGCAAAAAGGAGAAACGGCCGTCATCCAGCTTTTTGAAGGCGGAAACCGGGGTGTCCATGTCCGCCATGATTTCACGGTAGACCGGGATAAGGTTGCCTTGGCGGGACAGTTCGCGGAACGCGTCGATGTGGGGGAAAAACATGGTAACTCCGGCATTGGGGCATGATTGTGAATAAAAAAAGCTACCACAGGCGCCAGGGAGTGTCAAGGTCAGGGGATTACAGCGGGTTATGGCTGATGTTTGTCCTGAATACGTGACGCCTCCATGCCTTCGTTAGCCCGAAAGGCCTCTGTTCTTGCCGATGAGGAGATGCGCGGCAGCCCGGCGGAGGACCGTCGGCGTGAGTGGCTTGTTACGGCCGGGCGACGTACGGACCCCGGCTCTTCCGGCCACTACGGCATTCCGGCGTCACGTATTCAGGTCTGTCTATAATTGCCCTTTTCTTCGCGGGGATTCATGGTATAATCCGGCAAAACGATCCGCAAGGGGCCATGCCATGAAACAGACCAACATCCTGCTGGAGAGCGACACCAACGAACTGGAGATAGTCGAATTCAGGATTGACGAGGTTGACTCGTCCGGCGCCGTGGTGCCCTGCTATTATGGCGTCAACGTGGCCAAGGTGCGTGAGATCATCCGCCTGCCGCAACTGTCCAAGGTCGTCAACGCCAAGCCGGGCGTGGAAGGGATGATCAAGCTCAGGGACAAGGTCATTACCATCATCAACCTGGCCAAGGTGCTCAACAAGGATATCGGCGACCTGGTGGCGGACCGGGTGGTGGTGCTCGAATTCAACAACCTGATGGTGGGGGTGCTGGTGCACTCCGTCTCCCGCATCTACCGCATCTCCTGGAAGAATGTGGAGCCTCCGTCACGGTCGGTTCACAGCGATCAGGTGATCGGCCTGGTCAAGATGGAGGACCGCATCATCCTGGTGCTGGATTTTGAAAAGATCGTGGGCGAACTCTGCTCGGAAAGCGCCCTCAGGCCGCTGGACGAAGAACTGGTGCTGCACGCCGATTCCGGCGTCGAACGGTCCCACAAGACCGTGCTGGTGGCCGACGATTCGCCCTTTATCAGGCACACCCTCTGCGCGGCCCTGCGTTCGGCCGGCTACACCGTTGTCGAGGCGGAAAACGGCGCCCAGGCCTGGGATATCATCCAGCAGAGGATGGATCAGTGTCTCCAGGACGGCACCTGCTTCTCGTCGCACATCGGCATGCTGATCACCGATGTGGAGATGCCTCAGATGGACGGGCTGCACCTGACCTCGCTGGTGCGCAAGGAGGAGACGCTCAAGGATCTGCCGGTGGCGATCTTTTCATCCCTTGCCTCCGAGGACAACAAGCGTAAATGGATCGGGCTGGGCGCAGACCGGATCCTGACCAAACCGGACCTGCCCAACCTGGTCAAGGTTGCCGACGAACTGATTATGTAATACCTGAATTCGTGACGCCTTCACGCCTCCGCTGGCCCGAAAGGCCTCTGCCCTTGCTTGTGAGGATATGCGCGGTAGCTCGGTGGAGGACCGGCAGAGTGAGCGATTTGTTACGGCTGGGCGGCGTGCTGGCTCCGGCTCTTCCGGGCACTCCGGCACTCCGGCGTCACGGATTCAGATAATATGAAATTGCCCTTGACACGCGCAATCCGATTGTGATTTAGTAGGCACCCATGAACTCAATCCGCTTCTTTAACGCTTTTTACTTTTACTTTTGGTACGGCTTTTTCAGGCCGTCTGCCCGGGTAGAGGTGTAAGCTTTAGCGAAGCGACCACATCACACACCACAAAGCCGGGGCGGACGGAAGTCCTCCCCGGCTTTTTTGTTGTCGCACCGCATGCGGCGGCACGGGCCGGGGGGAAACCTTCCGGCCTTTGTCTTATGTGGGAAAGGAGCAGGAAATGATTATCGTTATGAAGGCAGGTGCGGCAAAGAAGGACCGGGACGAGGTGTTGAGGCGTATCAGGGAGCTGGGGTATAAACCACATGTGATCCACGGGGCGACCCGTGACGTTATCGGCGCGGTGGGGGACGAGCGGGGCAAGGCGGTGTTGCAGTCGCTGGAGTCGTTGCACGGGGTTGAGAACGTGGTGCCGATCCTGCAGCCCTACAAGCTGGCCTCCAAGGAGGTCAAGAAGGAGGCGAGCGTGGTGAGGGTCAGCGATAGCGTGGTTATCGGCGGAGAGCAGGTGGTCATGATGGCCGGTCCCTGCTCCGTGGAGAACGAGGCCCAGATCATCGAATCGGCGGAAGCGGTCAAGAAGGCGGGCGCTCACATGCTGCGGGGCGGGGCCTTCAAGCCGCGCACCTCCCCCTATTCGTTCCAGGGGCTGGAGGAAGAGGGGTTGAAGCTTTTGGCCAAGGCGCGCGATCTGACAGGACTCCCCTTCGTGACCGAGGTCATCAATCCCGAAACGGCCGAACTGGTGGCTGAATACGCCGACATGCTCCAGATCGGCGCCCGCAATTCACAGAACTTTGCGCTGCTGAAAAAGGTGGGGCAACTCAGGAAGCCGGTGCTGCTCAAGCGGGGCATGTCCATGACGATCCAGGAATTCCTGATGAGCGCCGAGTACATCATGAGTGAGGGCAATCAGGCCGTGGTCCTCTGCGAGCGCGGCATCCGCACCTTCGAAACCGCCACCCGCAACACCCTGGACCTGTCTGCCATACCGGTGTTGAAGGGCAAAACCCATCTGCCGGTGGTGATCGATCCCTCCCACGGAACCGGCAATCATCATTACGTGGCCCCCATGTGCTACGCCGCCGTGGCCGCCGGGGCCGACGGCCTGATCGTCGAGGTGCACCCCGATCCGGAACACGCCTCCAGCGACGGCCCGCAGTCGCTCAAACCGAAGAAATTCTCCGCCATGATGGAAAAATTGCGCCTGTTCGCCGAGGTGGCGGACCGGACGCTATAAACATGCTTTTTACCGCAGAGGACGCGGAGGATCGCAGAGAAAAGGCACAACCATTTTTACAGGGATATACAGGATTAACGGGATGAATCAAAACCTCTTTCAGGGTTAAGCCTTTATCCCGTTAATCCTGTCCATCCGTGTTAATTTGTTTCCTGTTTTTCTCTGCGGCCCTCTGTGTCCTCTGCGGTGAATGCCTTGTCAGATTGAATAATCAGGGTTTGGGAATGTTGCCCAGGAGGGTGGAGACGTCGTCCACCGACAGGGGGTGGCTCATCAGGAAACCCTGGAGGGTGTCGCATTTACGGCTGTGGAGAAAGTCGAATTGCTCTTCCTGTTCGACCCCCTCCGCGACCACGTCAAGGTTGAGTGAATGGGCCATGACGATGATCGCCTCGGCGATTGCCGCGTCGTCGCCGCCGATGGTGAGATCCCTCAGGAACGAGCGATCTATCTTGAGGCGGTCGATGGGGAAGTGCTTGAGATAGGAAAGGGATGAGTAGCCGGTGCCGAAGTCGTCGATGGCCAGCGTGACCCCCAGTTTCTTCAACTCCAAAAGCGTCTGGATGTTTCTGTCGGCGCGTTCCATGATGGTGCTTTCGGTCAACTCCAGTTCCAGATATTCGGGGGGCAGACCGGATTCGTCCAGGATGGACTTGACCAGGGAGACGAAGTTGTCCTGCTTGAACTGGCGGGCGGAGATGTTGACGGCAACCCGCAGCCAGGGGGTTCCGCTGTCATGCCATGCCGTTGCCTGACTGCAGGCTGTTCTGAGTACCCATTCGCCGATGGGGATGATCATGCCGGTCTCTTCGGCAATGGCGATGAAATGCAGCGGGTAGATATTGCCTTTCTGGGGGTGCTGCCAGCGCAGCAGCGCCTCAAGCCCGACCAGTGTGCGGTTGCCGATGTCGAATTGCGGCTGGTAGACCAGGTAGAATTCATTCCGGGTAATGGCCTGGCGCATGCTCGATTCGAGCAGTTGCCGGGTCAGGGCTTGCACGTTCATCTCCTTCGAAAAAAACTGGAAGTTGTTTCGTCCCCGTTCCTTGGCCTGATATAGGGCGATATCGGCGTTTTTGAGCAGGTCTTCCACTGTCGAGCCATCGTCGGGGAAAACGGAAATGCCGATGCTGGCGCTGGAGTAGATCTCATGCTCCTCGAGCCGTACCGGATTGTTGAGCGATTCAAGTATCTTGCTTGCGACCTTGGAGATATCATCCGCCCCCGAGACCAGCGGCAGGATCACCACGAACTCGTCTCCCCCAATGCGGGCCACGGTGTCCGAACTGCGCAGGCAGTGCTGGATACGGTCCGCGGTGATCTTGAGCAGCCGGTCGCCGTACGCGTGGCCGATGGAGTCGTTGACATTCTTGAAGTGGTCCAGGTCGAGGAACAGGAGGGCTGTATCCCGTCTGTCCCGTTCGGCCATGACGATGGCCTGCTTGAGCCGGTCGGTGAACAGCACCCTGTTGGGGAGCCCTGTCAGGATGTCGTAGTAGGCCAGTTTCTTGATCTCCGCCTCGGAACGCTTTCGTTCGATGGTGTAACGGATGGCGCGGCCGAGGAGATGAATATCGAACTTTCCCTTCACCAGATAGTCCTGGGCGCCGTGCCGCATGGCGGACAGCGCCAGTTCATCGTCGTCCAGACCGGTCAGGACGATTACCGGTATTCCTGGTGCATGGGCGTGCATGCGGTGGATGGTTTCCAGCCCCTGGCTGTCGGGCAACGACAGGTCCAGCAGGATGACGTCGAAGTGCCGTTGCGCCACATGGTCCACCGCACCGGCAATACTCTCCGCCTCATTGACCAGGAACGGCGTTTCCCTGAGTTCTCCGAAGTATTCCTTGATGAGACGGGCGTCGGCCGGGTTGTCCTCGACCAGCAATATCCTGATGATGTCGTTATTCATTGAATCGCTCACATTCCGGGCAGTTTGACGATGGAGAACCAGAATTCCTCTATGGAAGAGACTACCTTGGAAAACTGCTCCAGGTCGACCGGCTTGGTTATATAGCAGTTGGCGTGCAGGGAATAGCTCTTGAGGATGTCCTGCTCGGCGCTTGAGGTCGTCAGGACGACCACCGGGATATGCCGCAGGTCCGGATCACCCTTGATCTCTTCCAGTACCTCCCGTCCATCCATGCGGGGGAGATTGAGATCGAGCAGGATCAGGTCGGGACGAACCGCCCCGCTCCGGTTTCCCCTTCGCCGCAGAAAATCAATCGCTTCAACGCCATCGCCGACAACGTGGATGTTATTGCAGAGCTTGGCGTCCTTGAGCACCTCGGTTGTCAACCTGACATCACCGGGGTTGTCTTCCACGAGCAGTATCTCGACGGGCCTCAGACCGGATGATTGCATGGGGTGTTCCTCCTTGAACGTTATGGAATCGGGTTCAGTGCCCTGCTACCGATCTCCCTTGCTTCAGGCCGCTGGGGGAAGACTGAAGAAGAAGGTCGATCCCCGGCCCGGCTCCGATTCAAACCATACCTGGCCGTTGTGCAATTCCACGGCCCGCTTGCAGATCGCCAGGCCGATGCCGGTGCCCGGATACTTGTCGCGATTGTGCAGTTTTCTGAAGATATGAAAGATCTTGCCGTGATACTCGGGCGCGATGCCGATGCCGTTGTCGCGGACCGCGAACTCCTGCTGTTTCCCATTCCATTGCCAGGAGATATGGATCCTGGGCGATTCGCTCCTGAACTTGAGGGCGTTCGATATCAGGTTGTGCATGATCAGCATCAGCATGGAGCGGTCGCCGAAAACGGTCGGCAACGGATCAAAGGTCACTTCCGCTCCGCAGGCTTCGATGCTGTCTTTGAGATCCGCCAGGACCGTGTTCAGGATGTCATTGCCGTCAAGGGCGGCACAAACCCTCTCCTTCCGGTTGAGCCGAAGATATCCGAGCAGGTCGCTGAACAACTGCTTCATATGATTCACGTTCTGGACCGTGATGGCGATATATTCGTCGGCGTCACGGTCCAGACGCCCGTGGTATCGTTTCTCCAGGAGCTGGACGAAACCGCCGATGATCCTGAGCGGCTCCTGCAGGTCGTGGTAGGCGATCATGGAAAATTCCTGCAGTTCGGCGTTGCTCCGTTCAAGCTCGCCGGCCTTTGCGGCCAGCTCCCGGCTGGAACGGCGTTTCTGGGCCACATTCACCGCCAGCAGGGCTATGATGATTGCCAGGCTGGTAAAGGTCCCGATGGTGGCCCATACCAGGGTGGTGTATTTCGCGTAGAACGATTCGGGGCGGTTGATCAGGATGCTGTTGTAGGGAAGCCGATCAAGCGGAATGTTGAACCGTTTGAGCAGCTTGTAATCGAACATGATGCGCGTTGTTTTTCCGGTGTAGACCGGCATGGTGGCGATGTCGCGGCCATTCAGGACTTCCAGGGCCATTTCCGCGGCCTTTTCCCCGTGCAGTTTCCCTCCCAGCAGGCTGCCGCCCATGATGCCGTGTCCGATCTGTTCCTCGTGTCCGGCATAGACGGGCACGGGCGATTGCTCTCCCAGCAGTTGCGCGATTCTGCTGTGGTCATAGACCCGTCCCTCGCTGTCTCGGCTGTAGGAAAGCGCTAAAACGAGACTGGTTGGCGGAAGGGATTTGACCTGGCGCAGCATCTCCGTGGTGGACAGGTTATCCATATAGCGGATGGAGACCCTTCCGGTCAAGCCCTTTAGGTCCTTTTCCGCCTGGCGGCGTGTGGCAAGCCCGGTGGAGGTGTAGTCGTGGATGACAAAGATCTCGCGTGTTCCGGGGTGAATCTGGAGCATCATCTCGACCGTGCCCCTTACGTCGAGGAGTTCCGCCACCCCGGTCACGTTTGTCTTGCCGGCGATCATCACCGGTTCGAATCCGTTGATACCGCAGAAGACGATCGGTGCGCCCCGAAATATCTCGTCGCGATATTTCAGGGCAAAGTCGAGAGCCGGGTTGTCGACCGCCATGATCAGGGGAATCTTCACATTTTTGAACTTGTGCGCGAAGAGGGCCCGCAGGTGATCGAAATGATCCGTTTTGGGGAAAAATTTGCAGTCCAGGTATTCTATGATCGGCTCGCTGCCCGGCCTGGCCTTTTGCAGCGTTTCCACGATACCGTTGATCTCGTTGTCCGACCAGGTGTAGTAGGGGTGGTAGGAGTTGAGCACCAGGATACGGCTTTGTTGCTCCGGGGGGACGGCTGCTTGTGCCGGGAGGGGCAGGAAGCAGCAGATCAGCGCCGCCAGCACGATAAACAGACCGAATCGCCCGATTGATGCGATCAGGTCGCCGCTACAGCCGGAATATGGATGAGAAGGCCGCTTTGTCATAGCTGTTGGAGTGCCGTCTGTAGCCCTTTCCTGATAGTGAAGGTGAAGGTTGCCCCGTTGCCCGGTTCCGAGATAACGCTGATCCTGCCGCCATGCCGCTCGACGATCTTTTTGCATACGGACAGGCCGATCCCGGTCCCGGCGTACTGGTCTCGGGAGTGGAGACACTGGAATAACTCGAATATCCGGTCGAAGAATTTCGGATCGATGCCGATGCCGTTGTCCCTGACGCTGAATTCCCATTCCGCCGGCCTGTCCATGACACCTATGTGGACCAGGGGAGGGGCGGAACCGCGGAACTTGACGGCATTGGCGATCAGGTTCTGGAAGAGTTGAACCATCTGGACTTCATCGCCGCACAGGGACGGCAGGGGATCGTGGGTGATGATGGCGCCGCTCTCTTCCACGGCCTGACGCAGGTTGGCCAGGGCGTACCCCAGGGCGACCTCCCCATCGAACGGTGCAAATGGTTTCCCCTTGGAATCGACGCGCGAATAGGCCAGCAGGTCGTTGATCAATTGCTGCATACGCTGCGCGCCGTCGGTGACAAAGCCGATGAAGTCGTCCGCATCCTTGTCCAGCTTGCCCTTGTAGCGTTTTGCCAGAAGCTGGATGAAGCTGGTAATGGTCCTCAAGGGCTCCTGGAGGTCATGGGAGGCGATATAGGCGAAGTGCTGCAGTTCGCGGTTCGAATCCGCCAGTTTCTGGCTCAACTCCTCACGTTCCAGTTCGATCTGCTTGCGTTCGGTTATATCCTTGACAAGTTCGATGCCGCCCACGATCTCACCAGTCGCATTGCGAAGCGGCGAGGCGGTGATGAGGACATGGTTCTCCCTGGTATCGTACCGGACCGACTTTTCCGTTGTATGGATCTGGCCGTCCTCGAAACATTCCTGCACCGGACAGGGGGTGCAATTGCAGGAATTGTGCTCATAGGCCTCGTAACAGAACCTGCCGACCTGATCGCCGACCAGGTCCCGGTGAACGGCATTCTGGTAAAGTATGCGGAACTCCCGGTCCTGGATGGTGAGTCCATCGCCGATGCCGGCAATGATGGCTTCGTTTTTACGCTTCTCATCAATGGCCAGGGTAACGGCGGAGTCCAGCTCTTCCACATAGCGTATCCGCTCTGCATCACGCTCGGCCAGCGTTGCCGACATCTTGTCGAAGGCGCGGGCGATCAGGCCGAATTCACCGTCGTCGTGGGGTATGCCGACCCGGACATCCTCATTGCCGGCCGCCAGGCGTTCCGAAGCCAGGACCAGTTTCCGGGTCCGGGAAATGATGCTGAAGTGGGCGACCAGGAGTGCCGCAAAGCCCGCCAACAGGGCAAACAGGAACATCAGCCCGAGATTGCGGGCAATAAGCTGGAGCACATCGGCGACAGCGGCGTCCTCGGGAACCTGCAGCCTCACGTACATATACGGTTCACCGGCCGCTTGCAGGCGGAGAGCATGATAGATGACGATATGCCTTCTTCCGTCAATGCTGCGGACAGTTACCTTGTCCTCATCCGTTGATGTCTTCATGCCGGCAAAAAGGACCGGGTCGTCGCTGTTCCCCTGGAGATCCTTTTGGCCCGAATCGTGGAGAATGACGCCGTTGTGGTCGATGATCGTCAGGGTTGCGCCGGGGGGGAAGTGGGCCTTCGATATCCGGCGGGCAAAATTGGCGAGGTCGATCCCCGCCTCGATCACTGCCGTAACGGCACCGTTCGTTCCCATGGCCGGGTAGGCAAAGTTGAACATCGGGTTCCGCGACTGTTTGCCGATTACATATTCGCCTGCCGCAAACGAACGGTTCCTTATGGCGTCGCGGAAGTATTTCCGATCTTTCACATTTACCCTGCCTGCCAGGGGGATGGCCGAGGCAAAGATGTCGCCGTTGGGATGGGAAATGTGAAGGCTGATGTAACGCGGGTTATTGCTCAGGATATCCGCGAGCAGTTTGTCACAGGCTGCGCCGTCGTGCTGCCTGACTTCGGGGAGGATGGCGAGTGTGGCCAGCATCTGGCGGGTGCCGGTCATCGTGGTGTCCAGGTCGGTGGAAATGGCGCTGATAAAGGCCGTGCACGAATCATGCACAGCGCCGAGCGCCGCCCGTTTTTGCTCAACACCGGTATGGATGATGATGACCAGGGCAGGGGCGACCGAAAGGACTACCAGCAGGAACAGGTAGGTGCGGATCGACCAGCCGGTAAAGCCCTTCATGCCCCGTACCCGTTGTGTGATGACGGGGAGGTGGTATGTGCGGCAGAGGCCAACCGCATCAGGCCGCCTGCTCCGGTTCGTCCGGATAGAGCCGTTCAACCTGGCGGAAGCTGTCGACGCATTCCATGAATATCTCCACCAGTTCCGGGTCGAACTGCTTGCCCGCCTCCTCATGGATTATCGTTATGACGCTGTTTTCATCCATGGCCTCCTTGTAGCAGCGGCGGGACGCCAGGGCATCGTAGACATCGGCGATGGCGACAATGCGGCCGAACAGCGGGATTTCCTCCCCTTGCTTGCCCCTGCTGCCGCCATCCTCGGTCTCGTATCCGGGAAGCGGCTGTTGGGTCAGCGGATCGATATAGCCGGGATACCCCTTGCCGTCCCAGCGTTCGTGGTGGTTCAGCGCCACGATGGCGGCAGATTCGTCAAAATCCGAATAGATATCGGCAAACAGGTTGGCGCCGTACAGGGTGTGCAGCTTGATAATCTGATATTCTTCCGGCGTAAACCGCCCCGGTTTTTTCAGGACCGCATCGGAGATGGCCACCTTGCCCACGTCATGGAGCATGGCCGACATGCGCAGCACATCGCGGGATTTGTCGATTTCATCCTGGGATATACCTTTTCTCAACGCCCACGCCTCGTAAAGGATGACCGCGTAGGACGCTACCCGGTTGACGTGGGGGCCGGTCTCCTTGGGGTCCCTCATCTCCGCCATCTTGTTCATGCGCAGGATCATCTCGCGGGTCATTTTGGCCCGTTCGATCGCGGTTGCGGCGTTGTTGGCAAAGTAGGAGATGTTGTTCTCGTCGTCCTGGGCAAAGGGGATGACGTTTCCCTCGTCGTCCATGGCATTGATCAATTGCAGCACGCCGATGACCTCGCCGCGGAAGTTGTTCAGGGATATGGTCAGCATGGAGCGGGTGCGGTAGCCGGTTCGTTCGTCATAGGAGCGATTGAAGGAGTAGGGGAGCGAAGGGGGCAGCTCGTAGACGTCGGCTATGTTGAGGATGCTGTTGTTGCTGGCCACGAAGCCGGCAATGGATGCGGGGTTGATCGGAATCTTGAAGGTGGCGTAGGGGAGCTTCCTGCCGGGCGGCAACTGGCGTTGCATGGTATCGTTCTGGGTGTAGCTGAACGTGAGGTCGTCGCCATCCCTGACGTAGATCGACCCGGCGTCGCAGTTGGTAAACGCCCGCGCCTCGCTCAGGATCTTCTCCAGCAGCAGGTCGATATCCTTGATCTGGGAAATCTCGAAGCCAAGGTTGAGAATCTTGTGCAGCTTGTCGTCCCGGCATTGCATGGTGCATACCTCCACGAAGCGATGTGAGGTGCATTCTAAGCGCAAGCTCGGATTTTCTCAAGCAAAACCGTTGAAGAATGAACCCCGGTTCCGGCTGCTCTCGAATATCTGCCGCTTCGCCATCAAATAACAGCCGAGATGCCGTAACCTTTGTTTCGGTCTGCCAGCTAATTCATTCCCGCTAAGTCGTATATAGTCTCATTAATGAAATAATTTTTCATGATAGTTGCGGCAAGGTGTCGCTGATTTGATAGGGTCTATATGCATTTTGATATGTTGCCTTTTTGGGTTGTTGGGGGCTTGTCGGGTCTAATGAAGAAAATAATGTCTTGATAAACGATATGTGGTGGAAATATTGTCGAGGCCAATCGGCGGTATTTGCCGGAATCGTAGTATCAGGGGTGGACTGAAAAGGAAAATGTCTATGCGCTACGCTTGTTGCTTTGGGATTCGGATGCTTGCAATTTTTTTATTCTGTGCGGCAACCAGTTGCAGTAGTGCTTCCGGGAAAATCGAACAAAAAGCAGCCCATTCCGCCCTTCCCCGTGAAGCAAATCCGCAGGTGTCCGCTGCTGATCTTGCAGCGGTGGTTGCAGCCAACACTAAATTTGCCTTTAAAGCATTTCCCATTCTCGATACGACTTCCAATAACAACATTTTCTTCTCCCCCTACAGCATCACTCAGGCTTTTTCACTGTTGGAGCCCGGCGCGCGCGGGACAACACGGAGCGGAATTGAGCAGACGTTATTCTTTCAACTTCCCCAAGACCGCCTCAACCCTGCCTTGAACAAACTCGACCTTCTTATTGCGGGCAAAACGACAGGCACTGTTTTTCCAAGCGGCCGTCATGCTCCCGAACTCAATAATGCCAATGCGGTGTGGGGACAACAGGGCTTTTCGATACTCCCGGCATACTTGGATACTCTTGCCGTCAATTTTGGCGCCGGTCTTCATCAGGTTGATTTTGTAAATGCAACCGAGACTTCTCGGCAAACAATCAACGCATGGATAGGAGAGCAAACGAACAACAGAATCCAAAATATAATTCCTAAGGATGGAGTTTCGACTGACACCCGCATGGTTTTGGCAAACGCCATATGGTTCAAAGCAAGCTGGGCGTCCAAGTTCTCACAACACGCCACCGCGAACCGGACTTTCAACAACCGTGATGGTACCTCGTCATTGGTCCTGTTCATGAGTCAGTGGTTTCGGGTGAAGTATGCACAGGTGGATGGATGCCAGGCCGTTGATATTCCCTATGCGGGTGAAGACCTCTCAATGCTTGTGATTATGCCTGCCGTCGGTAAGTTTGATAAATTTTTATCGTCGCTGTCGCCGAATGTAGTGGGGGCTATAACGAATAACCTTACCAGTAAGGAAGTCGCTTTCTCGATGCCGAAGTTCACCTTCACCAAGGCATTGGCAATGAAACAAATCTTGATGCGTCTTGGTATGACTGAGGCATTCGATCAGGCACGTGCTGACTTTTCCGGAATTAACGGGAAACGTGACCTTTATGTCGGAGAAGTTTTTTACAAGGCTTTTGTCAGCGTGGACGAGGAAGGGACAGAGGCTGCCGCTGCGAGCGCAGTTGGCATGGTTGGCACCGGAAGACCTCGTACCCCAGATTTGCAATTGTCAATCGATCATCCTTTTATCTTCTTGATTCGCGACCGAGAGACAGGCTTGATCCTTTTTATGGGTAAAGTGGGTTCACTGAAGGAATTGTGATGAGCTGTAGGCCAGCCAAGTCGCTGGACGCTCGCTCAGCATTGAAACGTTTTATAGGTAATTTGATACCAATATGTCTTGTTTTTGTGAAAGGAGAATATATGAAGAAAGTTTTTCTTTTTGTCCCCGCTCTTCTGCTGACACTTGTTGTTGCCCTTTCCGCACCGTGCTTGGGGAACGCTGGTGATGCACCTTCCGAAGATATAAAGAAAGCCGCTAGAGATGGAATCAAGTTCCATTTGAAGGATGCTCGGATTGATCAAGTGGGTCGCAGTATGGGGTTCGAGAGCCAGGATGATATCGATACTGCCGACCTTGGAGAAGGGTTTCAGATATACACCATCGATACCAACAAACTTCAGGACGAGTCTATCCCACAGAATTTTCAGACCCTCGTGACTTCCAAGAACCAGTGGGAATTTCTGGTTGTAGCCAGTGGCAAGGCAAAAGCGCTACTGACAGTCTATTCTTTAGCGGGGGAATGGAAAACGGGTGCTGTAAGGTCTTCGGAGCTTGTAAAAGAAATGAGCGGTTTTCTGGCTGCATGGCCTGCATCTGCCGGTTATCAGTATAGGTTTATCCGGGTATATCCAATATCTGATTACATTGAGCTTTCCCAGAACGGCAAGGTTCTCGGCCTCTTCTCACTGGATTCTTTAACCAGGAAATCAGGCAGGACAGCGGGGACATTTGCTGCCAAAGACCTACTTGATCCGCAAGAGGTATTATCCAAACTACGGTCTTCCGTAAAGCAGAATAATGAGTCAAACAAGATCGGCGGCACTCCTTCCGACGATGTCAAGAAAGCGAGTAGGGAAGGGATTAAGGTTCATTTGAAAGGTCGTAAATATGATAAAGGTTTCCAAGATCTGGGGTTCAAGAGTCAGGCTGATATCGATAACGCTGAACCGGGAGATGGATTTCAGATATTCACCATCCCTACCGACAAACTTTTGGATGAGTCTACCACCCAGGATTTTCAGGCCCTCGTTACCCCCACGAATCAATGGGAATTTTTTGTAGTCGCCAACGGCAAGGCAAAATCGTTTTTGAGAGTTGTCTTTGTTGACGGCAAGTGGATGCCTAGTGGCATAGGATCATCCCGGCTGGCAGAAGAAATGAGCGGTTTTCTGGCAACGTGGCCCGCATCTTCCGGCTATCAATACAGGTATGTCAGAGTGTACCCGGTAGCAGCGGACTTCATAGAGCTTTCTCAGAGGGGCAAGATCGTCGGCATCATTCCCCTGACCTATTTATGGGTAGAAACGAAAGGGAGAACTGCGGGAGAGTTTTCTCCCAATGATCTGCGTGACCCAAAAGAGATATTATTGCTCCTGCGCCCTGCTGCTAAGCAAAGTATCGAAATGTGGAAGCAGATGAAACAAATGTAGACCATTCAGTATGTTGGTCTGAGTGTAAACTGAAATGGAGAGAGATAGATGGGGAGAATCAAGGCATTCGTGATTACGTTTTTTTCTGCGGGTCTCTTGGTATTGTTCTTCGTGCCCACTACATGGAGTGCCGATTTGGGTCTCAGTGTCCCTGAAAAAACCCAGGTACTCAACCAATGGTGCTGGGCTGGGTCTGACCAGGCAATACTGGAATATTATGGTACAGTCCAGGCTCAGTGCACTATTGCTAACTGGGCATTGGGGCGGTCTGATTGTTGCGGGCCTTACGTTTATAATGTGGTAAATCAATGTAACCAGGCGATTCCAATGTCTGGTGCTTCTAGAAGTATTCAGGGTATTCTGACGCACTGGGGTGTGAACAGTGTTGAGCAATCGGGAGCGCTTTCTCAGACGACGATTGTTTCGGAAATCAATGCCGGAAGGCCCTTTGTTATAGGGTTTAGGTATTTTATTAACAGCTGGCCAGACACCGGGCATGCCGTTGTGGGGTACGGGTATGAACTGAACGGTCTATACATCAAATATATGGATCCGGGTTCCGGTTATAGGAGTGATTCTTACACATTGCTACTCTCTGCGTATCTTGGCTCATTAACTGAACTGCGTTGGGAGCGAACTCTCAGAAGTACGACAAATCCCAGGTCTGCGTGCGAGAGCGGTTTCGCTTCTGACATTTCCTCCAATGGTGCGACTCTGAAAGGTACAGTAAATGGTTACCCTGATTCAACGGTGAGCTTTGAGTACGGAACCACCACTTCCTACGGTAGTACAGTAGTTGCAAATATAAGCTCGGTTCCAGGCAGCGCAATTATCATGGCGAGTAAAACAATTACCGGGCTTGCTCCAAATACGCTCTATCACTTCAGAGCGAAAGCGACAAATTCGGCAGGATATTTATTCGGTGTTGACCAGACTTTTACCACCGCACCCATATCTGTGTCAGTTAATACACTAGGAACCGGAACAGGTACCGTATCTAAAATATGCTATAATTTTCCAGTCGTAGACTGTGTGTTGACGGCTACAGCTGCCCCCGGTAGTGCATTCACCGGATGGTCAGGTGATTGCAGCGGAACAGGCGATTGTTATTTATTGATGCTAGGTAACAGGTCGGTAACCGCGACGTTTATGCTTTTAGAAGCTTTGACAATCTCGAAATCGGGCACAGGTACAGGGACAATAACCAGTTCTCCGCCCGGCATATCATGCGGCTCAACCTGTTCAAACTCCTTTGTCCAAAACACTCAGTTGACATTGACGGCTTCACCTGATTCCGGCAGTGTATTCAGCGGTTGGTCGGGATGCGATACCGCTAATGCCAACTCTTGCACAGTGAACATGAACAATAGCCGGTCTGTATCCGCCCTGTTTACCCCATTAGAAACATTATCAGTGTCGAAACTTGGGACAGGCAAAGGATCGATTGCAATCTCTTCTCCTTCATCACCAGTTGCCAGCTGTGACTCAACGTGTTCATATTCTTTCGTCCAAACCACTACGGTGTCATTGACCGCTACACCTAATCCCGGCAACATATTCACGGGCTGGTCAGGCGCATGCAGTGGTAAAGGCGCTTGCAATGTGACAATGAGTTTACCCCTGTCTGTATCCGCCACTTTTGTACCTGACATTACACCGGTTTTGAATTTGCTGCTTAATGATTGAGAAGTCGTAAGGGAATGGGCAAAAGGATATATTTATGAGCCAAAGTTATAGAATTCTTTTGGTTGTAAGGCCTTGGTAATAATCAAATTATGGGGGTTAAGTAATGCAAAAATTATTAATGGTCACTCTCCTTGTAGCAATTAGTTTTGGCTTGATGAGCCAAAAAGCAAGTGCTGGTTATATAGTACAAGGGGCCAAAATAGTAAGAATATCAAATAGTGCTCATGATGTTGATTTATTTACTGTAATGACAACTGGGGGGACTGGCCCCTGTGCAGCAGATGGTGTTAGGATTTATTTTTATCGCACTGCTACAGCACCAAAGACGCTTGACTATGCCATTGCTTTAGCAATATCTGCTATGAACACGGGAGCTACTGTTGATATTTTTAATTACTCTAGTGATGCCTGTGAAGGTGCAACATTTATCGATGTATATAAGTGAATCTACTTGAGATAACGATATTTCAGACACGATTACCTGTGCTCTTCAAAACTAGACTGAGCTCATCTGAACGCCGCATCGGCCATCCGTTTCATGAGCGCGCCTGTTTCAGGCGAGAGCGAAGTGAAATGGATCGTGAAGGCGGACGGTGTGCCCGGTACGTGATCGATGACCTTGGCATAGATATCCGTCGCAAGCGTCACGCCCTGATGATCCAGCAGGGGAGAGCACATCAGTGTCTGGCCTGCATTATTGACAAAACCGGCCAGGCAAAAACGCCGTGAAGTCTTTTATTCCAAGGCTTCACGGCGTTTTTATGTGAGAGGAGTTTTCACCGGGGGTACATTTCTGCTGCCGTGAGCCGTTCAATAAAGATTCAGCACCGGCTCAATGAGCGGCGGAGACGGCAACCACGCCCGGCAGTTGTGCAGCTTTCTTGTCAAAGGTGAGCATTGCGGAGCATCCGAGCCGGGTGTATCGGGTCGCCATGAGGCAATCGGCAAAATCGGCGCTGTTGTTTTCATATAGATAGAGCGCCTCTTCCAGAGTTCCTTCTTGCTCAATCCTGATATCACGGGCTTCGAGCAGCATCCTGAAAGTGGTGATGATTATTCTTTTGTCAATCGAGGCGCATGAACGCAGCACCCATTCGCTTTCCAACATGGTCAGGAGGCTGACGACAACCGGTTCGCCGGTTTGCCCGGCGTTTTCAATCGCCACCCTGGCCTGTTCCGCTTGCATCAGGTCATCGCGGAGCAGATAGCGGATCAGGACATTCGTATCAAGGCCGTACATCAACGCCAGCTCTTCATGTCGTCAACGGCTACCGGTTTGCGTTCAGGATCGTGCAACAGACCGTACATATCCTTGATGCTTCGTTTCTTGGCGCGCATGATGACGGAGCCGTCCGACATCAAGGTAAACTGGACCTGGTCCTGTGGCTGTAGGCAGAGGGCATCTCTGATGTCCTTGGGTATGGTGGTCTGGCCTTTCGAGGTCATGGTTGCAAGTGACATGGCGCTATCTCCTTTCCTTACAATTAATATTATAGTAAGGATTTGCGCGGAGCAATGAAAATTTTTCCAGTGTTGACCGAGAGAATTGACAAACTCCGTTTATTACGCCGCATCGGCCATCTGTTTCATGAGCGCGCCTGTTTCAGGCGAGAGCGAGGTGAAATGGATCGTGAAGGCGGACGGTGTGCCCGGCACATGATCGATGACCTTGGCATAGATATCCGTCGCAAGCGTCACGCCCTGATGGTCCACTAGCGAGATCCTCAGGTTGGTGAGCCGCTCCATTGTTGTTTCGGCGTGTACCTCGGCCATCCGTTCGGACAATTTGCGCACCAGACCGTTATGCATGTCCACGCCCGCGTCCTTGTCCACCAGCGGCGCAAAGCGGATCAAGAGCGGCCGCCCAAGTTCATGCATCTCCGCGCCTTGTTCGGGCAGGAACAGGTTGTATGTCCCGCGGATTCCTCCCACCTCGTAGATGGTGATCGGCATTTTGACCCCCTTGGGCATGACCTCCATCTGTCCGTTGATGTGCAGGTGTTCCCCGCAGGCCAGGGCTGTGCTCTCCGAAATCAGGATCTGGCCGCCGACCGTATAGGATTCGATGCGCGAGGTCAGGTTGACGCTGCTTCCGACCACACCGTATTTGACCCGTTTTCGCGAGCCGATATTGCCGACGACCGCGCTCCCGGTATTGATGCCTATCCCCATGGCTACCTCGGGATAACCGGCGGCCTTGTTGCGCTCGTTGACCTCCTGCATGGCAAGCTGCATGTCCAGCGCGCATGCCACGGCCCGCAAGGCATCGTCGTCGCGCAGTACCGGCGCGCCGAAGATCACCAGGATTGCGTCGCCGATAAACTCGTCGATGGTGCCCTGGTATTTGAATATGATCCCGGTCATGACCTCCAGATAGATGTTGATCATGCCGACCACATCCTCGGCTGGCAACTGCTCGCCGATGGCCGTGAAGCCCCGCAGGTCGGTCATCATGATGGTGACGGTCCTTTTTTCCCCCCCAAGGGTCATGCCGGCCGGGTCCTCCAGGATCGTATCGACGATTTCGTCCGACAGATAGCGGCCAAAGGTCTCGCGAATGAAACGGTTCCTGATCTCCGCGGCTTCGCGCTGCCGTCGGGCCTTTTCCTTTTCCTTGCGCTCGCTGATATCCAGCAGGGCCCCCTCGATGTGCAGGGGGGTGCCCTGCTCATCCCATTCCGTGCGTGCCGAGACGGAAACCCAGATCTGTTGGCCGTCGCGGCGGTACATCAATGTCTCGAAACCGATGACCTGGGATGTGTCGAGGAGGATGGATCTGATACCGGCATAATCCTTGGCCGTTACGAAGAGTTGCACGGGGATGTCGGTAAGCGCGGCAATGACCTCATCGGGAGAGTCGTAGCCGAGCATCCTTGCGACGGCCGGATTAACGCTGATGAAACGGCCGGCCGGGGTCATGCGGAAGATGCCCTCGACCGCGTTCTCGTAAAGTGAATGGTACTGCTCGTACAGGCGGCGGTACTCGTGTTCCGATTCCCTGAGTCGGGCGACGAACCGGGCGTTCTCGATGGAGAGAGCGGCCTGGAAGGCGAGCGTTTCCGCCATCCTGAGGTCCTCCGCGGTGAAGGTGCACGGCTGCTCGCAACTGAAGTTGATCACCCCCACCACCCGCTTCTCGGTCTTGAGCGGGACGCAGACCAGGGAGCTGATCATGTTGCCGCCCTTGAGAAAACGGGGGTCATCCTCGACCGAATTGATGATCTCCGCCTTGCCGTTGGCGGCCACATGGCCGGCTATGCCTGTGCCGAGCCGCAACGGGGTCTTGGGATGGTATTCCGTGCCGGTCGCCCCCACTATCTCCAGGCACCCCGAGTCGCGGTCGATGATCATCAAGGACACGTTGTCCGCCCTGATCACCTTGAGCGCCTCGTCGATCACCAGTGTGGCCACCTCCCCGATGTTCAGGCTGGCGGCTATCCTCTCGGAGAGATCGTAAAGCACGGTTATTTCCTTGTATTTCTCCAACGCCTCCCTGGCCAGCAAGACCTTTTCCTTTTCCCGGCAGCAGAAGTAGCTGAGCAGGGAGGCAAGCCTCTCCGTACCCGCCCCGGCGGAAACCCAGCCGACTGTCTCGCCATCGATCTCCACGGGTACGTTCTCGCCAGGCCCCGTATCGTGTCCCGCGACGATTGTGCCCTTGGCATCCCGGACCGTGTAATCGCATCCGCACACGTCGGCCAGATCTTGCAGCAGCGCCGCTTCTTCCTTGCGGGAAACCAGTTTTTTGAAATTGATTCTGACCATATGAACTAGGGATACCCATTCTCTTGATGGATGGCAAGAAATAATAAATGCCAATTCATTGGGTAGTGTCTATGTATTAAAATGTACATTTGGCATTCATTAATGAGATTAGTTGTGTAACATACTTAAAACACGTGATAAAAATGAAAATTAAATATGTTGCACTGAAAAAAACTCCCTTGTAATATGTTATTTGTCTTGCTTGAAACCAAACGGGTGATTGTTGATTGGGAGGCAAAATGCAAGAATTTAATTGGAACAAACTTAGTTTTAGTGATCAGGAAAAAACCGAGCGTTTTATCGCCACACAGATCGGCAAGGATCTGGATATGCCTGCCGCGGAGTTTATCGCGGGCTACACGCAGATGTTCGGTTTACAGCCTGGCGAGATCATTTGTCAGCAGGGGGATGACAGTTCCTATCTGTGCATCATCTCCCGCGGGCGCGCCAACATTATCAAAACCGACTCCGAAGGCAACGAAAAGATCGTAGGATCCATCGGACCCGGGCAGCCCTTGGGCGAGCTGTCGCTTTTTGATACGGAACCACGTTCGGCATCGGCCGTGGCCAGCACCCCTGTAGAGATGTTTGTGCTCGAACAATTCAGCTTTGAACTTCTGTGTGAAAATAATACACGGGTCTGGGCAAAGCTGATAAAACCATTGGTAAAGTCGATGGCGAAACGCTTCCGGCAGACAAGCGGACTTTTGGCCGAATACCTGAAATATTGACCTGGATACGTGACGCTTGGACGGCGTCACGAATTCAGGATTGAGTAAAACCTCGTATCATCCGGTGATTCCCCCGTGTGGCTCCGATATGCGGATCACCCGGAAAAGGAAAGACACATTCCCACCCCCGTCCCGGTGAAGAGCCGGGTTTGCCCCTGCAAAACACCTTTACAGCCCAACCTTTCGCATTGAGTCATCCCGCAGCTCTTATGCCTTTACAAATCATGGAAAATATGCACAATGACGGGTAGCCGTATACAGATGACCTGCCATAAAAAATACATAATTACAGCTTGTTATCGGTAAATTGCCGGCTCGCCGCCTTGCAATTCAATGTGCTCGGAGGAGATCATGAATCCTCGTATCCTCATCACATCCCTGCTGGTGCTTGCGCTGTTTGTCACCTTGTCGCCCGTTTTCGCCGAAACCGCTCCGTCCGCCTTTGAGCAGTCCATGTCGGAAACCTTGGACCTGTGGCGTAACGGGAATTACGAGCAGCTTTTCGAGCGGCTGTCGCACCGGGGCAAGACATCCCGGGAACGCTTCGTTGCAAGGATGAGCGGGACATCGATCCGCCCGGCCTGTTGCTGGCAGAAATTGGAACATCTCCGGGTAATAAGCGAGAAACGCGGCGAGGCCACCGTGTATGTCAAGGTCGGCCTGGAAGGCGCACCGGGTACGAACGATTCCTGCACCCGCGAGTTCAAGCTGTACAACGAAGGAGGCGCCTGGAAGATGCAGTTGAGTGATATTGTCTCCCTGGCCGGTGCCTCCGCTAAAAAGGGCAAGCACACCTCTCACAAGAAAAAATATAAAAATACGTCGTCCAATTAGTAAGTTACCAATTTTTTCTGCGCTTTTCAGGCAGAAAACTAATTTGGCTAACGCACTATCCTGTTTATCAGGGTTAGGAACGGCGGACAGGGAGAACAACCATGGAACAACTGAAGTCAACCCCGCTCTGCGGCCGTCACGAATCGCTCAAGGCGCTGATGGCGCCTTTTGGCGGGTGGAACATGCCGATCCAGTACGAAGGGATCATCGCCGAGCACAAATGGTGCCGGGAACAGGCCGCACTCTTCGATATCTGCCACATGGGGGAGTTCATCTTCCAGGGTGATTTCCAGTCCGGCGGCCTGGAAGACGTCTTCACCTTCTCGGTCACGTCTATCCCGATCGGCCGTTCCCGCTACGGTTTCCTGCTCAACGAGCAGGGGGGGATCATCGATGACCTGATCGTCTTCCGCATGGCCGAGGACAAGGCCATGATCGTGGTCAACGCAGCCACGGCCGACAACGACTTCAAGGTCATCGGCTCCCGTCTGACCGGCGGGCAATTCACGAATATCACGGCCGATACCGGCAAGCTGGACATCCAGGGCCCGCTCTCACGCATCGTCCTGACAGCCGCCTTCGGAGATCAGATCTCCACAATTCCCTATTTCAAGTTCATCACCATGAACATCCTCGGTACCGAGGCCATTGTCAGCCGCACCGGCTATACCGGTGAACTGGGCTACGAGATCTTCCTCCCCGCCGCCAAGGTTGGTGAATTGTGGGACGTGCTGCTGAAGGACAGCAGGGTGAAGCCGGCTGGCCTGGGCGCCCGGGATGTGCTGCGCCTGGAGGTGGGGTATTCGCTCTACGGCAGCGATATCGACGAGGCCACTACCCCCCTGGAAGCTGGCCTGGAAGGGTTTGTCAACTTCGACAAGGCATTTGTCGGCAAGACGGCGCTGGTGCGCCAGAAGGAGCAGGGGGTTCCCCGTAAAAAGGTGGCCTTCGAGGTTGCCGGCCGCCGTTCGCCGCGCCACCACTACGAGATCTGTCTGGCCGGCGAGGCTGTAGGTTCCGTGACCAGCGGCGTCTTTTCCCCCATGAAGGGCTGCGGCATCGGCATCGGTTTCGTCAAGCCCGAAGCCGCGGTGATCGGCGCGCCGCTCACCATCCTGCACGAGCGGATCAGCATGGAAGCGACCGTCTGCGAACTGCCGTTTTTCCGGGGTGGGTCGCTGCGGTCGTAAAAAAACTAAAAACAATAATCTGCCACAGCCAAAAGTAGGCGCTTTTAAGCGAGGCACGGAGGCACAGAGGTTCACAGAGAAAATCGACATCTTTTCGGAGTAAACCAAAACTATTTTTCCGTTTCTGTCTTACTCCCGTTTTTCTCCGTGTCTCTGTGTCTCTGTGGCAGATGTACTGATTTTTTGTATCAATAAAAACTGAGGAGGATGTACCGCATGAGCATCTATTTCACCAAGGAACATGAGTGGGTCAAGGTCAAAGAGGGAATCGGCGCGGTTGGGATCAGCGAGCATGCCGCCCATGAACTGGGGGACGTGACCTTTGTGGAACTGCCCAAGGTGGGCGCTGTTGTCAAGCAGTTCGCGGTGCTGGGGGCCATCGAGTCGGTCAAGGCGGCCAGCGATATCTATGCGCCGGTATCCGGCAAGGTGGTCAAGGTCAACGAGGCGTTGGACGATGCCCCGGAGATCGTTAATGAGAGCGCCGAGGCCGCTGGCTGGATGGCCTGGATCGAGATCGCCGACGAGTCGGAACTGAAGAACCTGATGACCAAGGAGCAGTACGACGAGTTCCTCAAAACCTTATAAAGATCATTTCCTCTCACTCGCTCACTGCGTTCACTCAAGCTCACGAAGGGCACAAAGAAGGCATTGAATTGATTAACCGTGCATTGAAGGTTTTCTTCGTGGGCTTTGTGAGCTTTGCGTGAGCCAATAGAATTTGGAGATTCCATAATGAACGATAGCCATTATTGTCCCAACACGCCGGAGGAGATCAGCGAGATGCTGTCCGCCATCGGCGTTTCGAGCGTCGAGGATCTCTTTGCGCCGATCCCCGCCGAACTGCGGGCCAAGACCTTCAACCTCCCGGCCGGCATGTCCGAATTCGAAACCTTCTCCAAGATGCAGTCCATAGCAGCGGAAAACTGCGCCATGGTCAACTTCATCGGCGGCGGGTTCTACGACCACATCATCCCGGCAGCGGTCGACCACCTCTCCGGCAGGGCCGAGTTCTACACCGCCTATACCCCCTACCAGCCGGAATGTTCGCAGGGAACGTTGCAGGCCCTGTTCGAGTACCAGACCGCCATCTGCCGTCTCACCGGCCTGGACGTAAGCAATGCCTCGCTCTACGACGGCGCCACGGCCTGTGCCGAGGCGGCCATGATGGCCTTGCGCGTGACCGGCCGCACCCGGGTCGTCGTGGACGGCTGCGTCAGTCCATTTGCCCGCCAGGTTTTGAAGACCTATCTCTTCAACCTGAACGTGGAGGTGGTGGAGATCGCGCCGCTGGACGGGCTGCTCAATCGTGCCGAACTGGCCAAGGTCCTGGACGACAGCGTGGCCGCCGTGCTGGTGCAGAATCCCAACTTTTTCGGCTGCGTGGATGATTTTTCCGCCCTGGCCGAGCAGGTGCATAGCGTTGGCGCGCTGCTTGTGGCCTCGGTCTACCCGATCTCCCTGGGGCTCTTGAAAACGCCCGGCGAGATGGGGGTCGATATCGCGGTGGGCGACGGCCAGAGCCTGGGCAATCCGCTCTCCTTCGGCGGTCCTTCCTTCGGTTTCATTGCCGCCAAAAAGGCCTACATCCGCAACATGCCCGGCCGCATTATCGGCGAGACCGTGGACAAACAGGGGCGCCGCGGCTACGTGCTGACCCTGCAGGCCCGCGAACAGCACATCAAGCGCCACAAGGCGACCTCAAACATCTGCAGCAACCAGGGGTTGTGCGCCCTGCGCGGCCTGATCTTCCTCTCGGCCATGGGCAAGGGGGGGCTGGTGGAGATGGCCCGCCTCAACCGCGACAAGGCAGAGTATGCCAAGTCGCAACTGGCAGCGATTCCGGGGGTGACCGTGCTGCAATCGGCGCCGACCTTCAACGAGTTCACCATCTTCCTGCCCAAGCCCGCCGATGCCATTGTCGCCGGGCTGCTGAAAGAGGGGATCGCCGTTGGCGTGCCGCTGGGGGAATACTATGACGGTTCGGCCAATGCCCTGGTGGTGACGGTTACCGAGAAACGGACCAAAAAGGAGATCGATCAGTTGGTCAAGGTACTGGAGGTGGCGCTATGCAGTTGATCTATGAACAATCCGTTTCCGGCCGTCGCGGCGTGAAGCTGCCGGCGTCGGACGTGCCCGTTGCCGCCGCGCTCCCCGCGAACCTGCTGCGCAAGGAGGCTGCCGGTCTGGCCGAGGTGTCCGAGCTGGACCTGGTCAGACACTTCACCAACCTGTCGCGGCGCAACTTCTCGGTGGATACCAACTTCTATCCGCTCGGTTCCTGTACCATGAAGTACAATGCCAAGGTGCTGGAGAACGCGGCGGCCCTGTTTGCGCCGTTCCATCCCATGACGGCGCTTTTGCCGGATGGCGAGAGTTTCTGCCAGGGCACCCTGGGCATGCTCTACGACCTGGGGCAGATGCTGGCCGATATCACCGGCATGGACGAGGTCACCACCCAGCCGCTGGCCGGCGCCCACGGCGAGTTGACCGGCATTATGCTGATCTCCGCCTACCACCGCGCCAAGGGAAACAAGAAGAAATACGTGGTGGTGCCCGACTCTTCCCACGGCACCAACCCGGCTTCGGCGGCCATTGCTGGCTACGAGATCATTACGGTGCCGTCGGCCCCCTACGGCGACATGGATCTCGAACTGTTCAAGCAGGCCATGAACGACGAGGTGGCGGCGGTCATGATGACCTGTCCCAATACGGTCGGCCTGTTCAACCCGCATATCAAGGAAATAGCCGAGATTGCCCATTCCCACGACGCCCTGATGTACTACGACGGCGCCAACCTGAACGCCATCATGGGCAAGGTCAAGCCTGGGGACGTGGGGTTCGACGTGATCCACGTCAACCTGCACAAGACCTTTGGCACACCCCATGGCGGCGGCGGTCCCGGCTCCGGCCCGGTGGGGGTAAAGAAGGCGTTGATCCCGTTCCTGCCCCAGCCGCACATCATCATGGATGGCGAGGGGACCTTCCTTCTGGAGGGGGCCAACCCGCACTCCATTGGCCGGACCGCCAACTTCTTCGGCAACTTCGGCGTCATGGTCAAGGCCTATGCCTACATCATCATGCTGGGGCGCGAGGGGTTGATCCAGGCCTCGGAGCAGGCGGTGCTGAACGCCAATTACATCAAGGAAAAGCTGAAGGCGTATTATGAACTGCCCTATGACACAACCTGCATGCACGAGTGCGTCTTTTCCGCCTCGAAGCAGCTTGCCCACGGCGTGCATGCCATTGATATCGCCAAATACCTGATCGACCGGGGATACCATCCCCCCACGGTCTACTTCCCACTCATCGTCAAGGAGGCCATCATGATCGAGCCGACCGAGACGGAGAGCAAGGCCACCATGGACGCCTTTATCGAGGTGATGATCGAGGCCGCGAAAACGGCGGAGAGCGATCCCCAGGCCATGCACGACGCGCCGCTGACCATGCCGGTCGGCCGCCTGGACGAGACCAAGGCAGCCAGGGAGCAGAACGTCTGCTGCGCGGAGTAGATCAGGTTTGATGCTGTGATATGAAAGCACTCTGATGAATTATCGTCAGGGTGCTTTTTTCTGGGGAGTCACATACTCTTATATATTGCATGTCATGGTACTATGGCATAAAATGTATGGCAGGAGATATGCCATGAAAACAGCGTCAGCTCATAATTTCCATGTTCCATTGCCGTCCGGTGTGTACAGCCGCCTCAGGTCGGAGGCGGAACGCCAACACAAGCCGGCTACGCAGTTGGTGAAACAGGCGGTGGAATACTGGCTTGAAGAGCAGGAAAAACTCGCCTTGCATGAGGAAATTTCCCGATATGCCGCGGAGACGGCGGGATCGTGCGATGACTTGGACGAACAGTTGGAAGGTGCGGGGTTGGAACATCTGAAAGAGAGCGGGAAAAAGCCATGAAGCGGGGCGATATTTATTGGGCCACGCTTTCGCCCCGCTCAGGTTCTGAACAGAGCGGCCGCCGCCCGGTCATAATCCTTTCCCACGATGCCTTCAATCAGACGCCTGGCTGGCGTTCCATTATCGTGATTCCGGTTTCCACCTCGACAACTCAGGCACGGCGCGGGCCGACCGTGGTTGGAGTAAGCGCCGGTACGGCCGGATTGCCCAGTGAGAGCTATGCCGTCTGCCACCAGATCACTACCCTTGACCGCGCCAAGCTGACGGAAAAAATCGGTGCACTCTCCCAGGATGTTTTGACCCAGGTGGAGCAGGCGTTGCTGGCCGCTGTTGATATTCGGAGATGAACCCATTAATTCCACTTTAGCAACCAAAGTGGAATTAATGGGTTGAAAGTGTGCTTGCGGAAATTTGCTTCACAGCCGATTGCGCCCCTACTGGGTGATCCTGATGGACGTGAGTGTCAGGGAGGCGGCGGGCAGAAGGAGAGTACCGTGGGTGACAGAATGAACAGGTCAGGGCTTGCCCCATCGTGGCGTCTCATAGTGACCTCCCCGCTCAGCGGAGCGGAAAACATGGCCATCGATGAGGCGCTTCTGCATTCCTTTGACCCGGCCGCGTCGCTGCCCATCCTGCGCCTGTACGGCTGGGCGCCACCTGCCTTGTCCCTGGGGCGCTTCCAAAAGGGGAGCGAGGTGCTGGACCTGGATCGTTGCGGGCTGGATGCCGTGCCGGTGGTGCGACGCATCACCGGCGGCGGGACAATCTTCCATGCCGACGAATTGACCTACAGCATCGTCTGTGCTCCCGATCAGATTCCGCCCGCATCATCGATCAAGGACTCCTTCCGGGTACTGACCGGGTTTCTGCTTGCCTTCTACCGGGGGCTGGGGCTGAATGCGGCCTATGCCCTGGATGCTGTGCCCGAGGGGACACGGCTGGGGGAGCGGACCCCATTCTGCTTTGCCGGTCGGGAGAGTTTCGATATTCTCGTGAATGGCGGCAAGATTGGCGGCAATGCCCAGCGCAGGCAGAAAGGGCTTATCTTCCAACATGGCTCAATCCCGCTGAAGAATCGGGCTCATACGGGTCTGTCCTATATGCGGGAGAAATCCCCGGAACATGCCCGAGGGGCGACGAGTCTGGCGGAGTGCGGCATTGAGGCCTCGGACGGCGAGTTGCGCAGGGGGCTGGTGGCGGCGTTCAAGGGGTACTTTGGTGTGGAACTCCGGGAGGACACGCTGTCGCCGCAGGAACAGATCCGGGTCGCTGACCTGATGAGCGGTAAATATTCAACGGATCAATGGAATCTGGAAGGTGAGGGGACGTGAATATCCAACGGAAACCGGAGTGGTTGCAAAAACGGGTCAATCCGGGTGAACAGGCCGGGATGCGGGCGCTCCTGGGTGAGTTGCGGCTTAACACGGTCTGCCAGCAGGCACTCTGCCCCAATATATCCGAGTGTTTCAGGTGCGGCCAGGCCACCTTCCTGATCCTGGGGAGAAACTGCACCCGTCTCTGCTCATTCTGCAACGTGGAAAAGTCCGCACCGGAGCCGGTGGACCGGGAAGAGCCGTCTCGGGTGGCCAAGGCGGTGCTGCGTCTGAAATTGACCCACGTGGTCATCACCAGCCCGACCCGCGACGACCTGCCGGATGGGGGTGCCGGGCTCTATGCCGCCACGGTTGCCGCCATCCGTTCCGCCTCGCCCGCAACGCGCATCGAGCCGTTGATCCCCGACTTCCGGGGAAACCGCCTGAGTATCGAAACGGTTGTGGCGTCGGGACCGGATGTTGTTGCTCACAACGTGGAAACGGTGCCGCGTCTCTATCACATCCGAAGCGGCGCCGACTACGGCCGCTCTCTGGAGGTTTTGCGGATGTGCAATGAGTTGAACCGGTCGATTCCCGTCAAATCGGGTATCATGCTCGGCATGGGCGAGACGGAACCGGAGGTCGAACAGGTGATGAGCGATCTGCGCGGCGCGGGGTGCGCCTATCTCAGTATCGGCCAGTACCTGGCCCCGAGCCGGCGGCATTATCCGGTACAGGAGTATGTCCGGCCGGAGATGTTTGAACGATACCGGGAGACGGCAATGGGGATGGGGTTTTCCCACGTGGAGAGCGGCCCGTATGTACGCAGTTCCTATCATGCCGGGCAGTACGGCGGCTGAGCTCTGTCCATGCATGCCATGGGTATTTTCCGCAAAATACCGTTTCATTATTGACGGCCCGTTTTGTAATCGTATACACTTGATCGGATTCGCGACAGCAACCGCGGCCGACTACAGAAAAGCGAGGACCATTCATGCAGACCCTCCAGAAATTCTATTTCAGGCTCTCCATCAAAACCAGGATCGGCCTGCTCTGCTTCTGCTACAGCCTGTGCATCATCGCAGCCGCGATCCTTGGGCGATCCGACTCCACACTCATCCGTTTCGGCTCGCTGTTCCTGTTCATCGGTCTCGGGGTGTTTTTCGGCATGCTCAATATCTGGGGCATCGGCACATCCATCAAGCGCGTTATCGGCTATCTGCAGAACATGGCGCAGGGCGATCTCAGCCAGGAGATCGTGGTCAGGAACAAGAACGAGATAAGCTGGGTCCTGACGTCGATCAAGGATGTCCAGGTGTCCATGCGCTCCATGATCTCCGGGATCCAGGCCACCTCCCAGGACCTGACCGAGGCCGCGGTCAACCTCAAACGGACGTCGGAAAACATTGCCGGAGGAGCGGAAATGGCGGTTGACCAGTCAACCGCGGTTGTCAACGCGGTCGAAGAACTTTCATCCGTAAGTAACGGTATATCGAAGAATTGCCAATTGATGGCCGATAATGCTTCCGAAACACGTGTGGCGACGAACGACGGCTCCCGAACCATTGGCGAGATGTCCCAGATGATGGACGAGATCGGGAAAATGGTTACGGACACTACAAACGCGGTCGGGTCGTTGGGAAACAATTCAAACCAGATCGGAGAGATTGTCGCAACCATCGAGGATATTGCCGATCAGACCAACCTGCTTGCGTTGAACGCCGCCATTGAAGCGGCCCGGGCAGGGGAGCAGGGGCGGGGGTTCGCCGTTGTCGCGGACGAGGTAAGGCAACTGGCGGAACGGACGACAAAGGCAACCAGCGAGGTCCAGAAAATCATCATAACATTGCAGCGTGACGTAAAGAACGTCATGGGATCCATGGAACAGAGTTCGCAAAGCGTTCAACATGGTGTCGAACGCGTCAAGCTTTCCAGCAAGGCGATCACTGACATAACGTCGCATATCGAAGTTCTGACCGACAATGTTGCGCAGGTTGCCACGGCGGTTGAGGAGCAGTCGACAACAACGGCCGGTGTCATGAACAATATCCGTGCAATTTCGGGAGTCATCGACGATGTGTTCCGCGGCACGAAAGAGACCGACGATGCCTCGTCAAACCTTACCAGATCGGCAAGCGAACTCAAAGCCATGGCAAGCAGGTTTAAGGTCTAACGTTCGCGGATGCCGTTACACGGAGAAATAGAGCAGTCCGGTGTGGTGCTGTAACAGGACAAATGCGATATTAGATGACCTTGATGGTGGTTCTCCCCTTGCGGCCCATTCAACAAGACGTGGTGTAACCGGCCTTGCATGAGGTGGTTGCAGCGTTGCCGGAAATGGCAGGCGGCGTGGCGGACGGGGTACAGCGGAAAGAGTGGAATGGCTATGACCGACTCAAACAACATAACCGGTTCCGTTAGTTCGCGCTATCTGCTTGCCTTCATCCTGCTCACCCTTCTGGTCGGGCTCGCCGGTTACGGGTACTTTTTGCACCATCGGCAGATCACCATTGCCGAAAAGCGTGAAGAGCTTGCCACCATTGCCGATCTGAAGGCCGGGCAGATTGCGCAATGGCGCAAGGAACGCATGGGCAATGCGGAGGAAATCTACTCGAACCGCATGATTTCCCACCGCATCAACGACTATCTTACCGGCATGGATGCAGACCGCAGCCTTGGCGAGATCCGCACCTGGATGGCAGCCATGCGCGACAGCGCCGGTTACAGCAAGATCACTCTTCTCAGGCCCGGAGGAGAGGAGATTGCGTCCGTTCCGAATGACAACGGGTCGCAGGATCATCACGAACGCGACCGGATACAAGAGGCCGCTCGGAAACAAGAGGTCATCTTCGTCGATTACAACGAGAGCGATACCCCTCGCAAAATCCACCTTGATCTCATTGTCCCGATCAGGTATTTCGAGGGCAATCACTCGCGCTGCCTCGCCGTGGTGCTGTTTGAAATCGACCCCCACGCCTTTCTGTACCCCCTCATCCAGTCCTGGCCCACATCGAGCAAGACGGCTGAAACCCTCCTGGTCGAGCAGGACGGAAATGATGTCCTCTTTCTGAACAATCTCCGCCATCGGAAAAACGCCGCCTTCAGCCTGCGCCTGCCGCTCACCCGAAAGGATCTGCCGGCCTCATGGGCCGCCCTCGGAGAGGAGCGGGTGGATGAGGGGACCGATTACCGGGGCATTCGCGTCCTTGCCGCTACCCGAAAGGTTCCCGGCTCCCCCTGGTCAATCGTTGCCAAGGCCGATACCGCTGATATCTACGCGCCTGTTACCAAGCGGGCCTGGTTTGTTGTGCTTATGGGCACCATGCTGGTGATCGCGACGGGATTGGGGATGTTCCTGTGGTGGGTCAGGAAGCGTGAGGCGTACCTCCGCAAACAGTATGAAGCCGAAAAGGTTTTCAATACCGAGCGGACACGGGCGGAAGAGGCGTTGAGAAAGGTCCATGACGAATTGGAGGTGCGGGTAGAGGAACGTACCGCCGAATTGTCCCTGGAACGTAACAAGCTGCGGGGGATTCTCGATGCCATGAATGACGGCATCTATATTGCGAACCAGCAGTATGAGATCGTCTACATGAATCCCGTGTTCGAGCAGGAGTTCGGGTGCGCGGGTGACTGCCGCTGCTACGAGCATATCCTCGGACGTACGGAACCATGCGCTTCCTGCGCCAATGACCAACTGTTCGCCGAACGATCCGTTCGCTGGGAATGGGTATCCGCACAGGCCGGCAAGGTCTATGACACGTTCAGGGCGCCCCTGGCGAATGCGGACGGCACCATCTCCAAGCTGGGGATACTCCACGATGTCACGGACCGCAACCGGATGGAGGAAGAGCTGCGGGACAGTAAGCTGCGCTATCAGATCCTGCTCGAATCCGTGACAAGTTATACCTATACCGTGTATATCGAGGACGGCCATCCTTTTGCAACGATGCATAGCCCGGGATGCGCGACCGTGACCGGTTATTCGGCTGAGGAATACACTGCCGACCCGTTGCTCTGGCACGCGATGATTCACGAAGAGGACAGGGGCCGTGTCAGCGAAATGGTCGCAAGCATTTGCGCTGGTGGCGGTTCGTCGTGTATCGAGCACCGTATCCTCCACAAGGACGGTTCTATCCGTTGGGTGCGTGACACCGTTGTGCCGGGATACAATGAACAGGGAGATTTGATCGCATACGACGGCCTGGTGGCGGACATTACCGAGCGCAGGCAAGCCGAGGAGACGATACGGAGGATCAACGAGGAGCTTGAGCAGAAGGTCATCGAGCGGACCCGGGCTCTGGAAGACGCCAACTATGAGCTCCAGACCATTAACGAGGAACTCGCGGCGCGGCGCACCGAGGCTGAAACCGCCCTGGCCGAACTCATCCAGGCCCAGGAAAAACTGCTCAAGCTTTCCCGTGCCGTGGAAAACAGCCCGGCAGCGGTTATCATTACCGACCGCAACGGCCTGATCGAATACGTCAACCCGAAGTTTACCGAGGTGACCGGTTTCCAGGCAGAGGAGGCCATCGGCCATAATCCGAGAATCCTCAATGCCGGCATCCAGTCAAAGGAATTTTATCAGGATTTGTGGTCAACGATCCTTATCGGCAATGAATGGCGGGGAGAGTTCTGCAACAGGAAAAAGAACGGCGAAACCTACTGGGAACACGCCTCCATCTCACCCATACGGGATGAGAAGGGAGTCATTATCCATTTCGTGGCTGTCAAGGAGGACGTTACCGAACAAAAGAGGGTTGCCGAGGAATTGCATCGCGCCAAGGAGGCTGCCGACGCCGCCAACAGGTCAAAATCCGAATTCCTGGCCAACATGAGCCACGAGATCCGTACGCCGCTGAACGCCATCATCGGTTTTTCCGCACTTGCCGCAAAGACCGATCTCACCTCCCGGCAGCACGACTATATCCATAAGATCGGCAATGCCGGTGTATCACTACTCAAGACCATTAACGATATCCTCGACTTCTCCAAGGTCGAAGCAGGGATGCTGGAGATGGAATCGATCCCGTTCCGCCTGGACGATGTCCTGGTAAACGTTACCAGCCTGATCCAGCAGAAGCTGGCGGACAAGGGACTCGAACTGTTTCTCGACTGCTCCCGCGATCTCCCCCCCCTGCTCAAGGGGGATCCGCTCCGGCTCGGCCAGGTGCTCACGAACCTGATGGGCAACTCGGTCAAGTTCACGGAGCAGGGCGAGGTTGAACTGAGCGTAACGTGCGTCGAACGTGAGGATGGCCGCATCAAGATGCTCTTTTCCGTGCGTGATACCGGTATCGGTATGACACCGGAGCAGTGCACCAGGCTTTTCCAGGCATTCTCCCAGGCTGACGGTTCCACCACGCGCAAGTATGGCGGGACCGGTCTCGGGCTCTCCATCAGCAAGCGTCTGGTGGAGATCATGGGAGGAGAAATCTGGGCGGAAAGCGAAGCAGGCAGAGGAAGCACCTTCAATTTTACCGCGTGGTTCGGGATAGAAGCGGGAGAAGAGGCGTACATGAACATCCCCGATGTATTGAATGGAGCGCATGTCCTTGTTGTGGACGACAGTGCAACCAGCCGTGCGGTGATCACCAAACTGCTTGCCCCGCTGCCGTTGATCGTGGATAGTGCCGCCTCCGCTAAGGAGGCCATGGAGGCGGTCAGGCGAAGCGATGCCGACAATCCCTACCGGCTCATCCTGATGGATTGGCGGATGCCCGATATGGACGGGATCGAGGCAACCCGCCTGATCAAGCATGACACGACCTTGCGTTCAACACCGGCCATTATCGTCATTACCTCGTTCGGAGGGGAAACGGAGCAGGCGTTGGCGCTGGCGGCCGGCGCCGAAGATTTTCTCCATAAACCCTTTACCACGACATCCCTGGTTGAGGAGTTGTTCCGGATCTTTGTGTCTCCCGATCAGCGGCCGGCTGAGGAACCTGCCCAGCCACGGGGGAGAGGTTATGATTTTTCCGGGGTTCGTATCCTCCTTGTGGATGATAACGAGATCAACCGGCAGATAACCATCGAACTGCTCGGTGAGCTGGGGGCTTCCCTCGACGTTGCCTGCGATGGCTGCGAGGCCGTGGAAAAGGTAACCACCGGGACTCAACCATACGATCTGGTCCTAATGGATATCCAACTGCCGAAAATGGACGGCTACGAGGCAACCCGCCTGATCAGGGCGGACAGCAGGTTTTCAGCCCTCCCGATTATCGCCATGACCGCCCATGCGTTGGTGGAAGAGCATCAGAAGGTCTTTGACGCCGGAATGAACGATCTTATCACCAAGCCGATTGATCTGCGGGCCATGTTCAGGACCATAGACAGCCACCTTCCGCAACGGGAAACGGCTGTGCCGTCCCATGACGGGAGGGGAGCGGGAGGATCTGTCATTCTCCCCGACATACCCGGTGTTGATGTTGCCGATGCACTCGACAGTCTTGATGGCAACCAGGAGCTGTACCTCTGGATCATGAAGGCGTTTCTGGAGAATCAGGCAGGGACTGCTCGTGCCGTCGAACAGGCCATTGCGGATGGCGACCCTGCCTTGGCTCAACGTCTGGTTCACACGACACGAGGCATCGTCGGCAATATCGGCGCCAAGGGGGTGGCCGATGTCGCTGTCCGGTTGGAGGCATCCATCAGGGATAACGACCCCCCGGAAATGACCCGGGAAACACTTCGGCATTTTGGCGACCAGATGACGCAACTGCTGGCAAATGTGGAGAAGGCGTTGTCACTGGCGGAACATGCCGGGACCGGCGGAGCAGGTTTGGGAGAAGCCACGGCGCAGGCCGGCCAGATCCTGAACCGTCTGCTCCGCTACATCAGGGAAAACGACGGCAAGGCCGGTCACTATCTGAACGAGAATCGAAACAGGCTGGCTGCCCTTCCGCGGGAAGATGTCGAACGACTCGGGGTCTGCCTTTCCCGTTTCGACTATGATACCGCGCTGGCCGTTCTTGGCGCGCTCGCCGCAAAAGCAGGCATTACTCTTATATCAGGATGAGGGGGATATTCATGAACGCTAACGCGCATACTATTCGAAGAACCGTGCTCGTTGTCGATGATACGTCGGACAATATAAGCCTTCTCAACGAGGCATTGATGGACAGGTACACGGTCAAGGTGGCAAAAAGCGGCAAGAAGGCCATCGAGATTGCCCGGTCGATGCCGGTGGATATCATTCTTCTTGATGTAATGATGCCGAATATGGACGGCTTCGAGACCTGCCGTCGCCTGAAGGCGGACCCGCTGACACGCAGAATCCCGGTTGTTTTCGTCTCGGCGCGGGGAGAGGAGGAAGACGAGTCCATGGGTTTCTCCTGCGGCGCGGTCGATTACCTCACCAAGCCGATCAAGGCCGCCATCGTACGGGCGCGGGTGAAGACCCACCTGGCCCTGTACGACCAGAACGTCACCCTGGACGAAAAGGTGCGGGAGCGCACCATCGAGTTGACCGAAACCCGCCTGGAGATTCTTAACCGTCTTGGACGGGCAGCGGAATACCGGGACAACGAAACCGGCATGCATGTTGTCAGGATGAGTCGCTATGCCCGCATCATTGGCCTCGAATACGGCCTCCCGGAAGAGGAGGCGGAGTTGCTGTTCAATGTGGCTCCCATGCATGATGTGGGCAAGATCGGCATACCCGACAGGGTGCTCCTTAAGCCGGGCAAGCTGGATGAAGAGGAATGGCGGATCATACGGACTCACTGTGAGATCGGCCGCAAGATTATCGGCAGCCATACATCCCGCCTCCTGCAGTCCGCGGCGATGGTTGCCCACACCCATCATGAAAAATGGGATGGCAGCGGCTATCCGTCTTGTCTCAAAGGGACCGATATCCCGCTGTTCAGCAGAATAGTCGCCCTTGTCGATGTCTTTGACGCCCTTACCAGCGAACGTCCGTACAAGAAGGCCTGGACTGTCGATGACGCGGTCACGGAAATCAGGAAGTGCAGCGGTCAGCATTTTGATCCGGAGGTGGTGAGCGCCTTTTTGCGGCGCATCCCGGAGGTCCGTGTCATTAAAGAGCAGTTTGCCGATTCATCTGTTGTCGAGCAATGATCGACGGCGCCTGGTACGCGGTTTCATCTTGGGTTTCCGTAATAAAAAAAACCGGCCATTTCTGTCCGGTTTTTTTGTTGCATGTCTGTGGGGCTGATCAGGCAAGGATCGAAAAGCCGTACCCGCTTCCGGTGCCGGTTTGCGGTGTGGCCAGGGTGTTCTGCGCAACCATGGTGGCCATTTGGTTCTGCTGATCGGCCGCCATCTTTATCATTGTGGTCGATATTCCCAGTTGCGTTTGGGCGGTTTGCATCAGCGCCGCTGTTCCCGCGATAGAGTTTATATCCATGATGTACCTCCGTAGCCTTACCCAGTATCGCAGCAAGTAGCTGTCGTTTCAAGTCCTAATTATCCGCTTCTCCAAAAATCAGGTCGCCCTTTTTCTGGTATACTATCACACGAACGCACCGGAAAAGGAGGCAATGCATGCAGGTCGCGTGGTGGTACTGGATAGTTGCCGGGTTCTGCCTGATCGGACTGGAGTTGCTCTTCCCGTCGTTTACTATTCTCTGGTTCGGTCTCGGCGCGCTGGCGGTCGGAGTGCTGAAGGTGCTCTGGCCCGACCTCCCCGTTGTTGCACAGCTTCTGCTCTGGCTGGTTGCCTCCATCTGCTTCACCGTCACGTGGTTTAAATACCTTCGGCCCAGGGGAAACAGGCCTCCTTCCAATACCCCGGATAGGGAGGCGATTGTCGGCCGGAGCGGCATTATTATCCGTGGTGCTGACGCCGGCTGTGACCGCTGGACGGTCAAGTTCAAAGACCCGGTGCTGGGTACGGATGAGTGGTGTTGCTATGCCGATGCGCAATTGCAGGTTGGAGACAGGGTGCGGGTGACGGACATCGAAGGGCAGATACTCAAGGTCGTCAACAGGTGAACCGGCTTTACGGGGTTATACGCCTTTCGTCTGGTCAACGCCCGGGAAAATGGAATCAACGGTATTTCTTACTTCGTCAAGCCATTCAATTCTCTGTGGTTCCGTGCTGGTAACAACAGTCCCGAACATCCTGCGGAAGAAGTTGGTAACCCCGCAAAGTCCGAAAATGCAATTCCTCCAGATTGTTTCAAGAGGATCTCCAAAGACGCTTTTTTCCCTTTCCGCTTCGGTATTGGACGTGTTGAATACGATTGCCGCCTTGGCTTTTAGAAGCCCGTTCGGGACCCCTTCGCCGGAGTCGCCTTCCAGAAATTCGTACGCAACGCCTGGGCGAATAACCCTGTCCACCCACCCTTTCAAAATCGCCGGGGGTTGTCCCCACCAGTTCGGGTGAATGATGACAATGCCGTCCGCTTCGGCCACCTCCTTACAATGAGCCTTGATTACCTCATGCAATGCCGCGTCTTTTGCGATTTCATCGCAAGCAAGCAGAGGATCGAAGCGTTCCTTGTGAAGATCATGAAAAAGGACCGTATGTCCATTGGTTTCCAGTTGGTTAACCGCTGCCTTTGCAATGGCATGGTTAAAACTTCTCTCGTCCGGATGGGCAAGAATAACGGATATTCTCATGGAGGTTGTTCCTTTGCGCTTGTTGGTACATAACGTTACGAGAGTACAGCGGGCGGGCCTTTTATATGCCTTACGCGAATTGGGATAATACGAGCTTTATGAGGGCATTTCAATAAGGATTGTCAATGATTAACTTATTAGGAAAATGGATGGATATGAGGTGTAAATTGACCTGGTGATATTCCCTTTGCCCGGTTTCAGTGGTTATGCTAGATTCCGGTCATGGCTAACATGAACCATGAATACTGGATGCAGCGGGCCATTGCCGAGGCAGCCAAGGCGCAGGGCAAGGACGAGGTGCCCATAGGCTGCGTTATCGTCAAGGATGGCAAAGTCATCGCCCGCGGCCATAACCTGCGCGAATCGAACCAGGACCCGGCGGCCCACGCCGAACTGATCGCCATCAGAAAAGCCGCCAGAAAATTGAATTCCTGGCGGCTCCTGGATACCACGCTCTACGTGACCCTCGAACCGTGTCTCATGTGCATGGGGGCCATCATCCTGGCCCGCATCCCCGTAGTGGTCTTCGGCTGCTTCGACCCCAAGGGGGGCGCGGCCGGCTCGCTCTACGACCTGTCCGACGATCCCCGTCTCAACCACCGTGTCCAACTTGTCCCGTCCATCCTGGAACAGGAGTGCTCACAACAGTTGAGCAGCTTCTTCAGCGAACTGCGCAAACGCAAGAAATCGACAAAAAAGGTGATAGATCAAGTCCACCTTTGACAAAGGGGACCCAAAAAATCCCCCCCCAGCCCCCCTTTGTCAAAGGGGGGAGTGGCTTCGAGTCCTTATGTGCAAATCTCCCCGTACTCCTCCGGGCTGTTCACATTGCGGAACGACTCCGCGGCCCCTGAGATCCCCTTTATTTCATCCCACTCCACCCTGCGTGTCCTGATCCTGTCGAAGAGGTTCAGGATGCTCTTGTCGTCCGCTTCCAGTGCCTTCTGCACCTCGCCCAGGCAGATACGGTTGTAGAGCGCATGGAGCGGTTCCAGGTAGCCGTCGCTGTTGACCGGCACAACGACGTCCCACTCCTCTTCAATGCTGCACAGATGGCGTACCAGCTCGGGGTTGAGCGACGGCATGTCGCAGGCCACGACAAAGGCCCGTTCGGTGGCACTGTTGGTCAAGGCCGAGTGCAGGCCGGCGATGGAACCGGCACCGGGATAGATGTCCGGTACGGTGCGGCAGGGGAGAAAGGCGTATTCCTCGGGGGTGTTGGTGACGATGACGATGTCCCGGAATATCGGCGCGAGCGTGCGGTAGATGCCCTCGATCAGCGTCGTATCGCCCACCTTCAGCAGCGCCTTGTTGCTCCCCATGCGCCGGGACGCACCGCCGGCCAGGATCACGCCGGTCACCCCGCCGATCTTGTCCGAATCCGGGTAGTGCTCGATGATCTCCGCATGGCTGTACACGGTGAACTTACCTCCCCGCACATAGCCGACAAGCGCAATGCCGCTCTGGTCGCAGAGCCGGACCGCCATGTCCGTGGGGGAGGTGCGGGAGGCGATCAGCCGTACTCCCAACAATGCCGCCTTGGCCACCATTTCCGTGGATATGCGTCCCGAGGTAACCAGGACCGTCCCGGTCAGGTCGATGCCCTTGAATAACGCTTCTCCGGCGATACGGTCCAGGGTGTTGTGCCGCCCCAGGTCCTCGGCGTACAGCAGCAACTCGCCATTACGTCCCACGGCGGCCGAGTGGATACCGCCATGGCTGCGGTAGTTGTCGGCTTGCCGGGCCAGTTCGTCCATGAGCGTGAAGATCTCGGCCGGCTTGACAGGGGAGGGTGCTGCTGCCTGCTGTTGGGCGCCCTCCTCGACCTGCGGCATGCTGAAGCTGATGCCGGTGCCGCACCCCGAGGTAAGGACCGGCTTCAGCCGCTCCGGCAGCTCTCCCTTGATGCGCACGTTGGCCGCGCCGAAATCCTCGCACACGCTGAACATCTCGAAATCGGAAAGGCGCTGCACGAATCCCTGCAACCGCAGGAACCCGGCCACCAGGAAGCGCAGGTCGTGGGGCGAACCGATCAGCGTGGCGATCTCGCGACCATTCACCATGAGTTGCAGTGGGAATTCCCGTACCACCCTGCCGCGAACGGGTTCCAGCGCCCCGTCGCGGTAGGTGAAGAAGGTGTGGTCTGATTTTTCGGACATGGGGGTCTCGCTTACGAAAAAGGGGGGAGAACCGCATGAGTTCTCCCCCCGTGTGAGTACATCCCGCTGAAAGGGGGTATCAGCCGGCCAGGTTGAAGGTCTCGTGCAGCACGCGCACGGCCAGTTCGGTGTATTTCTCGTCGATGGCCACGGCAATCTTGATCTCCGAGGTGGAGATCATCTGGATGTTGATGTTGTTGGCGGCCAGGGCGGCGAACATGCGGGTGGCGACACCGGCGTGGCTGCGCATGCCGAGTCCGACAATGGACACCTTGCTGATGTTCTCGTCGGCGATGACATTCTTGGCCTGGATTTCCTTGGCAACCTCGTTGGTGATCAGCAACGCCTGTTTAAGGTCGGCCTTGGTCACGGTGAAGGTGAAGTCGGTCAGCCCTTCGGAGCTGACATTCTGCAAGATCATGTCCACCGAGATGGCGGCATCGGAGAGCGGCGTGAGTATCTTGGCGGCAATGCCCGGTTTGTCCGGAACCCCCATCACGGCGATCTTGGCCTCATTCTTGTCGTAGGCAACCCCTGAAACGAGAATCCCTTCCATATCCTTATCCTCCCTGGTAACCATGGTACCGGTGTTTTCGTTGAGACTGGAGCGGACATGTACGTCCACGTTATATTTCTTGGCAAACTCCACCGAGCGGATCTGAAGCACCTTGGCGCCCAGGCTGGCCAGTTCGAGCATCTCGTCGTAGGATATCTTCTCGACCTTGCGGGCCTCTTTGCAGATGTTGGGATCGGTGGTGTACACCCCGTCCACGTCGGTGTAGATCTCGCACACATCGGCCTTGAGAGCCGCCGCAATGGCCACGGCCGAGGTGTCTGAACCGCCGCGCCCCAGGGTGGTGACGTTGCCCGCAGCATCCATGCCCTGGAAACCGGCCACGATCACGATGGACCCGTTCTTCAAATCGGCGCGGATATTTTTGTCGTCGATGCTCTCGATGCGGGCCTTGGTGGCGGTGGAGTCGGTGATGATCGGTACCTGCCACCCCTGGTACGATTTGGCCTTGTAACCCATGGCCTTGAGGCACATGGCCAAAAGCCCGATGGTTACCTGTTCGCCGGTGGCCACGACCACGTCGTATTCGCGCCCGTCGGGGATTTCGCTCATCTCGTTGGCCAGGGCCACCAGTTTGTTGGTCTCCCCAGACATGGCCGATACGACCACGATCACGTCGTTGCCGGCGTCATAGGTCTTGATGACTCGCTTGGCGACATTCTTGATGCGGTCGGTGGTGCCGACCGACGTGCCGCCGTATTTCTGGACTACAAGTGCCATGCTGCTCTCCTTCGCGCGTATGGTAACTGAAACGGTGCGGGTAGAATGTGGTTCTATAGCAGATAACCGGCTTTCAGGTCAAAGAAAATTTGCAGGCTTTGGCCTGTTCCGCAAACCGGCCGAGCAACGCCTCCATGCCCGGTCCTTCTGCCTCAATGGTGATGAAACGCTGGTCGTCGCCCCCATGCTCCATGGTCACGATCAGGTGTTCCTCGGGGAGCAGTTCACCCAATCGCTCCGACCATTCGCAGACACAGATGCCGTCCCCGGTAAAATACTCTTCAAAGCCCAGTTCGGCGATCTCGTCGGTACCGCCTGCCAGTCGATAGAAATCGAAATGATAGACCGGAGTCTCGCCGGGATACTCATTCATAACGGCATAGGTCGGACTGGCCACCAGATGGGCGCTGTCCGGGGCCGCTGCCGCTACGATGCCCCTCGTGAAGCAGGTCTTGCCGCTCCCCAGCTCGCCGCGCAACGCTATGAATGCCCCTCGGGCAAGGAGCGCTCCGAGACACCGGCCCAACCCCTCGGTTTCGAGGGGTGAGCGGGAGAGAAAGGCCACCTTGTTCACTTCTGGATCAGACTCCGGATAATATCGATGCGGGACACCATCCCCACCAGCTTCTTCCCCTCAACAACCGGCAGGGCGTGCAGCTTGTGGTCACTCATGATGTCGGCCGCCGAACTGACCGCATCGGACGGACCAACGGTGACGATCTCGGTGGAGCAGATCTCGCCGGCGGTCTGGGCGGTCATCTTGTGCAGTTCACGCTCCAGGGTCCGCTCGCCTCCCAGGGGGATAACCCAGTCGAACAACGAGATGACGGTGGGGATATGCAGGTTGCGACCCTGCTCAACCAGGTCGGACGCGGTTACGATCCCGGTCAGGTTTCCCTCGTCATCCAGCACCGGCAGGGTGCCGAAGCTGCGGGCCTCGAAGATCCCGGCCAGTTCGCGTATGGTGGTCTCGCGTTTTACGGTGACGACGTCCTTCGTCATGATATCGGCTACGGTTGGCATGGTGGTTGTCTCCTTAATTGGTTGACACAAAGTAAGTACATCAACTGCTCAAGTCTGTTTCTCACAAAGGCACAAAGGCACAAAGAAATCAAGATAAAGAGATTGAAGTCTTTGGAGGAAAAACTACGATTTTTCTTTTCGCTTTCTTCGTGTCTTTGTGCCTTTGTGAGAGAATGGTTTACATGGTTCCGGGTTGTCCGTTAGGACTCAGTTGACTTGTAATTTGGATTAACTCAAGTGGCCGGCAGAAGCAGATTCTTGTACGCATACGGTAGCATCTCCTGGACATCGCCAGCGTTCATGCCGATCTCGCCCTTGTCGCGTGCCACCAGGTCGCCGCTGTGCCCATGGATGAAAACCCCCAGACGGCAGGCATCCCAGCAGGTATATCCCTGGCCCAAAAGCGATACGATGATGCCGGTCAGTACATCCCCCATGCCGCCGGTGGCCATGCCGGGGTTGCCGCTGCCGTTGATGGCGGCAGCGCCGTCGGGCGAGGCAATGATGGTGCGTGCCCCCTTGAGGACCAGGTAGACACCGTAATTGCAGGCAAACTCCTGGGCCACCGAGATGCGGACAGCCTCAACGTCAGGGATGGAGGCGCCCAGCAGGCGGGCCATCTCACCGGGATGCGGGGTGAGCACTACGTTGGACGACCGTTTGCGTTGCAGGACCGTGATGTCTTCCGCCAGGGCATTCAGTCCATCGGCGTCGATCACCAGGGGGATGGGCACTGTCTCGACCAGGGCCTGCACGAGGGCAATGGTTTCCGGTTCACGGCCAAGGCCGGGGCCGACGGCCAGGGCATCCTTGCCGATCAGCAGCGCCTCGATGTCCGGCATGGCGTCAGCGCCCAGGTAGCCGCGCCCGGAGTCGGGGATCGGTACGGTCATGGCCTCGGTGGTCTTGACCTCCAGGATCGGGTTCAGGCTCTCGGGAACGGCCAGGGTTACCAGGCCGGAACCGGCCCGCACGGCGCTGTTGGCCGAGAGTGCCGCCGCGCCGGTCTTGCCGGTGGAGCCGGCAACGATCAGGCAATGGCCGAAATGCCCCTTGTGGGCCTGGCGTTCACGGCGGCGCAGCAGGGGGCGAATTCCCGTGCTGTTCAGGAAATCGTAGCCGGTGGCGTTTTCCATTACTTGCGCCGGTATGCCGATATCGGCGACGACCAGACGGCCGGTCCGCTCCGCTCCGGGATAGAGGATGTGCCCCAGCTTAGCAAAGGCAAAGGTGATGGTGGCCGAGGCCATGACCGCTGCACCCTGGATCTGGCCGGTGGTGCCGTGGATGCCCGAAGGGATATCCACTGCAACGACCGGCCGACCGGAGGCGTTGATCAGCTCGATCGCCTCCCGGTACACACCCGTGACATCGCTGTTCAGGCCGGTCCCCAACAGGGCGTCCACGATCACGTCGGCCTTGAGCAGTTCATCCCGCAGGGATGGGGAGAGATGGCTTTCCGGCGGGTGGAACCGGATCATTGCCGCGGGGAGTCGTGACAGGTTGGCTGCGGCGTCGCCGGTAATCTGCCCTTGTTCGGCCAGGATGTGAACCTGGATGTCCCACCCCTGTTGGCTGAGCAGACGGGCAATGACATACCCGTCACCACCGTTGTTCCCTTTGCCGGCCATGATCAGAGCTCGTTTGTCACCGGTCTGGCCATATTGGCGAATGATCTCGTCCGCGCAGGCCTGTCCGGCGTTTTCCATCAAGGTAAGCCCCGGAACGCCGAATTCGCTGATGGCGCGCCGGTCGAGTTCCTGTATGGTATGGCTGGTAACGACCTTCATGGCGCCTCCAGGACCACCATTGCCACGGCATGGCCGCTGTCGTGTGCAAGGGAAAGATGGCTTGCCGAGAGGCCTCTCTCTCGGAACAGATCATCCGCTTTGCCCGTCAGCACCAGCGACGGCTTGCCCAATGCGTCGTTGACCACCTCAACATCATGCCAGGATATGCCGTCCCGCAAGCCGGTTCCCAATGCCTTCAGGAATGCCTCCTTGGCGGCGAATCGTGCGGTATAACTGGCAGCCGCTCCCTTTTTCCTGGCATCGCAGACAGCGCGCTCGGGTCCGGTGAACAGGCGATTCAGCAGGGCAATATTCCCCTCGTCGATGAATCGCTGAAACCGCTCGATGGCGGCGATATCGGTGCCGATGCCGTGGATCATGAGTACTTTATCAGGTCCACCATGTCCCGCACGGCCCGGTCGAGCCCGACCAGCACGGCGCGGGAGATGATGGAGTGGCCGATGTTGTATTCCTCGATGCCGCCGATGGCGGCAACCGGCTTGATGTTGACGTAGTTCAGGCCGTGTCCTGCATTGATCCCCAGGCCTACCTTGGCGGCAAGCTTTATGGCGGTATCGATCTTCTCGATCTCATGCCCCATTGCGGCCGTGCCGAATGACTCGGCGTAGGCGCCGGTATGGATTTCGATGTAGTCGGCGCCGCTCTTGCTGGCGGCCTTGATCTGCTCCTGATGCGGATCGACGAACAGGCTGACGTTGATGCCGTTATCCCGCAGACGCTTGACCGCGTCCGTTATGGTCTTGAGGTTGAGGATCACGTCCAGTCCTCCCTCGGTGGTCAGTTCCTGGCGCTTCTCCGGCACCAGGGTGACCTGCTCCGGCTTGACCGTCAGGGCGATGCGCACCATCTCCTGGGTGGCGGCCATCTCCAGGTTGAGCTTGGTCTTGACCGTCCTCCGCAAAAGTTCAAGATCGCGGTCCTGGATATGACGCCGGTCCTCCCGTAGATGGATGGTGATTCCCTCGGCTCCGGCCAGCTCGCCGATGGCGGCGGCGGCCACCGGGTCCGGTTCCACCCCGCCCCGCGCCTGGCGCACGGTGGCCACGTGATCTATGTTCAATCCTAATTTTGCCACTTCTATCCTCCATTAAAATACTGAATCGTTCTCACGCGAAGCTCACAAAGGCACAAAGAGAACCAAAACCAGTTTAACAAGGATTACAATAAAATCAGATTGATTATGTTGTGTTGTTGCTTTTCTTTGTGCCTTTGTGAGCTTTGTGAGAGCCCGCAGTTCGTTTTATTTCTCTCCGATATGCTTCTTCACCAGGTCGGCTATCTCGTTGGCCCAGGTGGTGATCTCGTAAGTGTCTCTCCCCTCCAGCATGACGCGCAACAGCGGCTCGGTGCCGGAGTAACGGATCAGCACCCGTCCTTCGTTGCCCAGCTTCGCCTCCACGTCGTTGATCCGGGCAGCCACCTCGGGGATGGTCATGATGTCTTTCCGCTCCCGCACCCTGGTGTTGACCAACACCTGGGGCAAAGGGATCATTACCGTGGCCAGTTCGGAGACCGGCTTGTTTTGCCGCCGCATGATGGCCAGCAGTTGCAGGGCCGAGAGGATGCCGTCGCCGGTGGTGTTGTAATCCAGGAAGATCATGTGTCCGGACTGTTCGCCCCCCAGGTTGTACCCGTGCCGGCGCATCTCTTCCACGACGTAGCGATCGCCCACGCCTGTCTTGACGATCTTTCCCCCTGCCTGTCTGATGGCGATGTCGAGCCCCATGTTGCTCATCACCGTAGCCACCAGGGTCTTCTTCTTCAAGAGTTTGCGTCGCAGCATATCCGTGGCGCAGATGGCCATGATGTGATCGCCATCCACCTCGTTGCCGAACTCGTCGCAGACGATGACCCGGTCGGCATCGCCGTCCAGGGCGATGCCGATGTCGGCGCGATGGCTCTTGACCGCCTCGCTGATCACCTCCGGGTGCAGCGATCCGCAGCCGGCGTTGATGTTGGTGCCGTTGGGTTTGACCCCCAGGGCGATCACCTCGGCCCCCAATTCCTCGAAGACCGCCGGCGCAACCTTGTAGGCAGCGCCGTTGGCGCAATCGAGAACGATCTTCAGGCCGCACAGATCCAGATCCTGCGGAAAGGTGTTCTTGAGAAAGACGATATAGCGGCCGGCAGCGTCGTCGATACGGAAGGCCTTGCCCACCTCGCTGGCGGTCGGGCGCAGGGAGTCGATGTGGTTGGACTCGATCAACTGCTCGATCTTCAACTCGATCTCGTCCGGCAGTTTAAAGCCGTCGGCGGAGAAAAACTTGATGCCGTTATCCTGAAAGGCATTGTGGGAAGCGGAAATGACAACCCCGGCATCGGCCCGCATGGAAGAGGTGATGTTGGCAATGCCCGGCGTGGGGAGCGGTCCTACCAGCAGCACATCCACCCCCATTGAGCAGATGCCGGCCACCAGGGCATTTTCCAGCATGTAACCGGAAAGGCGGGTATCCTTGCCGATCACAATCCGGTGGCGTTTGCCGCCGTTTTTAAAGGTGTAGGCAGCCGCGCGACCAAGCTGCATGGCCATTTCGGTGGTCATGGGAAATACGTTGGCAACGCCGCGAACTCCGTCGGTTCCGAACAATTTTTTCACTGCTGCTGATCTCCTTGTGGTCGTATCTGGTCCCTGACCAGGTTAATCTCCAGCGTGGCTGGCGAGATGCGGGTCACCCTGACGCCGTCCGGCAGTTTCAGGTATGTCTCGAGGTTGGAAAAGAGTGTCTTGCCGGGAACGGCGCCCCGCAGGTTAAGTATCACCTTGGTATTGGAGCGTCGGGCACCGTCGATCAACAGGGACGGTCCTGACAGGGTAACGTGTATCTCCCGCGGCGGCTCCCCGCCGGCGACATATCCCGGCGGGATAGAGCGCAGTTCGACCGGCAGGGTCAGCTCGGAGTGCGTCTCCCGCGAGATGGCTGTAAAACTCCAGATGCAGAGGGCCACCGCCAGGCTGAGCAGCTTGAGAGTCAGGTTGCGCGTGCAGGAGCGCCTGATGGTTTCGAAGGCCGCGGGTACCATGGTCACGGTTCTCCCGGAAGGGCGCTCTTGATCAGGCGTTTGCCGTCAAGGGCCTTTTTGAGCATGCGGCGGATCTCCGGCTGTTCAATGTCGTAATTGATCTTGCCGTCATGTACCAGGGAAATCTTGCCGGTCTCCTCGGAGACGACCATGACCAGGCTATCGGTCAGCTCCGACAATCCCAGGGCTGCCCGGTGCCGTGTGCCGAAACTCTTGGCGATATCCGGGTTCCGGGATAAAGGGAGCAGGCAGCCGGCCTTGGTCAGTTTTCCGTTGTGAATGATAACCGCCCCGTCGTGGATCGGCGAATAGGGCAGGAAGATTGAGTTGAGCAGCTCGCTGGTGACCTTGGCATCGATCTCCGTCCCAACCTCCAGAAGGTGGTCGATGGGCACCTGGCGGACAATGACGATCAGGGCGCCGATACGCTTCTGGGCCATCTCGACCACTGCCCTGGTCAACTCCTCCACGGTCTCGGTCACCTCGTCACGAACGGTGGGCTCGCTCTGTCGTCGCCCCATGGCCAGAAAGGCGCGGCGGATATCCCCCTGGAAGATGATGGCAAGAATCAGCAGGGATGAGGAAAAGATGTTGCGCAACAGCCAACTGGTTGAGGTGAAGCCGGAAAAGAGCGAAAAGTAGAAGCCGATGAAAAAGATCAGCAGGAACACCAGCAGCCTGACGGCAATCTCCTTTTTCAGGAAGAGGACAAAATTATAGATAAGGGCAGCCACGATAAGGATGTCGCAGAGATCGAGCAGGGTGAAGCTGTCCAGAAGTGCGGGCATGTGCCCCCTCGTACCAAAATCCGGCAGTCTTTGCCACAGAGACACAGAGGCACAGAGGAAAAACGAAAAGCAACGGGATACACGGAATAAAAAGAGCTTAGAGATTTTTCAAAAAAAGGTTTACGGCTCGTTTATCCTTTAGGCCCTTTGGGTTTGTTTATCCCAGTAAAAACGTTTTTGAATTTCTCTGTGTCTCGCTTAGAAGCGCCTACTTTCGGCTGTGTCTCTGTGGCAGATGTAATGATCTTGCTCAGCCCGTGATGATCGCGTGGGCCATGTCGGCCACGTCGCGCATTTCACGAACATCGTGCACCCTCAGGATGGCGGCGCCATTGGCAATGGCCAGCGCAACCGTGGCGGCGGTGCCGAAGAGACGGTCACCACGTTCCCTGCCCAGGACCGTACCGATGAATCCCTTGCGGGATGTGCCCACCAGCAGCGGCAATCCGAGTCCGGTAAACTCCCGCAGCCGCCGCAGTATCTCCATGTTGGCGGCCTCGTCCTTGGCAAAGCCGATTCCGGGATCTATGACGATCCGTTCCCGTTCGATGCCGGCCGCTACAGCGATGTCCAGTGATTGGCGCAAACCCAGGATGACCTCGCCCAGCAAATCGTCGTAACCCGTATCGGCCTGCATGGTTGAGGGTCGTCCCCTGGTATGCATGAGCACTACACCGGCACCGGTTTTCGCCACAACCGCTGCCATCTCGGCGTCAAAGGTGAATCCGCTGATATCGTTGATGATCTCGGCCCCGGCGCTGAGCGCCTCGCGGGCCACGGCGCTTTTCCAGGTATCCACCGACAGGGGGCAGGGGAGTTTCCCGGCCAGTTGCTCGATCACCGGAAGCAGCCGCCTCAACTCCTCGTCGCCATCGACCGGCTCTGCTCCGGGACGGGTGCTCTCGCCGCCGATGTCGATGATGTCCGCGCCCTGTTCCACCATTTCCAGGGCGCGGTCAACGGCACGTCCGGGATCGAAAAAACAGTTGCCGTCGGAGAAGGAGTCGGGCGTCACGTTGAGAATGCCCATGATAAGGGGGCGAGTCAGGGGCAGTTCCCGCGTGGCGGTCTTCCAGTGTGATGGTGTTGCCGAGGCGTTCGCCAGGACAGACTCCAGCTCTGTTGCCAGGGCGGGAAGCCCAAATGGCTGCTGTCCGAGCTTGCGGCAGAGTTTGTAAAACTGCTTGTCAGTGCCGACCAGGATGACATCGGTGCGCTCGATGCTGCATGCCACCGTACCGCGGGCCACGGCCGCATCCCCTCCAAGGGAGAGCATCTCCTGTTTGAGGATGTTGGCCTGGCCGCAGGATACGCTGCCGAGGTGCACACAGCGGGTGAGCATCTTGGGCGCCATCATGGCTATACCGGCGGGATCCACCTTGATTCGCAGCAGCTCACGTTCGGCATCGATGGGTGTGGCGATTGCCAATAACCGGGCTGAAAAGGCGCCTGCCCTGTTCACGTCAGGCCTGGATGTCGGTGTGCTGCTCCGTGGCCGGTTCTTCTGGCTTGTGGCCATAGATCGGCGTTCCCGCGGCTATGATCTCATCCACTTCCGCTCCACTCAGGTTTTCCTTCTCGATCAGGCATTCGGAGAGGTTGTGCAGGTTTTGGATGTTGTCCCGCAAGATGGTCAGGGCACGTTCATAGCCTTCGGTGACGATGCGTGTGATCTCCGTATCAATCTCCACGGCCGTGGCTTCGCTGTAGTTCTTGTGGGTTGACATCTCGCGCCCAAGGAAGATCTGTTCGTCCTTTTTGCCGAAGGAGAGCGGCCCCATCTTGTCGCTCATGCCCCATTCGCAGACCATCTTGCGGGCCATCTCGGTGGCCTGTTCGATGTCGTTGCCGGCGCCGGTGGTAAAGGTGTGGAAGATGATGTCCTCGGCCGCCCGGCCGCCCATGAGTACGGCAATGCGTGCCAGCAGGGATTCGCGGGAATAGCTGTGCTTGTCCTCGATGGGCAGCTGCATGGTGACACCAAGCGCCCGGCCGCGGGGGATGATGGATACCTTGTGGACCGGATCGGTTCCGGGGATCGTCCGGGCAACCAGGGTGTGGCCTGCTTCGTGGTAGGCGGTGCTCTTCTTCTCCTCGTCGGAGATGACCATGCTGCGCCGTTCGACCCCCATCAGGACCTTGTCCTTGGCATTGTCGAAATCGATGGACTCAACCACGCTTTTATCCGTACGGGCCGCCAGCAAGGCAGCCTCGTTGACCACGTTGGCCAGGTCTGCTCCGGAGAAACCGGGTGTGCCGCGGGCGATGACCTCCAGGTCCACGTCCGGAGAGAGCGGCACCTTTTTGGCGTGTACCTTGAGGATCATCTCGCGCCCCTTGACGTCCGGCCGTGGGACCACCACCTGGCGGTCGAAACGGCCGGGGCGCAGCAGGGCCGGATCAAGCACGTCCGGACGGTTGGTTGCGGCGATCAGGATTACCCCTTCGTTGGACTCGAAACCGTCCATCTCCACCAGCAACTGGTTGAGGGTCTGTTCGCGCTCGTCATGGCCGCCTCCCAGGCCGGCGCCGCGATGGCGGCCCACGGCGTCGATCTCGTCGATAAAGATGATGCAGGGGGCGCTCTTCTTCCCTTGCAGGAACAGGTCGCGCACGCGGCTGGCGCCGACCCCGACAAACATCTCCACGAAGTCGGAACCGGAGATTGAGAAGAACGGCACTCCGGCTTCACCGGCAATGGCACGTGCCAGCAGGGTCTTGCCGGTGCCCGGAGGCCCCATCAACAGGACCCCCTTGGGGATGCGGCCGCCCAGTTTGGTAAACTTTTTTGGGTCCTTCAGGAACGAGATGATCTCGTTCAACTCTTCCTTGGCCTCCTCGATGCCGGCAACGTCCTCGAAGGTGATCTTGCCCTGGGCTTCGGTCAGCAGTTTGGCGCGGCTCTTGCCGAAAGACATGGCCTTGCCGCCGCCCACCTGCATCTGACGCATGAAGAAGATCCAGATTCCCACCAAGAGGAGCAGCGGGAACCAAGAGATGAAAATGGAGAACCAGGAGAATTTTTCCTCCTCCGGCTTGGCGTTGACGGTCACCTTCTTATCCAACAGTTTGTTGGTCACATCGGCATCGGACGGCTTGTAGGTGCGGAACTCCTTGCCGTCCTTGCCCTCGAACTTGCCGGTGATGTCGCTGCCCTGGATGGTGACGGAGGTGATCTTGCCCGCCTCAACCTGGGTAATGAAGTCGCTGAAGGTAATCTTCTCGGCCGATGGCCGCGGTTTATTGAACATGTTGAAAAGCAGGATCATCATCAGGCTGATTACCAGCCAGAGAGCAAGATTTTTATAAAACTGATTCACGGTTACCCCCGTTGTTGAATGTAGCTGTTTAGTGCGTTGAAAATTTTATATAACTATCATATTTTTGGGGCGGGATACAAGCTAATTGACGGATGTTGCACCATCTATGTTCAACAGGGATGAGCTTCGACAACAGGGGTGACTCGCTGTAGGTATCTGCCCTATTCACGGCAATCTCCGATTGAATACGGATATTTTACCAGATTTCCTGATTTTGTTTGTTTTCCCGAAGTCATAGAGTCATAATTAGCAACAATTATACTTTGCGAGTGAGTCCGCGCAGGCTTTTCGGCCGGCGATTTTTTTATATCCCATGCGAATGCCAGGAAACTGAACATGCCGACAATCCTTGCTGTTGACGACGAAGCCCTCTCCCTCAGCCTGTTGGAATTTCATTTGCGTGAAGCCGGTTTTACCCCCCTGACCGCCACCAGTGGCGCTGAAGCGCTCGCCATCCTCGAGTATAATCCGGTCGATCTGATCATCTCCGATCTGTTCATGCCGGGGATGGACGGTTTTGAACTCCTCAGGCAGGTTCGCGAACGATACAGGGGGATTCCCATTATCGTCATTACCGCCCATGGCAGTGTTGAAGGGGCTGTTGAGGCCATGCGTCTCGGTGCCTACGACTATCTGAAAAAACCTTCCAATCCCGAACAGTTGCAGATTACCATCCAGCGGGCCCTTGATTACCTTCATGTTGTCCGTGAAAACGAGCAGATCAAGGGGCTTTTGCGCGAGCGGTACACATTCCAGAGCATTGTTACCCTGAACCCGGTCATGAAACAGTTGCTGGAACGCGCCGCAAAGGTGGCTTCAGCCCGGCAAACCACGATCGCTATTTACGGCGAGAGCGGGACCGGCAAGGAGGTGCTTGCACGCGCCATTCACTATGCCGGCAATGGGCTTCCCGCCGGTTTTGTCGCGGTAAACTGCGCGGCCATTCCGGATCACCTCCTGGAAAGCGAGCTCTTCGGGCATGTGCGTGGCGCCTTTACCGGTGCCGATCATGATCGGGAAGGGAAGTTCAATCTGGCGCGCGGAGGCACCCTTCTGCTTGACGAGATCGGTGATATGCCCCTGACGTTGCAGGCCAAGCTGCTGCGCGTTCTCCAGGAACGTGTGTTTGAGAGGGTCGGCAGCAATACCTCTTTTCCTGCTGATTGCAGGGTTATCGTGACCACCAACCGCAATCTGATTGATCTGGTTGCCGAAAGGCGCTTTCGGGAAGACCTGTTTCACCGGGTCAATGTCTTTCCCCTGTTCGTGCCCCCTTTGCGGGAACGCAGGGACGACATTCCCCTCTTATGTGAGCATGTGCTCAATCAATTGCGCCAGCATCTGGGTAAACCGCTTCCCGGAATCTCCCGACAGGCGATGGAGATGATGGTTGGCTATCACTGGCCGGGCAATGTCAGGGAGCTGCGCAACTGCCTGGAACGTGCCGCCATCCTCACCGAGGGTGAATTGATTGGTCCCTCCCATCTGGGAATCGGCATGACAATGGCAAACGGCGTTCCTGCCGACGGCTCCGGCGATTCTGTCACCTATACCCTCACGGTCCCTGCTGACGAGCTTTCCCTCGGTGCCCTCACCGACCGTATTCTGGCCATTACCCTGGAACGATGCGGCGGCAACAAATCAAAGGCTTCCCAACAGCTCAAGATCGCGCGCAAGGCGTTTTACCGCACCTGATCCCATGGGATTTGTCTGCTCTGTTATGGCAATTTTGGATGTGTATCCATTTGGTACATATTGTTCCATTTGGGTACACCAGTGCTGTGAGTATTGATTTTAACATATCGAATTAAAACAATAATTAAATTGGCACTTAAACTGCGTCTCCATGGGTGTAGGTTCATACGGTTGTTCCCATAAGGTACAGTTGCGGAACTGCGGTATACTGTCACTGGTAGACCGACTATCTGCAAGACATGTGGAACCACGGAGGTGACACGCATGAATTCAGCAGGTAACCTAACCCTGATAAACAGGATAGTGCGTTAGCCAAATAATTTTCTGCCTGAAAAGCGCAGAAAATAATTTGTAACTTACTAAACTTCTATCGAAAGGGGGATAGTGTCATGACGATCCCATTATTGGATGGGAGTCTAAAGCTTGGCGAAACAACTTTTGACGAGCAAAATCAAGAGCTGGTCGATACGTTTAATACGCTCTCCAAAGCTTGTCAGGAGGGGGAGTGCCGCGACGCGATTTTTGATGTGCTCAAATATTTGAATAGGTATGTTTCAGAGCATTTTTCCTATGAAGAAGCCCTGATGCAGGTATTCAAATATCCCCACCTGGAAGGGCACAGAGATGAACATGCCCGTTTCAAGGAGGATGTGGAAAGATATAGCGAGAACCTGACCCATTATGAAACCCTGGAAGACCTTGCCATCAAGGTTTACCGGATGTTCTTCCAATGGGTGATAAACCACGTGCGAAAACAGGACAAGGACATGATAGCGTACGTCAAGCTGCGGACTGGTTGAACCTGCAAGTGTTCGGACCTGCTTGAAAGAAAGGCGGGGCAATCATGAGCAGCACGTCGGCTGCTTATTATTTGGACTGGCATAGGGACAAAGATAATCATTTATATCTTGTTGCCGTCGATGGTGATGGAAGTCACCTGTTCGAGTAAACAACCCGGGCGATATGGGCGGACGTGCCATCAACCTTGACGAGGTCGGAACTGCGCAGACCGCAGACCCAGATCAGCGTGTTGCCGCTGAACAGCAGGGGGATGCGCCGGCGCAGGGACAAGGGGATCTTTTCGTCGATGAAGAGGTCCTTGACCTTTTTGCTGCCGCTCATGCCGAGCGGCACGATGCGGTCACCGTTCCGGAATGTGCGCACCAGCCAGGGGAAAGGGGCCTTTGCCAGGTCGAACCAGGCGTTATCGGGCGGGAGTGGTGAGAAAGCGGCCGGAGCGGGTTCGATGGACACCGTGAGCGTACTGCCGTCAGGGAGTTGGTAGCAGCCGGGTCCTGCGAGGGTTCGCTCGCCCATGGCGACCTGTCTGGCGTCGGCTGAGCGTTGCAGCAGGAACTGGCCGTATTCCCTTATGGCCGTGATGCCTTGCGGCAGGTACAGGGTTGCATTGGGGCGGGGCGATTCCAGCACCTGTTCCAGGGCAGTGATGTGACGGGTCGAGAGGTGGTCCCGGTTGCCGGCAAGGCGTCCGAAGAGATGGCGAAAAACCCTGCGCTGCAGGGCCGGAGGCTGCGCGGTCAGCAAACCGATGTCGCAACGAAGCGTATCCCCGTCACCGGAACAGGTCCGGTTCGCAATCTCCTCCGCACATTGATCCAGAAGCGTGTTCTCATCCGCAAGCAGGGCGGCGGTAGTGGTAAGCCGTTCGCGGATGGCGGGATTGTACCGCTCCAAGTGTGGCAGCAGTTCGTGGCGGATGCGGTTGCGCAGGAAGGATGTGTCCCGGTTGCTGGCATCCTCGCGCCAGGTAAGACCGCGCTCAGTAAGATATGCCTCGATTTCGGACCGTGTGATGTCCAGCAACGGCCGAATATAGCCGCGGCCGTTACGATACGACATCCCGGCCAGCCCGTCAGAGCCCGCGCCCCGCAATAGACGCATCAGTACGGTTTCTGCTTGGTCGTCGGCATGATGGGCCAGGGCCACGGTTGTTGTCTGCCATTTTACGCACAACTCGTCGAAGAAGGCGCTGCGGGCGCGACGGCCCGCATCCTCCAGGTTAAACCCCTGTAGGGCGGCATATTCCTTGACATTGATACGGCGGGACTCGAAGGGGATGGCGTAATGGAGCGCCCGGTTGCGGCAGAATTCCTCGTCGGCGTCCGATTCAGGGCCGCGCAGACAGTGGTTGAGGTGGGCCGCGACCAAGCGCGGTTTAAGGTCGGACATCCCGCAGAGCAGGTCCAGCAGGGCGCAGGAGTCGGCCCCGCCCGAAAGCCCCACGATCACTCGCTCCCCCGGCTGGAAGAGGTGATGCTGCCTGACAACGCAGATCACCCGCGTTGCCAGGTTGGAGCAGGAACCCTTCACTTCGAGCCGGTCAGGGCGGTGATCTCGGGGATGACTTGCAGCATGGCGTCCTGCAACGACTGGAGCATGATCTTGTCCAGATCTTCCCTGGATGCGGATATGACCGTTTTGCTGTCGCGTGATGCCACGGTGAAGGTCTTGACCTTGGCGCCCTTCAGAAAGAGATCCACGTTGAACTTCAACTCCTGCTTGGTTACATCCTTGACCGTGTCCTTGTTGAGATTCAGGGAGATATTGATATTGCTGATGGAGATGCCGCGCGGGGCGTCCGGTGGCAGGGTGGCAGCGTAGGTGACACTGTAGCCGGCGTGTTTCAGTTCCAGGAGCAGCGCGTCGGTGATCCATTCGCCCAGGCTGCGGTCGGCCAGTATGTCGGCCAGGTGTACGCCGTGGACGTTGTTGATGGAGCCAACGATCCATTCACCCTTGCTGTTCTTGGCCTGGGGGTGCGACTCCACCCGCGATACGGTGATTTCACCGCTCTGTTGCCCGAATGGACGCTCTGACGGGGCATAGTTCAGCCCAATCTTCTGGTCGACCGTGGCGCAGCCGGACAACAGCGACAACGCAAGCAATACTCCGGGTATACATGCCTTCATTGACAGTAATCGCATCTTCATTGCTCAGTACCTCGCTGTTTGTGATTGTCGAATTGGATGCCACTATATGCAAAAAACACCCTTGATGCAATCCTGGAGAAGCGCATCTCCACCCCTCGCACTCCTGGTCGGACTCTCAGGCAGTCAGAAAGACTCTTTCGACATTCAGATGATCTGGTTGCCGCTATCTGCCTGGATCCATCTCAACTGTTCCCTGAGCGCCTTCAATTCGTCGTTCGAGTAGACATAATTACCTTTGGCTATCTCGATTCTCAGGGCATTTACTCTCTGCTGGACCGTGTCGGTTTCAGTGGCACAGTTTTTGGCGACAATCAGGCATTGATCCTTCATGTTGGATTGTATCAGCTTGTCGTATTCTCCAAACGACACCGGGCAACTCGCGGCAGCCAGGATCGGCAGTGCTGAAAGCAGCGTGGCTAACGTCAGAATTGAAGTTGTCGCAGCGAATTTTTTCATGACGATGCTCCTCCTTCCGTCCATTCGCTTTTCTTTACTCATATGGTATCAAAATCGCTAATGACTGTAAACAGCCGTATAGCGGTTGTTTGCGGCTAGAGAAGATGCCGGTTGCGTCGCTTGCGGCACTAGGTCGGGATCGATGCGCGAAACGCCGAAACGTCCCGTAAACTCTGTGGTATGATTTAGACAGAAAGGCGTATGTATGAAATTGTTGAAACTGCAACTGGAGGTCGCTGCTTTCGTGGTTATCGGGGTTCTTTGTCTGGGGTACATCTCTATAAAACTCGGCAAAGTGGACCTGGGCGGAGATTATTACAACGTGACAGCTGAATTTGATTCGGCTGTCGGTCTCAAACCGGGGGCCGGCGTGGAAATTGCCGGAGTGGATATTGGCAAGGTCGATCACATCGTCCTTGATCCCGCTAACGACAGTGAAGCCCTCGTGTACTTGAAAATACGAAGGGGTGTCAAAATCACGGACGATGCGATTGCCTCGATCCGTACCAGCGGGATTATCGGCGATAAATTCGTTTCGCTCAGCCCCGGCGGATCGGACCATTTCCTGCCAAAGAACGGCAGGATACAGGAAACAGAGTCATCCGTGGACATTGTGTCCCTTATCAGCAAGTACCTCGACAGCAAAGGAAAATAGCGTGCTGCTCCGTTATTGTTGAGTCACCACGATCTTGTAAGTAGCTGTAGGGTGTCTTATTTTTGTTCGATGATCGTGACGAGTTCAGGCACTGAACGCTTCATGAGGCCATGCAGCGCCTTCTGCACGATTTCCGGCAATAGTCGGTCACTGTCGGATAGTGCGGAAAGCGAATAATCAACGTCATACCGGCGTTTGTTCAAAGCGCTGCCGTTCCGCCACGGTTCGAGCACCAGATGTATCGAGCATGTTGCATCCCTTTTAAGCAGGCTCGACACCTCATCCAACCGTATCGTTACGCTGCTGATTCGTACCCCCTTTGCCATATCCGGTTGCAGGGTTTCGACCGGATCAACCCGGTAGCCGGCTGCCTCAAGTTCCTGTGTGAATGCATCCCGGATCATATCGGATGGTGCTGTGATGGTCGTGATGTTGCCGAGCTTCTTGCCATCCTTGTCCGTGATCGTTCCCAGTAGCCATTCGTTGCCCTCGCGCGGCCTCGCATCCTGTCCCAGGTAAATATCACCGTATCCCCCCGTGGCGACCCCCACGGTTTCATACAGAAAATCTACTCGCTTGTCGGCGGTGGTGGCGCATCCTGCCAGCAGCAGGGCTGCCGGCAGGAACAAAAGGGCAAGGATATGGTTCACGCTGTATTTTGTCATTATGCGCTTCCTTTGTTTGTTCAGATCACGAGCCTTCCATGGTAACGAAAAAGCTCTGTTTTCCCCGTTTCACCAGGAGCAGGAGCGGCTGCCACTTTCTCAGAGCAAGTATTCTGCCCACATTCACGAACTTGGATAAAACATGACAAATCTCCGTGCAAGGTTAGACATGTTCTCGCTTGATCTCTTTGGCGCGGTGTTTTCTGCACCGCGGTGCTACATCTTCCGAACCAGGCCGCCCAGGTACATGCTCCGCAACAGATCGCTCAGCCGGTTCTTTATGGATTCATAACGGTCACTGACCGTGACATCCCGGTTTTCTGGAAGTTCCTTCAACGACAGGATATCGGTATCGAGCTTCTTCATTTTTGCTTTGTCCGCGGTGCCGGCAAGCGGGTCGTGCATGGCCTTGACCAGACGGGAGTGAGCCATCCCCAATTCTTCAACAGCCTTGGAAGGCTCCCGCGCCGTAAGCTGGTAGGTTTCCGCATAGGCTACATGCAATCTGGCCTCGATCAGGTCGTTATCGCCGGCAAGCGCTGTTTCCGCCTCCTGCCAGCTTGCGGCGAGGTACTCCGCCGAACGTTCGGCAAGCGCCTTGCTCCGTTCCCAGATGGAGCGCAACAACATCTCGGCACCCGTGTCCCTGACATTCAGCTTGCCTTCCAGTCCCGACATCTCGCGCGAAAGCTTTTCCAGGTTGTTTCCTTCCTTTTTGTTGGCGGTCTTGGCCGCCCTCTGGAGGTAGACCTTGGCCAAATCGAGGTAATTCCTGGCATCGCTCAGCCTGGCGGCGGAGTAGCTGCGAAATGCCAGCCAGAAATTGGTCTTGGCCAGTGAAAGCGGGGCAGCCACACCGGCAAAGAGGTTTTGCAACTGTTGTTCGGCCAGATTCAAGGCTTCATCCGCCTGTTTGACATCCTCTCTCTCCAGGCTCTCCCGCGCCTTGAAGATGTATTGGTCAACATTGAGCAGCGGAAGCTCCACATCCATGGTAACCAGTGACCTGTCGGCCAGGATGAGTTCCTGTTCCGCCGCTTGTTTTTCGTCCTTCTCCAGGTGGCCCCTGGCACGGTCGAGGTGACGCCTGGCAGCTTCGGTCGGGATGGAGGTGTCAATGGCATCGAGAGACGTATAAATCGCAGCCAGATCGTTGAGCGTCTCATGGGCACTTTTGTATTCCAGGTGACGCAGGGTGACTTCGATCAGGTTCCTGGCCATGGCCGTGGACAGGTTGTCCCGGATTGTAGTCGTCAGGTTCGCGGATTCCTCCAGCTCGTGCCGCGCCTGGGCAAGCGCTTTCCGGCGGATATCGGCCCGCGCCTGGGCAAGCCTGCGCAGTGCAACAGCCGCTGTCCTCTGGATGGTGAATACTTCCTGCGGCATAACAACAGGGAGCTGTCCCGCTGTCCCGCCGGAAGGCACCTGGGCAAGGGAAATCCCGCCAAGAGCCAGCAAGCTGATAATTGCCATGCTGATCACTGCAATGGACCTGGATATTTTCATATGAGTGGGCTCCTTTCGTATGTTGGCCTCGGGCAACTCGTATCAACTCGTATGCCAAACCCCATTTCCGCCATAAATCAATACATTGAATTTATATCGACTGTTATGAAGTCGGGAATCTTGACAATATCAGATCGGGTGCTGTGTCAAAATATTACAGCACCAATTAAGCACGCTATCGTACCAGTACATCAGTACAGAAATGGGCTATAATAACGGTATGAGAAAGAATGCAGGGAAGGAAATGAATGACAATGTCAGAGAAATGCTTTGGCAGGATGGAGCGTGATAAGTTCATATGGTTGTCGGCGAACGTCGAAGGCAGATTCGTGCTCCCTCTGACGATTCAAAGACGCATGATGATGGATACACGCGTTGGAACGTGGAAGAAGGCCTGCGCAAGCAGGTTTTCTTGTATGTTTCAGCTTTCGTGACAAAAGGACGGATGTTCGCACACGGAGGTTTTAAGTCATGGAAAACATAAAAAGGATACTCGTTGTCAGCAGGATGACGACACATTGCCGGGAGGCCGTTCATTTAGGCATTTCACTGGCGCAAAAATATGATGCGGAACTTTCAATCCTGCACGTGGTTCATAACCCCTTTGGCCTGGAAGGGTGGAATGTCCCCCTGGTTACCCTGGAAAAGGAGTACAAGAAGGTTTTTGAGGATGCCAAGGCAGACCTGGACAGAGTTATCAGGGAGGAAAAGGCGAAAGGATTTCCGATCAGGGAATTGATCAAAAAGGGGGAACCTACCAAGGAGATCCTGAAGACGGTCAAGGATGAAAAGATCGACCTCATGATATTGCTGGCGCACGAGGAATGGCGGCTTGAGCATTTCCTGTTCGGACGCAGTAATGAAGAATTGGTACGCATGATGCCGTGCTCGATCCTGTTCGTTAAAAAGGAACCCGGCCGTGTGCGTTGGTAGGTTATCCGCCGTCATCGGCAGAAAGCTCCTGTTCCAGGGGATTCTCCCCTTGGACGGTTCACGGGTGCCGGCCAATATCATGGCCGGCATCACGCTGGCCGCCCTTGCCATACCCGAGGTAATGGGCTATACGAGGATTTCCGGTACGCCGGTAATCACCGGTCTCTACACGCTTCTTATTCCCATGGCCCTGTATGCAGTTTTCGGCTCTTCCCGTCACCTTGTGGTCGGTGCGGACTCCGCAACCGCAGCCATTCTCGCCTCCAGTATCGCTGAAATGGCCGCCCCCAGGTCGGGCGAGTGGCTTGCCCTGGCAGGCCTGCTCGCGCTTATGGCTGCAGGGTTTCTGTTTGTGGCCCGTATCGCCCGCGTTGGTTTCCTGTCGGACTTCCTGTCACGTACCGTGCTTGTCGGCTTTCTGTCCGGGGTCGGCATTCAGATCGCCGCCGGAGAAATCTCGGGGATGCTCGATCTGCCTGCGGCAGGGCATGGTACGGTCAACAAGCTCGTCACCACCGTGCGTGATCTTCAACAGACGAATCCCACCTCTCTCGTGGTGGCTGTTGCCGTCATCGTGATCATCACGGTTTCGCGCAGGATATCGAAGCGGATTCCGGGCGCCCTGATTGCGGTGATCGGCGGCATTATCGCCAGTTGGTCGCTCAACCTGGAGAGCTGCGGTGTCAAGGTTCTCGGCCCTGTGCCGGGCGGTCTGCCAAAGATCGGCCTGCCTGATGTGCCCTTCGACATGAACATGATCGAAAAACTGATCCCCACCGCCTTTGCCATGTTCGTGGTAATCCTTGCCCAGAGCGCTGCTACCTCGCGTGCCTATGCCATCCGCTACAACGAGCGTTTCGATGAGAATGTGGATCTGGTCGGGTTGTGCCTGGCCAATGTCGGCGCCGGCCTGTCCGGGACCTTTGTCGTGAATGGCAGCCCGACCAAGACCCAGATGGTCGAAAGCGCGGGTGGCGATAGCCAGATCTCGCAGCTTACCACGAGCTTCATTGTATTGCTGGTACTCCTCTTTTTTACCGCTCCACTGGCTTACCTGCCGGGTGCGGTCCTTTCGGCGGTGGTCTTTCTGATCGGTGTGGAACTGGTTGACGTCAAGGGGATGAAGAGAATCTACGCGGAGCGACCCTGGGAGTTCTGGGTGGCCATGATCACGGCCGTGGTGGTCGTTTTGGTGGGGGTCGAACAGAGCATCCTCCTGGCCATCGTCCTTTCGCTCGTGGTCCATACACGGCATGGGTATCTCGTCAACAACATGCTAATCGTTCCCGGAAAAACACTGGGCTGGCATCAGCAGCCGGTCAGCACCGGGGGGCAGGTCGTGCCCGGCCTCATGATCTACCGTTTCATGCACAACATGTATTACGCCAACAGCCAGGTCCTTAATCAAGAGATCGTCGAACTTGCCGGAAGCGCGAATCCGCCGTTGTCCTGGTTCTGTATCGATGCGGCCGCGGTTAACGACGTGGACTTCACTGCCGCCGAAACCCTGCGCATGCTCCATGCCACCCTGGCTGGCCAGGGCATCAGGCTCGTGTGGTGCGAGGTCGTCGATGAAGTCCGTGAGGAATTCGACCGATCCAAACTTACCGGCCTGTTTGGTGCGGATGCCTTTTTCGAAACCCCCGATGCCGTTCTGATCGCCTACGGCGAAATGAACTCCGCAGGCACGGAGAATCACCGCACTATCTCATATCCACGTTCGCAGGGAGGACAGCCATGAACTACAGCAAGAACTTCAGGGTCAAACCGGGTGACAAGGTCCGGCTGAACAGGATAGACGCGGCGTTCAAGGACAGGCACGAAGACCAGGCATCGGCGCTTGCCGATATGGAGAAGTACACGCGGCGGCTTCGCGAACTTCAGTACCTCCTGTACGCCGAGGGTAAACGTTCGCTTCTCATCATACTCCAGGCCATGGACGCAGGGGGCAAGGACGGCACCATCAATCATGTCCTGGGCAGCATGAATCCTCAAGGAACGCGGGTATACGGGTTCAAGGTGCCATCGGCCGAGGAGGCGGCCCACGATTTCCTCTGGCGCATTCACCTTGCTGCGCCTTCCCGGGGCCAGGTTGCGATCTTCAACCGCTCCCACTACGAGGATGTGCTGATCAGCCGGGTACATAACCTTGTTCCGGAGAAGATATGGTCGAAACGCTACGGCCTCATCAACGACTTCGAAAAAAGCCTTGTGGACAACGGCACCCATATCCTCAAATTCTACCTGCACATCAGCAAGGACGAACAACTCCGGAGGTTCAAGCAACGGATTGACGATTCTGGCCGACACTGGAAAATCAGCGAGTCGGACTACCGGGAACGCGAGTATTGGGACGATTACACCGCGGCCTTCGAGGATGCCCTGAGCAAATGTAGCACGGCGCATGCGCCCTGGTTCGTCATTCCGGCTGACCATAAATGGTTCCGCAACCTTGCCGTGTCGCAGATCGTTGCGGATGCCCTTGAATCATTGAAGATGGCGTTTCCGAAACCGACGGTGGATATCGGGGAGATCAGGGAGAAGTTCCATAAGGCCGAGGAGGAGGAAGCCGCGCGGGATGGGAAAAAGGGCAGGGGAAAACACGGAAAAACGGGCAGGAAATAGGCAAGGGGGATAGCATGGAAGCATCGTATGGCATCGGATATTTTCTTGAGGGCAGCTATCACGTTCTTTGTCGCGAAAGTGAAGGATACCGGTTTCACATTCTCAAGCCGCACAGCGGCCTCATGCCGGTGGCGCTGGATTACGACGGAGCCCGGAAATTCATTGATACCCACCCGGTATGCACCAACATCTCCCGCCACGAAATACGGATAATGACATGGCATGAGATTCAGGACATCCTTTTGGGCCGGGTGCCGGAAAACACGATGAATCCCCTGATTCTCGGCAGTGAAGAGGAGGATGAAGAGGAGCCGCTTCATTGATCATGGACGTGGCATGCTCCGGATATGATTAATTCCGGTGAATTTCCGCGCCAGGGTCGGCTCCCTTGAAAATCCGCTGATAGGCCATACGATCCTGGCAGAATGGGGCATCCTTTCCGCGTGGCGTCCCTCTGGGCCTTTGTCGATAACTTCAGGTTGCTGGCGCTCGTCTGCCTTGTCTGCGTCGGGGCGGTTTTCTTCTTCAGGAAGGTTCAGAAAAAAGGGGGGGTGGCGCCGCACTGAGCTCTTGCCGGTCGAGCTCGGCTGCCGGTATCAGTCGCCCGTGCGGAACAGCATGTTCAGGACAAAGCTGATCAGGCTGAAGAGCAGGGCCGCCACAAAGGCGGTGGAAAATCCCGCCACGTGAAAGCCCGAAACCAAGTGGGAGGCAAGGTAGAACATGAGGCCGTTGATCACCAGGGTGAACAGCCCAAGGGTTACCACGGTCACCGGCAGGGTCAGCAGAATGATAATCGGCCGGAGAAAGGCGTTCAAGAGCCCGATCACCAGCGCCGCAACCAGCAGGTCGCCGAAACGGTCGATCTGGATGCTGGGGATCAGCTTCATCACGAAGAAGAGAGCAAGCGAGTTCAGTACCCATTTCAAAAGTAGTCGCGTCATGGCACCCCCGTTACAACCAGCGTTTTCTGTGGAACAGAATCACCATTGCCAGCGTGATGGCCAGCATCAACGCCCAGAGTACATAATATCCGAACGGCCATTCCAGTTCGGGCATGTGCTTGAAATTCATGCCGTAGACCCCCACCAGGAAGGTCAGCGGCATGAAGATGGTGCCGATCACGGTCAGGAACTTCATCACCTCGTTGGTGCGGTTGCTGATGCTGGAGAGGTACAGGTCAAGCATGCCCGAGAGCAGGTCGCGGTAAGTCTCCACCGTATCGATTACCTGCACGGTGTGGTCGTAGACATCGCGAAAGTAGAGCCTGGTTGCATCGCTCAGCAGGTTGCTGTCTCCCCGTTCCAGGAACGAGATCGCCTCCCGCAAGGGCCAGACGGCCTTGCGCAGGAATATGATCTCCTTCTTCATGCCGTTGATCACCTGCAGGGTGGCCCGGTCCGGCGACAGGGCCAGGTCTTCCTCTACGTTGACGATGCGCTCCCCAAGTCCTTCCAGCACGCTGAAATAACCGTCCACGACGGCGTCGATCAGGGCGTAGGCCAGGTAATCGGCGCCCATGCCCCTGATCTTTCCCTTGGCGTTGCGGACACGGTCGCGCAGCGTATCGAATACATCCCCCTTGATCCCCTCCTGAAAGGTGAAGATGTAGTCCGGTCCCAGGATGATGCTGAGTTGTTCCGAGGTGAAGTCGTCGTTATCCGTTGGTTTGAGCATGCGCAGGACGATGAAGAGATACTCCCCGTAATCCTCGATCTTGGGGCGCTGGACCGTGTTGACGATATCCTCCAGCACCAGCGGATGGAATTTGTGGCATTCACCCAGCCGGCGGATGACCTCCACGTCATGCACCCCCTCCACGTTCACCCAGGTGATGCCGTCATGGGCGATGTGCGGCAGGCATTCGTCCAGTTGCCGGTAGTGTTCTTCCCGAAAGGAGGTGGGGCTGTAGCCGAGCAGCGTGATTGCCACCTCCTCGGCCGGGGTATCACCGATGTGGATCAGGGAACCGGGCGGCAGGCCGGCCTTTACGGAACGCTTCTTGAGGAAGGTGCGCCTGGTGTGCATCTCAGATACCCAGGATGTCGGCCATGTGCACCAATTCGTCGGACAGTTGTTTCTGCCCGCCGTTTACCACCAACTCCAGCAGGGTGGTGGTCAATGCATTGGCCGAGAGACCGATCATGACCCCTTTGGAGCCCGACAGCAGGATGTCCACCGCCTTGCGCCCAAAACGGCTTCCCAGCAGGCGGTCGAAGACCGTTGGCGCGCCGCCTCGCTGGTAGTGCCCGAGAACGGTCACCCGCGTCTCGAAACCGGCGCAGTTCTTTATGCTCTCGGCAACATCCTTGGCGTTGCCGGCCCCCTCCGCCATGATGATCAGGGCGTTGGTGCGCCCCTCGTCGTAGCGCTGCTTCAGTTGGTGACACATCTCGGACAGGTCGAATTCGACCTCGGGTACGATGGCGAATTCCGCGCCGGTGGCGATTGCGGAGATGGAGGCCAGGTAGCCGGAGTTGCGCCCCATCACCTCCACGATAAAGGCCCGGTCGTGGGAACTGGCCGTGTCCTTGATGCAGTCCACGGCGTAGAGGATGTTGTTGAGGGCTGTGTCCACCCCAAGAGCCATGTCGGTGTAGGGGATGTCGTTGTCAATGCTGGCCGGGATGCCGACCACCGGGAAGCCCATCCGGTCAAGGGCCAGGGCACCGTTCAGCGAACCGTCGCCGCCTATCACGATCAACCCCTCGACCTTTTCCTTGATCAGGTTGTCCAAGGCACGTTTACGACCTTCTTCGGTGCGGAATTCCTGGGAGCGCGCCGACTGGAGGAAGGTACCGCCCCGTTGCAGCACCCCGGAGACCGACTTGGTGTCCAGGGTGATGAAGTCATTCTTCAACAGCCCGGCATATCCCTTTCGGTAGCCGATCATCTCCACGTCATGGGCAATGGCGGTCCGCGCCGCTGCCCGAATAACGGCGTTCATGCCGGAACAGTCGCCGCCGCTGGTCAGGATTGCAAGTCGTTTCATGATACTATCTCCTCCGGTGATGATTTCAGGTAGTTGCCGCGATCTTGCGCAAGTCGTTCATTGTATGCGGTCTGATCTGCTGGATTTGCGTAGGTTGCGCACATAGCTGTCAACGCCTTCCCGCAGTTCGGGATGGTCCTCGTCCCGCCAGGCGCCGAAACTCGTTTCCAGGACGTTTTTCAGTAAAGGATAAAATGTGCTTGTTTGAGTGCAACTGTCGTGTCGGTTCTTTTTCATGTTGTTATCAACGCCTTCAGATCCTTGAGCAGCAGGAACAGATGATATGGGTCGGTTGGGCTGGGCTCGAATCCCCACTTTTCGTACCACACGCGCGCCGCATCGTCCTTGGCATGCACAATCAGTGTCCTGATACCGGCGATATCCGCTGCCTGCAGGGTGCGCAACAGCGCATCCTTCAGCAGGGCAGCGCCAAGCCCGGCTCCCTGGTGTGAACGGTCAACCGCGAGACGCGCCAGGATCATCACCGGGACCGGATGACGCGCCAACCCCTTTGTAATCCTTCCGGGCGCCGTCGCCGGCTCCACACTCCCCACCGCCAGGCTGTAAAAACCGGTCACTTCACCCGCCTTGCAACAAACATAGGTCTGGGCGCTGTTGGCCTTCTGATTAAGCAGGGCGTAGCGTTGCAGAAACTGGTTAAGCGCCGGCTGGCCGCAATCAAAGGATGTTACCGTATCTGCGGCGTCAAGCTTGCGAACCGGCTCATACCCCGAAGGATTCAATCCAGTACCCCCGGCTTGGTCAGTAATTTGGCCAATCGCGGCTTGGTATGCACCGGCCGGTCCAGGGCCTGCTGAAACGCCGCCCAACTGGTTTCGTCCAACTCGAACCGGCGACGGTCCGCCAGTGTCTGGTTGGCCGCCGTGATACCGGCATCCAGCAGAAACTCACTGACGTTCTTGTGGCAGGCTCGCGCCGCTTCCTGCAACAACTGTTTGATCGGAGCGCTGGCGCGGACATCAATGCGCTCGGATTTGGAAAGGGCTAAACCTGACATGAATGCTCCTTTGCAGGGAATATATATGCAGTATACTGTACGGACGATGTCCTGACAATAAAAAACGTGGGGGAATGCGGTTGCCCCACAAGCTACTAATCGCCACGCTTTTTCCGCAGCCACTCCATCCGCTCCACAATGTTCTTCTCGTAGCCGTGCCCCTTTGGCTCGTAGAACTTTGTACCGGCAAGCTTCTCCGGCAGGCATTCCTGGCCGGAGTACCCTTCCTCGAAGTCGTGGTCGTACTGATACCCCTTGTGATACCCCAACTCCTTCATCAGCTTGGTAGGGGCGTTGCGGATGTGCATGGGCACCGGCAGGCCGCCGCTTTTCCTGACCTCGCCCAGTGCGGCATCGATGCCGACATAGGATGCGTTGGACTTTGGAGCCGTGGCCAGGTAGGTGACCGCTTGGCCCAGGATGATGCGTCCCTCGGGCAGGCCGATCACCTGGAATGCCTGGAGCGCCGCAACCGCGACCTGGAGCGCCCGCGGGTCGGCGTTGCCGATATCCTCCGAGGCCAGGATGATCATGCGGCGCAGGATGAAGATCGGGTCCTCGCCCGCCTCCAGCATGCGCGCCAGCCAGTACAGGGCCGCGTCCGGGTCGCTGCCGCGCATGGACTTGATGAACGCGGAAATCACGTTGTAGTGCTCCTCGCCCCCCTTGTCGTAGAGCAACGCCTTTTTCTGCAAGGCCTCCTGCACGGTTGCCAGGGTTATGATGTTATCCGTCGCCAGGCCTGCCGCCACCTCCAGGGTGTTGAGGGCGATGCGGGCGTCGCCGCCGGCCTGTTCGGACAGGAACTCCAGCGCCTCGTCGTCGGCCGTCAGGTTCAGGCTGCCCAGGCCGCGCTCCCTGTCGGTCAACGCCTGCTCCAGGATGGCGCGCACCTGGGTCGGTTCCAGTTGGTGCAGGGTCAGCACCCGGCAGCGGGAGAGGAGCGGGGCAATGACCTCGAAGGAGGGGTTTTCGGTGGTGGCGCCGATGATGGTGACCACCCCCTTTTCCACGTAGGGGAGGAATGCGTCCTGCTGGGATTTGTTGAAACGGTGGATCTCGTCCACGAAGAGGATGGTGCGCTGGCCCCTGGTCGCATATCCCTCGGCCTCCCGGAAGATCTCGCGGATCTCCTTGATGCCGGACAAGATGGCGGAGAAGAAGATGAAGTGGGATTTTGTCTCGGACGCGATCACATGGGCCAGGGTGGTCTTGCCGCAGCCGGGCGGTCCCCAGAAGATCAGCGAGGTGAGGGAGTCGCCTTCGATCATGCTGCGCAGGATCTTTCCTTCGCCCAGCAGATGTTCCTGGCCCGAGAACTCGGCCATGCCGCGGGGGCGCATGCGCTCGGCCAAAGGTGCGTTGGCGGATGGCCCCGCACTTTTTGAATCTGCCGTATCCCAGAGACCGGGTGTCTTCATGCCGATATGCCCGATCAGAGCAGGACGCGCCGGCTGTGACGGCTGACCTCTTCTGGCTTGACATCCCAGATCTCAGCTGCGTATTCGGCAATGGTGCGGTCACTGGAGAACTTGCCCATGCCCGCGGTGTTGAGGATCGACATGCGGGCCCATTCGAGGGGGTGCTGGTAGAGTTTGTCCACCTCGTCCTGGCAGGCCATGTAGGAGGCGTAGTCGGCAAGCAGCAGGTAGGTGTCGTTGCCCATCAGGCTGTCCACGATCGGCTTGAACAGGTTGCGATCGCCGGGGGAGAAGGTACCGTTCCCGATCTGGTCCATGGTCTGTTTCAGTTCGGGATTGCGGTAGTAGTAATCCATGGGGCGGTAGCCGGCACCCTTCAGGCTGCCAACCTGTTCGGCGTTCATGCCGAAGATGAAGATGTTCTCCCGGCCGACCTCCTCCATGATCTCGATATTGGCTCCGTCCAGGGTGCCGATGGTGAGGCTGCCGTTCAGGGCGTACTTCATGTTGCCGGTACCCGACGCCTCGGTGCCGGCAGTGGATATCTGCTCCGACAGGTCGGAGGCCGGGAAGATCATCTCCGCCAGGGAGACGTTGTAATTGGGCATGAAAACCACCTTGAGCCGGCGGTTGACGGCCGGGTCGTTATTGACCACCGCCCCCACCGCATTGATCAGCCTGATGATCAGCTTGGCCATGGTATACGAGGGGGCTGCCTTGCCGCCGAAGATGACCGTGCGTGCGGGGATATCCAGGCCAGGGTTGGCCTTGAGGCGGTTGTAGCGGGTGATGACGTGCAGGACGTTGAGCAGTTGCCGCTTGTACTCGTGGATTCGTTTGGTCTGGCAGTCGAACAGGGAATCGGGCGAGACCTCGATGCAGGTCTGGCTGAAGATATGATCGGCCAGGGCCCGCTTGTTGGCGCGCTTGACTTCGATCCACTGCTGCTGGAACTCCCGGTCGTCGGCCAGATCGCGCAGTTTGACCAGTTCATCCAGGTTGGTGACCCAGCCGTCGCCGATCCGGGAGGAAATCAGATCGGCCAGCCAGCGGTTGGCGTACTTCAGCCAGCGCCGCTGGGTGATGCCGTTGGTCTTGTTGTTGAACCGTTCCGGCCACATGTCGTGGAAATCGCGGAACAGGTCGTCCTTAAGGATCTGGCTGTGCAGGGCCGATACGCCGTTGATGGAGTGGCTCCCCACGATGGCCAGGTGGGCCATGCGGACATGTTTTTCCCCCTCCTCGCCGACGATGGACATGCGGCGCAACCGCTCGCTGTCGCCGGGAAAACGGGCCTCCACCTCTCTCATGAAATTTTCGTTGATCTGGTAGATGATCAACAGGTGGCGGGGGAGGATGTACTCCAGCATGGCCACCGGCCATTTCTCCAGCGCTTCGGGCAGAATGGTATGGTTGGTGTAGGCAAAGGTCCGCACGGCAATGTCCCATGCCACATCCCAGGAGAGCTGCTTTTCGTCCACCAGGATACGCATCAGTTCCGGGATAGTCAGGGTCGGGTGGGTGTCGTTCAACTGGATGGCCACCTTGTCCGGCAGCAGGCGGATATCCGAGTGCTTCTTGGCGAAACGGTAGAAGATATCCTGCACCGTGGCAGCCGAAAGGAAATACTCCTGGCGCAGGCGCAACTCCTTCCCTTCCAGCATGTGGTCGGCAGGGTAGAGCACCTTGGAGATATTTTCGGTTTTCATCTTCTGTTCAACCGCGCCGACGTAATTGCCCCGATTGAAGGATTCAAGTTCGAAATCGCGGGTGGATTTGGCGGTCCAGAGGCGCATGGTGTTGACCGTGTTGTTGCCGTAACCCGGGATCGGCACATCATAGGCCAGGGCCATGACGTCGTGGGTATCGATCCATGAGTGGCGTTTTTCCCCCTGTTCGCCCATATATTCCACCACGCGGCCGTTGTACTGGATCTTGTGCAGGTGCTCCTGGCGGCCGAACTCCCAGGGATTGCCATAACGCAGCCAGTTGTCCGGCACCTCGAACTGGCCGCCGTCCACGATCCTCTGGTAGAACATGCCGTACTCGTAGCGAATGCCGTAGCCGTAGGCTGGCAGGCCCATGGTGGCCATGGAATCCAGAAAACAGGCCGCCAGACGGCCGAGGCCGCCATTGCCGAGACCGGCGTCCCACTCGTGTTCCTGCAACTCCTTTACATCGATACCCATCTCCTTGAGGGCGTTTTCCCATTCGTTCATGATGTCCAGGTTGATCAGGCTGTTGCCCAGGGTGCGCCCCATGAGGAATTCCATGGAGATGTAGTAGACCCGCTTGGCGTCGTTATTGTAGTAGGTCTGCTGCGTATCGAGCCAGCGTTCCACCAGCATGTCCCGCACCGCATAGGCCAGGGCCAGGTAGAGATCGGCCTTGGATGCCGAGTATTTGTCCTTGACCAGGGTATATTGGAGATGGCGCATGAAGGTGCGCTGCAGGTCGGTGGAACTCGGCTTTAATTCGCAGACGGGCGGGATGTTGTGTGCGTTCATGGTGACCGATCCTTTAGATGCGGGATATGAAGCGGCCGGGAGAGTATATAGGCTCTCCCGGCCGAATGCAAGATTACAGGATTGTTATACAAAAAAACGGAAAAAGTCGGGGCATCGAATAGTTGGATGTCAGGCATTCGCGGTTGACACCCCCCTGCCGGATATAGTATCTTTACACCCCCTTTTATACCGCGACAATCCGCTGTTTGGCGGCACGAAACATACCATGGACAAGGAAGAACAGAATATGCGCAGCGATACCATAACAAAAGGACTTGAACGTACCCCTCACCGTGCCCTTCTCAAAGGGACCGGCGTACCCGACAGCGCCTTTGATAAACCGTTCATCGGCGTGGCTACCAGCTTCACCGACCTGATTCCGGGCCATTCCGGCATGCGCGACCTGGAGCGTTTCATCGAGAAGGGTGTCCATTCCGGCGGCGGCTACGCCTTCTTCTTCGGCATCCCCGGCGTGTGCGACGGCATTGCCATGGGGCACAAGGGGATGCACTATTCGCTTCCCACCCGCGAACTGATCGCCGACATGGTGGAATCCGTGGCCGAGGCGCACCGCCTTGACGGGTTGGTGCTGCTTACCAACTGCGACAAGATCACGCCGGGCATGCTCATGGCCGCGGCGCGGCTCAACATCCCCTGCATCGTGGTGACTGCCGGGCCGATGATGAGCGGTCGCGGTCCGGCCGGCCGCCAATACTCCTTCGTGACCGATACCTTCGAGGCCATGGCCCGTTACAAGGCCGGCGTGATCGACGACAAGGAACTCAAGGTGTGCGAGGACAACGCCTGTCCCGGCATGGGTTCCTGCCAGGGACTGTTTACCGCCAACACCATGGCCATCCTGACCGAAACCCTGGGCATGAGTCTGCCCCGCTGCGGCACGGCCCTGGCGGTCTCGGCCATGAAGCGCCGCATCGCCTTTGCCTCGGGTGAAAAGATCGTCGACCTGGTGAAGAACGACGTCAAGCCGCGCGACATCCTGACCCGCAAGGCGTTTGAGAACGCCATCCGCGTGGACCTGGCCCTGGGTGGCTCGTCCAATACCGTGCTGCACCTGCTGGCCATTGCCCGCGAGGCCGGGGTGGATCTACCTTTGGAGACGTTCGACATCCTGGCCAAGGACACCCCGCAGCTGGCGTCCATGAACCCGGCCGGGGAATACTTCATGGAGGACCTGGACATTGCCGGCGGTGTGGCCGGCGTGCTGAAACAGCTTGGAGACAAAATTCACGATACGCCCACGTTGTTCGGCCTGACAACGCATCAGTTGGCCGAGAGCATTCAAAACGTGGACCAGGAGGTTATTCGCCCGCTTGGGAACCCGATCAAGAAGGAGGGGGGTATCGCTATCCTCTCCGGCAATCTGGCTCCCAAAGGGGCTGTCGTCAAGCAGTCCGGCGTATCGGCACCCATGATGCGGTTCGAGGGTACGGCCCGCTGCTTTGATGCGGAAGAAAAGGCCATGGCCGCCATCATGGAGGGGAAGATCGTCTCCGGCGACGTGGTGGTGATCCGCTATGAAGGTCCCAAGGGGGGACCGGGCATGCGCGAGATGCTGGCCCCGACGGCGGCCATCATGGGAATGGGGCTGGGCGATTCGGTGGCGCTGATCACCGACGGCCGCTTCTCCGGCGGCACCCGTGGCCCCTGTATCGGCCATATCTCCCCCGAGGCGGCCGAAGGCGGGCCGATTGCCCTGGTGGAGGAGGGCGACCGTATTCTGCTGGATATCCCGGCCCGCAAGCTGGAACTGTTGGTGGACGATGCGACCCTGGTAACGCGCCGGGCCAAATGGCAGGCGCCGGAGTCGAAGATCAAGACCGGCTGGCTGGCCCGTTACGCAAAAGTCGTAACCTCGGCCCATACCGGCGCGGTGACAACGGCTGACTAAATTTCGTTGCACCGCAGAGGACGCGGAGAGCGCAGAGGAGCGGCGAGAATCGAAATCATAAAATGCAACAAGGAATATGAACAGTTTCACTCAAACGGTTTGTTGGTATATGCCTTTAATTCCCTGTGAATGACTTTGGTTTCCCTCCGCGTCCTCTGCGGTGAATGCATTCTTTAGATTTATGACTTTATCCAATTGAGGTAATCCCATGAAAATGAATGGCGCACGAATATTATTGGAATGTTTGAAAAAGGAAGGGGTGGACACGGTCTTCGGTTATCCCGGCGGCACCGTGATCAACCTCTATGACGAACTCTACAGCTTCAAGGACATCCGCCATATCCTGCCCCGCCACGAGCAGGCCGGCACCCATGCTGCGGATGGTTATGCCCGCGCCACCGGCAGGGTAGGGGTGGCCATCGCCACCTCCGGTCCCGGCGCCACCAACACGGTGACCGGTATCGCCACGGCCTACATGGACTCCATCCCCATGGTGATCATCACCGGACAGGTGCCCACGGCCCTGATCGGCAACGACGCCTTCCAGGAAGTGGACATCATCGGCATCACCCGTCCCTGCACCAAGCACAGTTTCCTGATCAAGGACGTGAACGACATTGCCACCACCATGAAGAAGGCGTTCTACATCGCCCGCAGCGGCCGGCCCGGCCCGGTGCTGGTGGACTTTCCCAAGGACGTGCAGATCGCCCAGGCCGAATTCAGTTATCCCGAAACAGTGGATATCCGGGGGTACAAGCCGAACCTGACGGGGCACCCCCGCCAGGTGGAGAAGGCGGTCGGCATGCTGCTCGCCGCCCTTCGCCCCGTGGTATATGTCGGCGGCGGCGTTGTTCTCGGTAATGGGGCCGACGAGTTGACCACCCTGGCCCGTAAGTTAGCGGTGCCGGTGACGACCACCCTGATGGGGCTGGGCGCCTTCCCGGAAAACGACCCCAATTCCTTGGGGATGCTGGGGATGCACGGCGCCTATTGCGCCAACATGGCCATGACCCATGCCGACCTGATCATAGCGATCGGCGCCCGTTTTGACGACCGGGTCACCGGCAAGCTGGCAACCTTTGCCCCCCATGCCAAGATCATCCATATCGACGTGGACCCGACCTCCATCAAGAAGAACGTACGGGTGGACCTCCCCATCGTGGGGGATGTGAAGGACGTGCTGGCCAAGATGATCAAACAGGCCGACAAGCTGAAGGACAAGGTTGCGGAATTCAAGGACGCGCTGGCACCCTGGCACGAAGAGATCGCCGGCTGGAAGGCCAAGCATCCCATCGGGTACAAGCAGAGCAGCACGCATATCAAGCCGCAGTTCGTCATCCAGAAGCTGCGCGAACTGTCCGACGACGACGCCATCATCTCCACCGATGTTGGGCAGCACCAGATGTGGACAGCCCAGTTCTTCCAGTTTCTTAAACCGCGCACCCTGTTGACCTCGGGCGGCCTGGGGACCATGGGCTATGGTCTGCCGGCGGCCATGGGGGCACAGGCAGCCTTTCCCGACCGCCAGGTGATCACCATCTGTGGTGACGGCGGCGTGCAGATGAACATCCAGGAGATGGCCACCCTGGTACAGAACCGGCTGCCGGTCAAGATCGTGATCCTCAACAACAATTTCCTCGGTATGGTGCGCCAGTGGCAGGAACTGTTCTTTGACAAGCGCTACTCCAGCACCTGCATGGAACTGCCCATCGACTTCGTCAAACTGGCCGATGCCTACGGCGCCAAGGGGTTCAGCACCTCAAAGCCGGACGAGGTGGAGAAGATCATCAAGCAGGGTTTCAAGGAGAAGGGACCGGTCATCATGGAGTTCAAGATCGCCCGCGAGGAAAAGGTGCTACCCATGGTTCCGGCGGGTGCATCCTTGAACGAGATGGTGTTGAACGCTTAAAACATTTTTGCCACAGAGGACACAGAGGACACAGAGAAAAAACATTACATAATGTTTTTATTGTGCTTTCGTTGTTGATTTGTTTTTCCGTTTTCTCTGTGAACTCTGTGCCCTCTGTGGCTAATCGATTTTGATTGGAGGATTTTTTCCATGCAACATACAATTTCTGTGCTGGTAGAAAACGAGTTCGGGGTGCTTTCCCGCGTGTCCAACCTTTTCTCGGGCAGGGGCTTCAATATTGATTCCCTTACGGTTGCTCCGACCAATGAAGACGGGTTGTCACGCATGACCATTGTCACGCGCGGGGATGAACAGATCCTTGAGCAGATCACCAAGCAGCTCAATAAGCTGATCGACATCATCAAGGTGATCGATTTCACCGACGGGAGCGCCATCGAGCGCGAAATGGCCCTGGTAAAGGTGACGGCCGAGGACGAAAGCCGCGCCGAGGTGCTGCGCATCGTGGACATTTTCCGGGCCAAGATCATCGATGTCACCCCCAAGTCCTACACCATCGAGGCAACCGGCAATCCGTTGAAAATCGATGCCATCCTCGAACTTCTTCGCCCGCTGGGGCTGAAGGAGCTGGTCCGCACCGGAGCCGTGGCCATCGGCCGCGGGGCCAAGGGGTGGAAAGGGTAGCGATTGCCGCACTGACGAGTCACACAACACGAGCCGCTGCATCCCTCCGGGTACAGCGGCTCTTGTGTATGGTCAGCGGGTTGACGGCCGGCGTGGCAGCGGCGCTTCCATGAACACGTAACCATATTCGAGGGTATGAAAGAGATATCCTGCGCGTTACATTTTTGAACCACGGGGAATAGATGGAGCCGGGGGGGCGGGGCAACAGCGAGGCATGGATATTGATGCAGCCCGTTGTCATGACCCGTGGCCGTAATTCTTGCTTAACAGCATAAAGTTTACTAATATATCCTCATGATTGTTATTAAATTACTATTAGTAGTCTGCGTTTTCTTGCTGCCCTCGATCGCCCACGCCGTAAATTTTGCCGCCGCATTCAAGCAGCCGCCCGGCTATCGGTTCAAGCTTTTCCCGTTTTACTGTGACGCCGATACCCGCACCAACAAGGATGGCAACCCCGCCGTCAGCGATTTGGGGCTGAAAAGATACGGAGTCATTATCGGTAACTTCTATCAAGCCGGCGATCTTCTGCTTAACGCCCAAGTTCCGGTCGGCAAGCTGGAGATCGGCAAGCTGAAAAGCGATGATGCCGGTCTTGGCGATATCCAGTTGCGCGCAGGCTGGTATCTCCCCGTGGAATGGGCAAGCATCATGCCCGCGCTGATGGTCAAGGTCCCTACCGGCAGTTTCGATAAGAGCCGCCCGGCAAATTTCGGCGACGGCCAGACCGATGTGGCAGCCGAGTTTTATTTCTTCAAGCTGTTCCAGCCGTTCTCTTTCGACGCCCTCATCCGCTACAACGTCCGTTTTCGCAATCCGGACAACGACGTCACGCCGGGCAACGAGTTTACCGCCGAAGGGCTGGCCACCTGCCGTGTGGCGCACAGGGTCAGAGTCGGCCCGGCAGTCAATTACCTGGTCGGAGCGGACAACAAAAAAGGAGGGAAAACCGTGCCGGACAGCGGCCTGATGCGCCTTGCCGCCGGCGGCGAGATCTGGTATGGCCGCTTCGACGAGGTCAAGATTTCCGTGGCCGCCTACCAGGATGTGCTGACCCGCAACACCAACGAAGGGGTGCTGGTGATGAGCCGCATCACCTTCGAGTTCTGACCATGACGTTGCGAATTCTTGCTACAACGCTTGCCCTTTTGTTCCTTGCCTGCGCCCCGCGTACCTTACATGCCGCCACGCCTCCCCTCGTCCTCCACGCTGGCACCACATCGTTCCCTCTTACCGGTCACATTGATGTCCTCGAAGACAAAAGCGGGAAGTTGACCATCGACGAGGTGAGTTCCCCGGCCATTGCCGCGCGGTTCAAACCGGACAACAGGCGGGTGCTCAACTTCGGCGTGACCAGCAGCGTCTACTGGCTGCGCTTTTCCGTCGCCAACGATGCGGCTGCGGCAAAACGGTGGCTGCTGGAGCTGGCATTCCCGAACATGGATTACCTCGACCTGTATGTGACGGGGGTAGACGGCGGTTTTGACCTGATGCGGGCGGGCGACATGCGCCCCATGAGCATCCGGGCGTTCAAACACCGCAACCCGGTGTTCCCGCTCTTTATCGACGGCACTGTCACCTGCTACCTGCGGGCGGACGCCGGAGGAGCGCGGGTGGTGATGCCTTTGACGCTCTGGACTCCCGACGCCTTTGCCAGCGCGGATAACCGGAAAGTCCTGGTAAACGGCTGTTATTTCGGCGCCATGCTGGTGATGGTCGTCTACAACCTGTTTATCTTCCTCTCCCTGCGGGATCGCAACTATCTCTACTACATTCTCGACATCTTCTGTTTAGCCCTGTTCGTCTTTGCCGCCGAGGGGTTTCTGCTGGAGTTCGTTCTTGGCGAGATGCCGGAAATAAACCGGTACACGTATATTTTCGCAGAGTTGGCCCTTTTGACCGGTTTACTGTTTTGCCGCAATTTCCTGACGACCCGGCGCACGGCGCCCGCCCTTGACCGGATCATGCAGTTCCTGATGCTGGGGGGCTGCATTGCCCTGTTTGCAGGTGCTGTCATGCCTGTGGAAAAATTCCGGCTGCTCCAGACTGCCCTCTCCGTCGGCTCCTCTGCCACCGCCCTTACTACCGCCGTCGTCTGTCTGCGCCGGGGTGTTCATCCGGCACGGTATTACCTCGCTGCCCGCATCTTTCGCATAGCCGGGGTTTTCACCTTTGCTCTTGCCATGTACAACCTGATCCCGCTGAATTTCCTGACCACCTCCAGCTTGCAGATCGGCTCGATTTTCGAGGTGTTGCTCCTCTCGTTCGCCCTGGCCGACCGTATCAATGTGATGCAGCGCGAAAAGGAGGATGCCCAGGCCGAGGCGCTCCGGGCGAGCCACCTGGCCAGCATAGGCGAACTGGCCGCCGGTGTTGCCCATGAGATCAACACACCGGTCAATACGATCATCAACTCCGCCGACCTGATCCTGGAAAACCGTGACAGGCGCGACACGGAACGGGATGTGGAGGTCATCAAGAAGGAGGGGCGCAGGATAGCCACCATCGCCCGGAGCCTGCTCTTCTATTCGCGCCGGCCGGACCGGGAGAAGGTCCCGTTTGCCGTGACGGAACTGCTCCAGGGGACCATGGACATCCTGGGGGCGCGGCTGCGCAGGGAAAAGGTGACGGTCAGCGTGCGGGTCCTCCCGGACATCGGTGACGTGAGCGTTCATCCGCAGCAGATCGAGCAGGTCTTTCTCAATGTGCTGACAAACGCCATGCATGCCCTTGGCGAACGGCATGGAGACACAGGCGGCGTGAAGAACGTGGAGATTGCCGCCGCCGGAGTCAGGATCGGATCGCGTTCCTTCGTGCGGGTGACGTTCCGGGACAACGGCGTTGGCATACCAGCGGCGCTGCTGGAGCAGGTCAAGGAACCGTTCGTGACCACGAAGAAGACCGGAGCCGGACTCGGCCTCAGCATCAGCCGGCGGATCATCGACGAGCATGGCGGGGACATCGGCATCGACAGCCGTGAAGGTGATTACACCGAGATACGTATCGACTTGCCCGTGGCGGCATAGGAGACAACCATGCATACCAGGATACTGATAATCGAGGACGACACCCTCCTTGCCTCCACCTTTCAGCGTTTTCTCACGGGGGCCGGATACCGGGCCGATGTGGCGGGGGAATACGCCGAGGGGTTGGAACTGCTGACGGGTGAATCCTACGGCGCCGTGTTCATGGATATCAACCTGCGGGGAAAGCTGACGGGAATGGATCTGCTCAGGGAGATCAGGCAGATCGATATTGACGTCCCGGTGGTGATCGTCACCGGCTTCCCCGAGGTGGCGACGGCGGCGGAGGCGGTGCGCAACGCTGCCTTCGACTACCTGTGCAAGCCGATAGAAAAGGAACAGTTGCTCCGGGTTGCGGAGGCGGCGGTGCGGCGCAAGGTCCAGGACGATGCCCGGAACAGGCGCCGGCACGATCTCGAAGCCGTTGTCAGGAACGTCAGGGAGACCCTCGGCGCCGTCGAGATCAAGGCGACGTCGGACGAGCGGGGCGCGCCACCCGAAGCCGGCGCCGTCCCGCCGCGCGGCGATGAGCATGCGTCGTCCCTGCTCAGCGAGCGCGAGCGCCAGATTCTCGGCCTGCTCGGCCAGGGTGAAGCGAATGCTGATATTGCCGCGGCCTTTGACATCGGCCTCCGCACGGTGGAGACATACTATGCCAGGATCATCGACAAGCTGAACCTGGTCGGTATGAAGGAACTCCGGCGGTACGCCATACGAAATAAACCGCAGTAATTTCCCCTGATCAATTGCCTTTATTCATTATTACGACTGGACCTCACCCCCACGATTTACCCCCCCCTGTTATACGGGAAAACCCGTACAAAATTCCGTGATTCCCCGGACAGACGTGCATCTGGCAATGTTGTATATTTGTGTTGTTTAATTGTGATTGAATGCGATTACAGATTACATCCGGGGAGTTAGAAGATGTCACGATGCCGCTTTCGCCAAAGAGCCTTGTCCTGTCTTTCCTTGTGCTGTGCTGCGGTAACAGTGATTGGCCTGTTGATCCATGCAAGTCCTGTTTTTGCCCTGACCCCTCAGGAAGAGGCGGCCCAGAATGCGGAGAAAATCCAGCGGCAACAGCAGGAACGCATGCAACATCAGCTTCAGGAAGATGCCGCCAAGAGGCATGAAACGCCAGCCATTCAGCCTCCAGCCGTTGCAGCGCCTTCACTGCCCGGTGGCGGTGGCTGCCACGATATACAGACAATCAAGCTTTCAGGGGTCACACTGCTGCCGGATCGTGTCAAAGATGAATTAACCGCACCCTACCGTGGCAAATGCCTTTCGGTGGCAGATATCGAGAAGTTGCTGTCCCAGATTCTCAAGGCATATATAGATCGAGGATATATAGCTGTCCGGCCATACATACGGGCTCAGGATATCTCCAAGGGGATCCTTGAGATTCTGATTGTCGAAGGGGATGTGGAAAAGATCATGCTGGAGGATGACGGCAAGAACAGCATAAATATTGCCACGGCCTTTCCATGGGTTGAAGGAAAGCCGCTGAACCTCCGCGATATCGAGCAAGGTCTTGACCAGGTAAACCGGTTGGCATCCAACAGCGCCACGATGCAGGTACGTCCCGGGACAAAGGCGGGCAACAGCATAATTGAAATTGCCAACAAGCCGGCTTTCCCGCTCGGCGGCTCCATTACAATGGATGACCTGGGAAGCAGTTCTACCGGCAAGACCCAACTGGGTGGCACTGTTAATCTGGACAACCCTTTCCGGTTAAACGATTTTCTGACCTACACCCATCGCGAGTCTGTGCTGGAGGATCGCGACAAAAAACTGTCCAAAATGGATTCCGCCTTTTACTCGGTGCCATTTGGCTATGGCATCTTCTCCTTTTCCTACAACCGTTCGGAATATGTAACCGCACTCAATACCACCGCTGGAGAAATGATCTCGTCAGGCACCAACGACTCCTATAGCGGGCGCCTGGACCTGGTGGTCTATCGTGATCAGGATCAGAAACTTTCGGCATCAACTGCATTTACCTATAAATCGGCCAAAAACTATCTTGACGGAAATTACCTGGGGGTCAGCAGCCGTGATCTGACCGTACTGGATCTTGATCTGAACTGGAATGGCCGCCTGGGTGGCTGCATCATCAATGCAGGGGGCGGATACAGTCAGGGTCTCGCTGTTTTCGGCTCTTTGAATGACAGGTCCGAGGCCCCGGATGACTTCCCCCATGCCCAGGGCGGCAAGATCCGGTACACGGCTGGCGTTATGTATCCTTTTGCCGTTGGTCCCTTGAATGCCTCGTTTTCCAGCCAGTTGAGCGGGCAGTATGCCCTGGAAGCGCTCTACGGCTCCGAGCAGATCGTTATCGGAAGTTACTATACGGTCCGCGGTTTCGATAAGAGCAGTCTGAGCGGTGACCGGGGTCATTATATCCGCAACGAGTTCTCAGCCTCCATGCCGGATATGCCCGCAAGCTGGATGTCCGTCAGACCGTTCATAGGCCTGGATGCAGGGCGCATAGAACAATTCAATTCGACCAAGTCGGCAACTCTTGTCGGCTTTGCCGCCGGTTTGCGCTTTGGCGGCAAATACATCAGCGGTGAAGTTTCCCTTGCTCAACCGGTTTCGGCCCCATCGGATATAGAAATGGAACCGACCCTGTTTTATGCCGCCTTGGCGCTAACGTTCTGAAATTTGCTGCTGTTACGTAACAACGAAGGAGTTCCGATATGAGAACAAAAGTGAATTTGCCTTCCAGGTTGATGGCCATGTATTTGGTATTGATGCTGCTGATTCCCCCTCTCCCTGCATTTGCCGCATCCACGGTGGTCGCCCCCGGCAGCGGCAACACGCAGGTAACTACCGCTGCCAACGGTGTCCAGGTCATCAATATCAATACCGCCAACAGCGCCGGTCTGTCGCACAACAAATTCACCGAGTACAATGTCGCCAAAAGCGGACAGGTGCTCAACAACGGCAACTCCAACCAGGCCTCGTGGCTGTCGCAATTGGCCGGCCAGGTCCAGGCCAACAAGAACCTCACGGACATGGCGAAATCCATACTTGTTGAGGTTGTTGCTCCAAACCGCAGTTCATTGCTGGGTTTTACCGAAGTGTTGGGCGGGAAGGCCAATGTCGTGGTTGCCAATCCCTTCGGCATCACCTGTTCCGGATGCGGATTCATCAACACCGACCGCGCCTCGCTCGTCACCGGAACCCCCAACTTTAATGCCAACGGCGGCCTTGGGACTTTTACCGTAAACGGCGGCGATATCCTGATTACCGGAGACGGTTTGAACGCCAGTGCCCAGCAGATGCTCGACCTCGTGTCACGCTCCGTCAAGATCGATGGTCAGATCAATGCCCAGAACCTTGCAATTATGACCGGCGCCACTACCTGGGACTATGACAGCCGCACGGTTACCGGTTCTGCCTCCGCCAACGGCGCAGCACCGGGCTATGCCATCGATTCTACCGTGTTGGGCGGCATGTATGCCGGCCGCATCAGCCTGCTCGCCACAGAGGCGGGCGTAGGTGTGCGCATGCTTGGCGAGGCGGCTTCTACGGCAAACGATATTACAATCAGCTCGGCAGGAAAGATCGAGATTGCCAACAAACTGGCTGCGGCCGGAAATCTCAACCTGACGACGACGGCAGCAGGGGCGGATGCCATCAAGCTGACGGATGCCCCATTGTCTGCAACCGGTAGTCTGACACTTTCCGCGGCTGATGGCGGCGCCACAATCGCCGGTGGAACGCTGGCGGCGCAAGCCGATCTGGGCATCTCCGTCCAGTCGCTTTTCGACAGCGCCACGCAAACAGCTCTGGCCGACAACAATAAACGCAATGCCGGAGGCAAGGTGGATATTACCGCGACCGGCGGCGCTGTGGCGCTGAACGGCGTTTCCTACAGTTCGGCCGGAAACCTCAGCCTGACTTCTGCGGCAGCAGGGGCTGATGCCATCAAGCTGGCCGATGCCTCATTGTCGGCAACGGGTCTGAATCTTTCCGCTGCTAACGGTAGTGCATCAATCTCCGGTGGCGCACTGGTGGCACAGACCAATCTGGCGATATCGGCCCAGTCGCTACTCGACAACGCAACGCAAACAGCTCTGACCGACAACAACAAACGCGACGCCGGCGCTGCAATGACCATTACCGCCACCAGCGGCCCCGTGACGCTGAACGGCGTATCCTATAGTTCGGTCGGAAACCTCAACCTGACTTCAGCGGCAGCGGGGGCTGATGCCATCAAGCTGACGGATGCTTCATTGGCGGCAACGGGTACAACGAGCAGCCTGACTCTTGCCGCTGCCAATGGGGATACCGCGATCTCCGGTGGGGCACTGGTGGCGCAAGGAGATCTTGGCATAACAACCCGCTCGCTCGTGGACAGCTCCACAACAACGATTCTGAAGGATAACAATAAACGTCATGCCGGCGGCGCGGTCAACATTACCGCCAGCGGCCAGGCAGCGCTGAATGGCGTTTCGTACGGTTCGGTCGGGAATCTCAAGCTGACTGCATCGGCAGCAGGCGCGGATGCCATCAAGCTGACAAATGCCTCGTTGTCCGCAACGGGCAGCCCGAATCCAGCAACGGGCAATCTGGATCTTTCCGCTGTTAATGGCGCAATTGCCATTGCCGGTGGTTTTTTTGATGCGCAATCCCGTCTGAATATCAATGCCCGGTCGCTGAACGACATCTCCACACAGGCAGCTCTGACCGACAACAACAAGCGCCATGCCGCCGGCGGGGTGTACATCGCTACCAGCGGCGGTCCGGTGGCGCTGAACGGCGTTTCCTATGGTTCGGACGGATATCTCGGACTTTCCACGGACGCGACAGGGGCGGATGCCATCAAGCTGACCGATGCTTCCTTGACGGCAAAGGGGCTGAATCTGTCCGCTGCCAATGGCGGGATTGCAATCTCCGGCGGTGTCATGGTGTCGAAAGCCGATCTGGCCATGGTGGCCCAGTCGCTCTTCGACAACTCCACGTCAACGGGTCTTACCGACAACAACAAGCGCTATGCCGCCGGCAGCGTGGACATTGCGACCAGCGGCGCAACGACGCTGAACGGTGTCTCCTATGGCGCGGGCGCTGCCCTCGACGGCACGTTCGGTTCCCTGGCAACCGGTGCGAACGGCGCCACGCTTTACGCCGGTTCCACGTTGGGGCTTATGGCAACGAGCGGGGATCTCGGGTTAGGCAGCGCAGCAATCCGCGCTACCGGCGATCTGACCCTGGCAGCGGATACCGGGAAGGTCACGGTAGCCGGCGGCGCTGGCCAGGGGATCCAGGCAACCAACGGCAATCTCGCCATCACGGCGGCTGACGGATTGGATAATGCCGGCACGATAACCGCAGATAGCGGCAATGTCACCGCCAGGGTCAACGGCGCCATCTCCGGCAGCGGTACCATACATGCCGGTAACGCCCTGAATATCAGGGATAAGAGCGGCTCGAACAGCGTAAATGTAACGGTTGGCGACAACGGGATACTGCTTGGCAAAACAGTGGATATCAATGCCTCGGCAGTAGCGCTTGGCAGCGGTTCCAGCATCGGCAGCAGCGGCATCATGGGATTACAGGCAAACAGCCTGACCCTTGCCGACAGCACCGCAAAAATAGTAGCCGTATCCGGCGGCACCGGTTATGCCGCGATAACTGTTGGCAGCAATTTCACCAACAACGGCACGATATACTCCAGCGACAACCTGGCGTTCCTGGCGCCATCGATTATCAACAGCGCCACCGGCGTCATTTCGGCACTGGACACCCTGACGCTTGACGCCATAAACCCGGCAACCGGCACCATCTCCAATAGCGGCAGCCTGTATGCGGGCCAGCAGCTTACCGTGCAAAATACCAACATATTCACCAACACCGCTGCCCCTCAAGCCAAGGTCAACTCCGGCGGCAACATCAACCTGACGGCCAATGAATTTATCAACAATAGCGTGGAATTTCTCGGCGGCACCGTGGTTATCACCGCGCCGAAGGTAACGCTTGGCAGCGGTTCGAAGCTGGGCAGCAAAAGCGACCTGACCATAACGGCCAACACCAGCCTGACCCTTGCCGATGGTACCGCACAGATCATTGCGGCTTCGGCATCCACCCCCGCCGACACCCACACCGCTACGATTACCGACGGCAGCGCCTTCACCAATAACGGTTTGATCTATTCCGGCGGCAACCTGAGGTTCACGGCGCCATCGATCACAAACAGCACTACCGGCACATTTTCGGCACTGGACACGCTGACACTGGACCCGGAAACCGGCGATATTTCAAACTCCGGCAGCTTGTATGCGGGCCTTCAGCTTAACGCCACAAACCTGCATAAATTTACCAACGCCGCCGCAGCCAAGGTCAATTCCGGCGGCGGCATCTACCTGACGCCGACAGCGGAGTTCGTCAACAACGGCGCGGAATTCCTCGGCGACGACGTAACCATCATCGCACCCATAGTAACGCTTGGCAGCGGCTCCATACTGGGCAGCAAAGGCGACATGTACCTGTATGCCGGCACCAGCCTGGATCTTGCCGCCGACGGCACCGCACAGATCATTGCCGCATCGGCATCAACCCCAACCAACTCTTACACAGCCACGATAACGGATGGCAGCGCCTACACCAATTACGGGTTGATCTATTCCTACGGCAACCTGAAGTTCACCGCACCGTCGATTACCAACAGCGCCACCGGCGCCTTTGCGGCAGCGGATACGCTGACGCTGGACACAACCGGTAACATCTCCAATAGCGGCAGCCTGTATGCAGGTAAACAGCTTACCGCCCTGAATACGAATAAATTTACCAACAACGCCAATGCTACGGTCCTGTCCGACGGCTATATCAGTCTGACAACCCCGGAATTCATCAACAACAGCCAGTATTTCCTCGGTAAGGATGTGACCATCACGGCACCGGTCGTGACGCTGGGCAGCGGTTCCCGGCTGGGCAGCACGGGCGACATGTACATAGACACCACCAGCCTGGCCCTTGCCGACGCTACCACGAAAATCATCGCGGCATCCTCAGGCACCGGAACCGCCACGATAATCGACGACAGCGCCTTCACCAATCCCGGTTTGATCCATTCCAACGGCAACCTGATTTTTGCCGCGCCGTCAATCATAAACAGCGCCACGGGCGCCTTTTCAGCACTGGATACATTGACGTTGAATGCAAAAAAACCTCACACCTCGGTAATCGGCGACATCACCAATTACGGCAGCCTGTATGCCGGTAATAATCTTAACGTATTGTATTCGAACATATTCACCAATGCCGGGACACTTGCCGCCAAGGTTGGTGAGATCAACTCCGACGGCAGCATCAGCATCAATGCCACTACTGAGTTCATCAACAATAGCGTGATCAATGCCGCCAACAACATCACGATTTCTACCCCGAAATTCACGAACTCCGTTTTCGGTGGCGATACCCGCACCTGGTCCGAGACGACCAGAACGCTTTCAAATGCCACCAGCTCTTGGCCTGGGGATTCCATGACGTATCTCACCGGTGCCGACTGTGGCCTCATACCAGGAGCTGATCATTGTCAAAGGTTTACTATGTACGACACCGTAATTCAGCAACAGAGTTACACCGGTGGAACCCCCGGCTTCAAGCCGCAAATCTTTGGCGGCATAAGCGGGACCGGGACCGTAACCATTAAGGATTTTGATACCGCCAATAATGTCGGTTCCATCATCTCCGGCAAGGATGTCACCCTGACCGGTAATACTGGTTCAACCTTCACCAATTCCGATCTAACCCTGAATACCCGTGCTTATACAGATGTATATAGTAGATTGTATTATTGGACCGATTGTTGTTCGGGTTACCATCAGACTGATTTTAATAATGCTGCCTATTTTTCCATTTATTCTTACACTGAAGGCACTCACACCCCAACAGCGCCAACGGTACAAATCCCGATTGCGGGCAAGGAATTTCCCTCTGTCATCCATGCCGATAATACCCTGAATGCCGGCGGTTTTGGTCTCGTCAACCAAGCCAGCACCGGTTCTTCCGCCATTACAACGCCCGGCACGGTATCCGCCCCCACCCTTACGGCCCCCAGCGCGGGATCTGTTACCGGCAGCGGGGCGACAGTCGGATCGATTACCGGCAGCGGCGCGCCCACAGTGGCAACCATCACCTTTGCCGGCCTGACGCTGAACCTGCCGACCAACCCGAACGGCTATTACGTTATTAACACCGATCCCAACTCCCAATACCTGGTGGTGATCAATCCGCTCTTCAGCCCGAACCCGGGGCCGGTTGTCCCGGGTCCCGTTGGGCCCGGTCCCACATCCACTTTTCAGCCTGAAACCAATCCGCAATACACCAGCACCGCCGCGCTTGGCGCCGATTATCTGGAGAAACTGCTCAACTTCAGCCCCGACAAGCTGCAGAAATACCTGGGCGACGCCAATTACGATGCCTATCTGGTACGCCAGCAGCTTGTAAACCAAACCAACAACAACCTGTTGAACGGATACGTCAACGAAGCCAGCCAGATGAAAGGATTGATGGACCATGCGGCAGCGCAAAGCAAAACTCTGAATTTGGTGTACGGCCAGTCGCTCACTTCGGAGCAGCAGGCTGCCTTGACGAGCGACATGGTCTGGATGGTGGAAACCGTGGTGAGCGGGCAGAAGGTCCTGGCGCCGGTGGTGTATCTGTCAAAGGCCACGATTGCCGGGATTCAGAGCGGCGCCGTCATTACCGCGGGCAAAGCCGACATGAACCTCACCTCGCTCACCAATACCGGCGGCACCATCAGCGCCGACAAGCTGAACGTGACCTCCACCGGCGACATCAAAAACAGCAGCGGAACCATAAAGGGGGGCGATGTCAGCCTGACCTCCACCGGGGGCAGCATCACCAACGAGACCCTGGTTTCTACCACTGGTAATGACAAATTTATGGCCACGTCAGTCGGCAAAGCAGGCGGTATAACAGCCAGCAATGACCTGAACGTCGATGCCGCCAAGGATATAACCAACAAAGGCGCCAAGATGGCGGCCGGAGGGGATGCCAGCCTGAGCGCGGGGGGCAATGTCACCTTTGATACGGTGGAAAACAAGACCGCTGTGACAACCGCAATCACGGACGGAACCAAAACGGTCAAGACAACCGATCAGATCAAATCGACGCTGGATGCCGGCGGCGCTCTGACCGTCAAGTCCAAAAACGACATCACCCTGGCCGGCACCGATGTGACGGCCGGAAAGAGCGCCTCGCTGGATGCCAAAGGGGATGTGAACATCCTTTCCCGCAACAACACCAAAGAGGAAATCGCGAACACCTCGAAAGAGGGGTTCGGAATCGCCGGTGGACTCTACGGCAAGGAAAGCAGTTCAACCGATCATTTCACCAGCACCAATAATGGTTCGACGGTCACGGTTGGAAAAGGCAATTCCGGCACACTTGACGTAACGGCCGGCAAAACCGTAACCGTCAAAGGCTCAGACCTGGCGGCCAAGGATATGAGTTTCACCGCCCAGGATGTCAAGGTGCTGGCCGGCGAGAATATCGACCGCACCACCACCAAGACCGAGAAGACCTCCTGGTTCTCGATCTCGTCAGGCAGCGATGCCACGACTTCCGCCAATGCCGGCGCCTCAAGCACATCAGGCAGTAAGGCAGGCACGGGATCAGCCAAGAGTTCTGTCGCGGCAGCGGCCAGCGCCGATGCCAGCTACAGCAAGGATTTCGGCGGTCTTGACTTTAAAAAGACCACTACGACCGAGACAACCGACGAGACGAAAACGAGTGTCGGTTCCAAGCTGAACGCCAGCGGCGCCATAAAGATAAACACCACCAAGGATATCACCATTCAGGGCTCTGACGTAAAGGCCGGCGGAAATGTCGATCTCAAAGGGGAAAACGTCAATATCCTGGCAGCGGAGAATAGCCATACCTCCACCAGTAAATCCGAGACAACAAAGGTCGGGCTGTATTTCAAAACCACCAACAGCGCCGGGGCGGATGCCGACGCCAAGGCCGGTGCAAGCGCCGGCGTCACTGCTGTCGGCGCCAAGGCCGGTGCATCGGCCGATGCAAGCGCTACCGCCAAGACCTCCAATAGCCTCGATTTTGTGCGCACCAACAAGACCGATTCGGAGAGCCTGGATACCACCCATATCGGCAGCGCCATTACGTCCGGCGGCAACCTCACGATAAACTCCAAAAAGACCCTTGCCGTCCAGGGGTCCGACCTGAGCGGCGAGAAAGGCGTGGACCTCAAGGCCAAGGATATGTCCTTTACGGCGGCGGAGGATACCACCTATAAAAAGACCACCAACAGCAGCACCAGCGTCGGACTGTATGTGGACGGTACTGCCAAGGCGTCTGCCGGCGCCAAGGCCGGGGCAAGCGCGAGCATCAGCGCCCAGTCAGGCGCCAGCGCTGACGCCAATGCCTCAGCCGAAATCGGCATAGGCATCCAGGTCGATAGCAAGTCCAAAACCAATATCGATGGTTCCAGCACCGCCAAGGTTTCCTCAATCAAGTCCGGTTCCGGCAGCATTACCCGCACGGCAACCAACAGTATTACCGATGTCGGCACAACTATCGATGCTGCCGGTGATTTCTCCCAGTCCGCCAGGACCATAGACAGCCAGGCGGCCAGGAACACGACCTACAGCACTGAAACAACCGCCAATACCAATGTCAAGGTAGGCGTCTATGCCAAGGCTGAAGCCGGCGTGAGCGGGGCCGCCTCGGCAAAAGCGGGAAAAAGCGGCGCCGACGCCCAGGCGTCAGGCGATGTAACCGCCAAGGTTGGCGCGGGAATCTCGGTGAATGTGAACAACGACAACAGCAAAGATGAATCGTCAACCAGCACGGCCGTGGTATCAACCATCAAGGCCGGCGGAAAGGTATCAAGCACCTCAACGGAAAAGACCACACTGGAAGGCACGCAGATCACCAGCGGCAAGCAGACCGAAATCTCGGCCGAATCGCTGGATTTCAAGGCGGCCAAGGATACGACATCCAGCAGCAGCACCAGCAATAAAACCGGGGTCTCCGCCAAGATCGGCGTTTCAAAAGGCACCGGCAGCGGGATCGATGCATCGGTCGATGTTGCTGTCGGCGACAGCAACAGCCGATCTGATTCCTCGACGGCGGTTATCGGCAGCATCAAATCCGGTGGCGACCTGGTCATCACAACCAGGAAGGATGCAACATTCGAAGGAATAAAGCTTGATTCCGGCGGTGATGCCTCCGTAAAAGCTGGCGGCGACCTGACCTTCAGTGCCGCAAAGAATACCGCCAGCAGCAGTTCCAACAGTGTTGACGTCGGTGTCAAGGCATCGCTTGAAAAACCCAAGGGTAAGAGCAGGACCGATTCCAATTCCAGCGCGGGCGCAGCCGTTGATTATGCAACCGAGAAAAGCAGCAGCAGCGATGCAATTAGCGGCAGTATCACCTCCAAGGGCAAGCTGAACCTCTCTTCCGGCAATAATGCCACGTTTGAAGGTACTAAAATCTCATCCGGCGGTGACGCCACCATTGCAGCCGGAGGCAACGTAGAGATGAAGGCTGCCAGAAGCACCTCCAGCAGCGATTCGTTTGGCCTGGGCGTCGGTGTCAAGGGGAGCGCTGAAAAGGATATCAAATCCAACGGCACAACCACCAACTCGAAATATGGCCAGGCCACCGTTGGTGTGGATACGACCAAGGCTGATTCCTCCACCGCGGATGCGGGCAGCGTTTCATCCGGCGGCAACCTGAAGATCACCAGCGGCAAGAACAGCACCTTTGAAGGCACGGCGCTTTCGGCCGATAACAAGGTGACAATAGACGCCGGCGGATCAGCCACCTTCAAGGCCGCTGAAAATACAGACACCTCTTCGGGCTTTGGCATATCGGTGACCGCGGCAGCCCAGAGAGCAACCAAGGCTCCGACCACTCCGGGAAAAGGTGGCGCTACGCCTGCTTCCAACAGTAAAACGGATGGTAAGGACAAAAAGGCCGATAGCACGGCCCCTGCCGCAAAGGACACAAAGAAGAATGCAGACAGCGGCACGCCGGTAAAGGATAAGAAGGCCGATGCTACTGTTCCTGCGGAAAAGGACAAAAAGGCTGACAGTACCGCCCCTGCGGTAAAGGACACAAAGAAGAAGGCAGACAGCGGCACGCCGGTAAAGGATAAGAGGGCTGACGCTCCCGCTCAGGCTAAAAACGGCAAAAAGGCCGGCAGCAGCGCTCCTGCCGTAAAGGATACAACAAAGAAGACTGACAGCGGCACAACCGCAAAGAGTAAAAAGTCTGACAGCGCTGCCCCGATCAAGCCGGAAGTTGCTGATATGCTGAAAGATGCCTCATCGGGAGGGGTTGGCTCCTCGATTGCCAAAGGGGCAGGTGTGCCGCTTCCGGAGGCCCCGTCTACTGATACCATTAAAAGGACTGATGTCGGTGGCAGCGTCGGTGTAAAGATCGGCAATAACAGCTCTAAAACCTATCAGGCCGGTACTGTTACAGCGGGTAAGGGTGGCATCGAGATCAACGCCAAGGGTGGCGATGTCAGTTTTGAATCCACCAAGCTCACGAGCAGCGGCGAGAAGAATGTCTCGGCAGCAGGCAAGGTTAATCAAACAACCGTGAAGGACCAGAATTTCGGTATCAATCTGGATGTTACGGTTCCTATTCCGACAAAAAGCAAAGCGACCACAACACCGGCGGCTAAAGGAACCGGCTCCGATACAGAGGCCAAGGGTGTAGACAAGACCAAGACAGCAGACAAGGCCAAGACAGCAGACAAGGCCAAGACAGCAGACAAGGCCAAGACAGCAGACAAGGCCAAGACAGCAGACAAGGCCAAGACAG